>Ga0180007_10004402_pt1 | contig 14923 bp, 9 predicted proteins | sample MM_PC_MetaG_FD_121122 | JGI IMG/M metagenome (GOLD analysis project Ga0180007, IMG submission 121122) | Groundwater microbial communities from the Aspo Hard Rock Laboratory (HRL) deep subsurface site, Sweden - MM_PC_MetaG | ecosystem: Environmental > Aquatic > Deep subsurface > Groundwater... | reverse complement strand
CCATCCCTTGGTGGCCAGAACCTGGGTGATTGCTGCGGTCAATGTGGTCTTGCCGTGGTCTATATGACCTATTGTGCCAATATTTACATGGGGTTTAGTGCGTTGAAACTTTTCCTTTGCCATGTCCAAGCTCCTCAGACTGATTTTGTTTTATTATATGCGACAGGCCCGAATTTAAATTAGCCGCTTCATTGGAGCTCACGACCAGGATCGAACTGGTGACCTCTTCCTTACCAAGGAAGTGCTCTACCTACTGAGCTACGTGAGCATTACGAAATATCAATATCCAGTTATACATCTACTCTATTACAAACAATACAACGGCTGCAAAATGGAGCGGGAAACGGGTCTCGAACCCGCAACCCTCAGCTTGGAAGGCTGATGCTCTACCAATTGAGCTATTCCCGCTGTAATCAAGCCGGATTCCACAGAGAGAAGCTCTCTGCATTCAAGGCAGACTTAATCATCCTGTACAAAATATGGTGGAGGGGGGAGGATTCGAACCTCCGAAGGCGTCGCCGACAGATTTACAGTCTGTTCCCTTTGGCCGCTCGGGAACCCCTCCAAAATCAAATTACGGATGAATTAAGTTTGTTATAAAAACAACTGTACACTTATGATGCACAGCATATCTTGTATCATCTTCTGGAGCTGGCGATGGGACTCGAACCCGCAACCTGCTGATTACAAATCAGCTGCTCTACCAATTGAGCTACGCCAGCGGTATAAACCGAAACACCGTAATCGCTTCAAAGGTATAAATCAACCTTTTTTTAACCAGAAATAAAATTGCACCTGAAAAATGATCCTTTAACCCTTTCATTTTTCAGTATTTTTTATGATTTCCTTTTCAAAAATCATAAAATTTTATCCCTGAATCGAAGCAATTACGGTGCAGTAATTTCTTAAAATTTACAGCGGGCGAACAATCAGTTCGACAACTCCTCCGCCTTACTTTTTGACATAATCGCTTTCACGATAAATCTGGAAGGCCATTGCAAAGGTCCTGTAAACCATATGGGCGAACTTGGTATATGGCATATACAGGAAAAGCATGAACACTGATACCAGATGCAGGTAGTAAAAGGAATATGCCAGAACCGGCACGCCGACAAGACGTCCAAGCTCAGCGCAGAGGCCGGTGACACCGACTGCCATTAACTCATAAATGAGGAACCAGTCATAATACGTTGGCGATGCACCTGATTCAGATTCGGTTGCTGAACGGTTGGCCCACAGAACACCGACACCGAATATCATTGCTATGGCGCCAACGTTGGCAAGCCACTTCACCGGGTTCAACATGCTTATCGGACCATGCAGCTGGGGATAAAAAATTCCCAGCACGTCCTGGGTAAAGGCGCTGTAGGCTGTCACAATAAAGAGAGCAATAAAGGACAGCATAAGCGGCAGATGGCCGGTAACACGATTCTTGTTTGTCCCGCACTCGTTAAAGCGGGTATGCAGAACGATCTCCTTTACCGCCGGCCAGAGGAACTGTTGAATAAACTGCGTCACAGAGGGACGATACTCCGCATTGACATCATAGTTTTTTTCCATATCCTTCCACATGGTCGACACGCCGCGGTAGGTGGCATAGCAGGCCAGGAAAAAGGCGGGAACCATGATGATATCGATAAAGGCGACATTCTTTGTCAACCACCTCCAGTCCCAGTGACCGAAGAAATGGCCGAAACCATATTTAGCAAGATCCTCTGATGACGGGATATGCATTCCTCCTGATAATGCCCACATAATCAGCACAATCAAGGCGGGTAATCCTATCGTAACCGGCAGATTTTTTGAGCTGCTCACCATTTTGGCAAGCCCTGCCGGAAATCCGTAATAGGTATAGGCGTACGCTCGAATTGCGCCAAGCACATCTCCAGGTTTCGCACCCCGGGGGCAGTAAGTGGTACAATCACCGCATTGATGACAGAGCATGACGTCAGGGTCAGCAACCAACTTGTCCTTGAGGCCCCACTGCGCCCAAAGCATCTCTTTACGAGGAAAAGGCTTTTTATCTGAGGAAAGCGGGCAAACCACAGAGCATGTAGCACATTGATAGCATTTCTTCAATGTATCGCCACCAGCACTTTTCATATACTTTATGAAGTCTAAATCAGGATTCACCTTCATTTCTCTTTCTCCTTTCATGGTTATTCAGAAATAACCGACACCGGAAAACCGGCATATAAACTGATTAAACCGGAAAATTTATTAATATAAAAGTCATTTGGCAGTAAATTCTTACCGCCAAACGACTGATAAACCAAGGAATTAGAAACCCTTGAACGGATTCGGTCCGAGAGCTAAGATTGACTCAACAAAGTCATTGAGGATCTGTGGCACCTTGTCATAATCGGTAATGGCAATCTGCTCCATTGCGCAACGCTCCGGCTCAAGGCCGAGGGAACCAAGTGTCTCAGCAATATTAGCCATACGTTTATCGGCGATTTCACTTCCCTTGACAAAGTGGCACTGGTAATCATCACCATACTTACAGCCAAGAAGTATAGCACCGTCCATACCTGCTGAAAGGGCATCCTTGATCCAGGCCATATTTACAGAGCCAAGACAGCGAACCGGGATGAAACGCACCAGGCTGTTTAAGGGGTGTTTCCTCATGGCAGCCATATCGATGGCAGGCATGGCGTCATTTTCACAAACCAGGGCAAGAACACGAAGTTTATCTTCGTCATCATCAGGCACCTCGATTGCCTTGATCATGGAACCGATCATATCGATATTATAATTCTTGAAGCCGATGATACGCTCCGGGCAGGCACCCATACATGTACCACAGCGGCGGCAACGGGTCGGATTCGGCATAGGTGTTCCTTTCTCATCGTCATCAAGGGCGCCGAATGGACATTCCTCCGTGCAGCGCTTGCACTGCGTACATCTCTGGAAAAAAAACTCAGGATAGGTCTGATCACCTGAACGGGGATGCACGGCAACACCGCGATCGGCACATTCCATGGCCTGAATTGCCTTTAATGCCGCACCTGTTGCATCATCAACCGTCTCCTCCATGGTCATGGCCTTGCGCACGCCACCACAGGTGTAAATACCTGTACGGCGGGTTTCATACGGGAAGCAGATGAAGTGGGAGTCGGAATAGCCGTCAAAAAGATCAAGTTCAAGAAATGCCGGACCCTGACGATAGGCCAGATTGATGGAGTACTCATGTTTGGTAGTCGGCTCCATACCGGCGGCAAGGACCACCAGATCAACATCAAGATCCAGATCCTCCCCGAGCAGGGTATCTTTGGCATGAACAACGCAACCGTTGCCGGACGCCTCAATCTTGGTGACCGCGGCCTTGGTCATGAAGATGCCGTCATCCTGCTGCATGCCCTTGTAAAACATCTCCGCGTTGCCCGGAGTTCTCATGTGCTGATAGAGAATGTAGGCCTTGGCGTCGCTGTTGGCATCCCGCACATATTTGGCCTGCTTCAGGGCGACCATGCTGGTGACCGAGTTGCAGTACGGGAAGTCCATATCATGCTCTTGACCACCAGGGCTCTGAACAAAGGCTACTGACTTGATGTCGCCGATCTTGCCCTCTTTCACCATCTTCTCAAATTCGACGTTGGTCACAACCTTGTCATTGGTGCCGTAGCCAAGGTGCTCATAGCCGCTCACATCCGCCGGAACCCAGCCGGTGGCCAGAATGACCGACCCGTATTTCTCGGCATCAGGATTTACTTCCATGTAGTTTTTCATGCCGGCGTTCGGGTCTTCCATCTGGCCTTTGGCGATACGATCCTGGTCATCCACACCAACCTTGGCAGGGGCATCCCATTCGCTTTTGGAGCCGGCGGCCTTGAATGTAACGGCAAAATTGCCTGGGGCGCCGCCGATACGGGCAACTTCAGTAGATTTTTTAACGGTAATCTTGGAATCAGCCTCGACTTCAGCAACCAAAGAGCCAATGGTCGGCTCTTCAAGGGTTGCATAGGGGGCTTTGCTCGGGAATTGTTTTGTCCAGCCCAGTGCCTTGCCGCCAATCACCCCGCTTTTCTCGACAATGGTTACCTCATAGCCGGCTTTGGCTGCCTCTTTTGCTGCCGTAAGACCTGCAATACCACCACCCATAACCAGAATCTTCCTGCTCATGGTCTCAAGCTTGAATGGCTCCGGCATGTCGGTCTTTTTTGCCTGCACGCAGGCCATGCGTACATAGTCCTGACCAAGCTCGGTGTAGAATTCCTTGATCGTGTCTTCACTTTTGGCATCTGAAGGCTGTTCCCTGCACCAGGCGGCCTGCTCGCGGATATTGCCGCGGATAGTGATCTTATCATCTCCGAAATCGAATTCGTCCTGCATCACCCGGGATGAGCAGGCACAGACAACGATGGTATTCACCCCATCATTAGCGATATCATCTTCAATCAACTTACGGCCGGCTGCACCACAAAGGGCCTCATGGCTCTTGGGCGTCATTCCGCTTCCGCTGGCCGCACTGATCAAGGCTTCAACATCAAGAGCCTCTCCTATTCCACAACCTGTGCAGATATATGCACCATATTTTTTATCCATTGATCTTCCTCCTACTTAGCTGCTTGAATAGCTTTTAAGGCTGCAGCGGTGGCGCTTTGAGCGCTGGTTACAACATCAGCAGCTTTTTTGGCACATCCGGCTGAAATCATACCTTTGTCAGCATTACTTACAACAAAACCATTGCTGTCAACTTCAAGACCGAGGGCAGAAGCCTGAGCCTTGATGGCCGGTTCCATACCGGTTGCCAGGACGCAAAGATCAACTTTCTGTTGCACTTTATCTCCGGTAACGGCATTCTCAGCAACAACAGTCACCCCATCAGCTTCAGGAATGATGTCCGCCACTTTACCCTTGATAAAATGGTTGTTCTTGTCTGCCATCAATTTTTCGCGGAATTTTTCGTACTTACCTGGTGTGCGCAGATCAATGTAGAATACATAAATCGGTGCTTCAGGATATCTTTCGCGTATATAGGTTATCTGCTTCATGGTGGCCATGCAGCAGATGTATGAGCAGAATTCAAGATGATTTTCATCACGGCTGCCCGCACACTGCACAAAAGCGAAGGAGGTTGGTTCCTTGTTGTCACCGGGGCGGAGAATCCGGCCGCCGGTCGGGCCGTTGGGCGCTGCCAGTCTTTCCATCTGCATATTGGTGATAATGGCATCGCTCTCACCGTATTTGAGATTGGTCATCTTGGTCGGATCATAGGGATTCCAGCCGGTCGCCCAGACAACGGAGGCAACATTTACGGTAAATGTTTTGGCTTCCATTTCCGTATCTATGGCATCATACTTACAGGCGTCCTTGATCTTCTGCAGGGTATCCCTGCTGCAGACGTTTTTGTCCAGAACGAATTTCATGGGGAAAGACATTTCATGGGGACGATAAATAGCCTTTGTTTTGCCCATGCCGAAGTTAAAGTCATCAACCCGCTCATCACCGCATACTTCAGCACAGTCGCCACATCCTGTACAGTTATTGTTGACATAGCGGGGTGAGGTCTCACAGGTTACTTCGTAGCTGCCTTTGGAACCTGATACACTTTTCACCTGGGTCATTGTGTACATGCGGATTCTGCGGTTATTTTTAATTCTCTTGAAATTGATTTCAAGACCGCAAGACGGCGGACACAATTTGGGAAAATACTGATTGAGCTGGGCAACCCGGCCTCCCAAGTACGGGTTCTTTTCAATCAGAAAGACATCTTTCCCAACCTCTGCGGCTTCCAGGGCAGCAGTTAAACCGCTGATGCCGCCACCAACGACCAGCACTGCTCCTGCTCCAGATGCACTCTGTTCTGTCATGCCACTCCTCCATTTGTAGGGGTTATGTTAGAAAGTTTTTTAAATGTTAAGTTTTCCGTTTTAATTGACATCGTAAAAAAAACTTTTCATCAGGCCTGCCACAAGAGCCTTAAAACTGAAAACTTAGCACTTAAACAAATTGTGGTTTCATCATTTACCAGAAAGTTTTGGGCAAATCAACTAACATAGCGTGCAATTGATTTTTTCTTCTCTTTTCATCCCTCCATACTAAAATCTCCAGGCACCTATGCAGGTACCTGGAGATTTATCGTGTTAAGACTGAAAGCTATTAACTAATATTAAACCCAGGGATCAGTCTCAATGATGTTGATGCATTTAACCTTCTCGCACTTCCACTCTTTAGTGTTCGGATCAAAGGTGGAGTTTACGAAGCATTTCCAGTTCTCGTCATCACAGGTCGGATAGTCTGACCTGTAGTAGAAGCCCGGATAGCGGCTTTCTTTACGGAACTCGATGTGACGGATATGGGCCTCTACACACCAGATGCGGTGGTAGTTCTCCCATGCGCGCATCAGCTCATGCAGGTCGCCGGCTGCCATCAGTTCGGAATCTTCACGCATCATTTTGAGAAGATCGAGGCAGATGTTGAGCAGCTTGCCGGAGGTCATGTAGTAGGTAGCAACACCACCGCCGTACTCGTCGGTAGCTTTCATGAGTCTCATCATCATACCGGCAGGCTTGCAGTAGTTGGGGTTAACGTTAGCAGCGGTGGTGGAACCGACATGCTGCAGATACAGTTTAACCGGAGCGTAGACCTCGTCAGCCAGTTCCTGAGCGGTCTGTTGCAGTTCAGGTTTGAAGCCGGCGTTGTCACGGCAGAATTTAACCATCTGCTTGGCAACGATACGACCCTCGGCATGGGATCCTGATGAGAATTTATGTCCGGAGGCGCCAACGCCGTCACCGGCGGTGAAGAGACCGTCAACAGTGGTCATCCTGTTGTAGCCCCATTTGTACTTATGCGCGCGAGTACCCTCAACGGTAGGCACCCAGTCTTCTTCCGGACCGGAGGTCCAGATACCACAGCAGCCGGAGTGTGAACCCAGCATGTAGGGCTCGGTCGGCATAATCTCGGAACCTGTTTTTTCCGGCTCGATGTTCATACCGGCCCACAGACCGGCCTGGCCGACTGACATGTCGAGGAAGTCTTCCCAGGCCTCTGACTCAAGATGTTTCCAGTATTTTTTAATTCCCTTCTCGTCCATGCCTTTGGCGCGGCGAGCATCCAGGAATGCATTCAAAGCCACGTCGGTAGCCATGTAGATCGGACCACGGCCGGCTTTCAGCTCGTTGAGCATCAGGTGGTTACGCAGACAGGTGGGGGTAACTGGAGACGCTCCGTAAGGCATGAATTTTTCGAGCTCGTCCTTAACTGCCGGGCTGTTTGCATAGAACTCACCAAGGCCGTTCTGTACTTTGGCCTTGAAGAGCAGGAACCATGCGCCAACCGGTCCATAACCGTCTTTGAAACGGGCCGGGGTGAAGCGGTTTTCCATCATGGTCAGGGTGGCGCCAACCTGAGCACACATGGTGTAGGTTGATCCTGCGTTCCATACCGGGTACCAGGCGCGGCCTTTGCCCTCACCGGTTGACCGGGGACGGAAGATATTTACAGCGCCGCCGCACGCGACGACAGCGGCTTTGCATTTGAAAACGTGAACTTTGTTTTCACGGGTTGAGAAACCAACCGCACCGGCGATCTGGTTCGGTTTGTTTTTGTCGAGCAGCATCTTGACGATAAAAATACGCTCAAGACAGTTTTCCTCGCCAAGTGCGCTCTTAGCGGGCTCAGCGACGATGCACTTGTAGGACTCACCGTTGATCATGATCTGCCATTTACCGGTACGAACAGGCTCACCGCCTTCACGCAGTGTTTTAGCAGGTTGAGCACCGTCAAGGGTTTCACCGTCCGCATCTTTCTTCCAGATGGGCAGGCCCCATTCCTCAAACAACTTAACAGACTCGTCAACGTGACGGCCGCAGTCATAAATCAGGTCTTCACGAACAACGCCCATCAGGTCGTTACGTACCATCTTTACGTAACTTTCGATCGCGTTACTGCCGATGTAGGTATTGATGGCGGACAGACCCTGAGCAACAGCACCGGAACGCTCCATGGAAGCCTTGTCAACCAGGATGATCTTCATGTCAGCCGGCGCCCATTTTTTGATCTCAAAAGCGGTACCGCAGGCGGCCATACCGCCACCTACGATCAGAACATCACACTCATGCTCCTTGATTTCCGGATTAGCAACTGCATCCAGTTCTCCAAGCGGTTTATTAGGTAATGCCATAGTATATCTCCTTTAAATTCTCTTAAGTTAAGAATGAACCGTTAAAGACACCAATTACTACTACGCGAGCTTGGCAGGTTTGGGCAGATCGGCTTCGAGGAGCAGACACTCGTCATCCAGATTTGCACCTGTCTTTCCAAGATACGCATTAGCAGCGCCCTCAGCTGTTGTCCGGATGGGGAATTTGAAGCGTTTCAGGTTGCCATTGCGGAACTTAACGGTCCACATGATCGAGTCAGAGCTTCTCATCGGATGAACCTGGCCGCCCATCGGTACGAAGTCATCATAACCGAGTACGAAGATGGCGCCCTGAGGACAGATCTTTACACATGAGTAGCACTCCCAGCATGCATCAGGCTCCTGATTGTAAGCCTTCATCGCCTCCTTGTTCAAAACCATCAAGTCATTGGGGCAGATGTACATACAGGCAGTTTTGTCGCCACCCTTGCAGCCGTCACATTTTTCGGTATCTACATAGCTTGGCATTAAATTACCTCCTCAATTAGGTTGAATAGTTTGATTCCACTAAATGCGAAATCGTTTTTCCTTAGTTTATTTGCGCTTGAAATATATCGAGCTGCTGAAGAAAAAATGAGGGATCACTCATTTTCTGACCATTGCATCTATAAATTTTCATCATGTAAATGTCAAGAAAAAAAGTTTCACGAAAAAATTACTTTTTATCATAACTTTGCCCCCTTCCTTTTTTGCGTTTGACAAGCTTCCGCGTGATGATTAAGTTCTGCAACGCAACAGCGATCATCAACTGTTACCCGGCATATAAAAAATAATGAGGAAATCTGATGGCAGACAAAGAAAAAAGCCTATTCGGCTACGACAAAAATCCCAGCAACGTGCTCCCAACAAAATTCACTCTTGACAGTAAAATAAAATTCCGCTGCCACCCGGGTGTTTCCTGCTTTACCGCCTGCTGCGGCAATATTGATATCATTCTCACTCCCTTTGATATTTTGCGGCTGAGAAAATATCTCAACCTGCCGGCATCTGAATTCCTGCTCAGATTTACCACGCCGATGCTCATCGAAAAAACCGATATGCCCGGCGTTAAAATCCATCTTGACGAAAACGGCCGCTGTCCCTTTGTCACAGACGAAGGGTGCACCATTTATCCCGAACGCCCTTCCGCCTGCCGCTATTATCCGGTCGGCATGGCAAATTTTCATGAGGGCGGTCAGGAAGGGGTTGATTCGGAGCAGTTCTTCTTTCTCGTCAAGGAACCGCACTGCAAGGGACACGAGGAGGACAAAACGTGGACCATCCGGGAATGGCGGGTTGATCAGGGGGTTGACCTGTGCGATGAGATGAACAGGGAATGGCTTGAAATTGTCATGCGCCGCAAGTCATTCGGTTTTCAGGCAACGCTCAGCGAGCAGGCGAAAAAAATGTTCTTCATGGTCAGCACCGACCTGGATAAATTCAGGAAATTTATTTTCAGCAGTTCCTTCCTCGACATTTACGAAATTGACCAGGAGACACTGGATAAAATCAAGGAAGACGATATTGCCCTGCTGCGATTCTCCTATAAATACCTGACATCCTCGCTCTTCGGCACCAAGGACATCAATATCAAAGAGGAAAAGATCAAAGCCAAGTCCGCTGAATTGAAAAATAAACAGGGCGGTAAAGAGGAGGAGGCGATCAGAACCTATGAAGAGCTCAAGGCGGAGCGTGACCGCATGTTAGCGGAAAAGCAGGTGAAAAAATAAAATTGCGCCGCCTTTAAATTCAACAACCAAAAGGCCACGGAGTCAAGTCAGACTCCTGGCCTTTTTCTTTTTGCGCTGAGACCGCATCTATTAAGGAGATGCCTGCTCCGTACCCGGCGCAGCAGTTCCCTTCAACCGCTTCTGCATGGCAGAATTTTTCATCAGCCGCGCCATCAAGTTGACATACCTGTGCCACTGGTATATCTTAGTGACAATTGCTGCCTCCCCATCCCCTGACAACAAAGTTGTCCCCGAACCTTTTACGAGAAAATGATTGTATCCATTGGTGAAATTGTCTGGGATATTATTGCTGACAAAAAACTTCTGGGCGGCGCTCCGTTAAATGTCGCCTATCACCTCTCCTCATTCGGCCTTGAGGTTCGTCTGATCGGCCGGATCGGCACCGATGACCTGTCGGATCTCACCCTGCGGCACATTGCCGACATCGGCCTGTCAGTTGACTACATCCAGCGGGACAAAGAACTGCCCACCGGCCGCGTGGTGGTTACCGTCGGCAAAAACAACGAGCCCTCCTTTGACATTGTTGCTCTGGCGGCGTGGGACGCCATCGAGGCGGATCCCTTTTTACGCAACGCTCCCCAGCCTTTTCATCTGGTTTTCGGCACCCTGGCCCAGCGGTCCGAGCCGAGCCGCAGGGCCATCCGCTCCCTGTGGGACAAAGCCGATCTGCTGTTTTACGATGTCAACCTGCGCCCGCCCTTTACACCGGCCGAAGTGGTGCTTGATTCCCTTGCCGCGGCGGACGTGGTCAAATTAAACGATGACGAACTGCAGCAGGTTGCCGACTGGTCAGGTGTTGCAGACGGCCCCATGGCCCAAAGAGCGCACAATCTCTGTAACCGATGGCAGCTCCTCTGCCTTGCCGTAACCCGCGGACCGGCAGGCGCATTGCTTGTCACAAAAGACGGCATATTCGAGCATGGCGGCTTTCCGGTGCAGGTGGCTGATACCGTCGGCGCGGGCGACGCCTTTTTCGCCACCCTTATTGAAGGGATCATTCACAAGCGTTCCTGGCAGGAATGCCTGGCAAGAGCCAACAAAAGAGGCTCCTACGTGGCGGGACGACCGGGGGCCACGCCGCCTATGCAGGATTTCGTATTTTAAAAAGCATGCAGCGCAACACGAAGAGAGATGAGAGCATGCCTTCCTCTCTTTCCCCGGCCATTTATGAGTCTGTTGATTTAGTCTGGTTTTCCGATTTTTACAAAAATAATATCCAATAAAATCAATATGTTAAAAATTTCAATTTCTTCAAAAAGGTACTAAATCAACAGGCTCATTTATCAACTTCAGCTTGCAGGAATCTCATGAACAAACCAGGACTTTACATACAGCTTTTCAGCATCCATGGCCTTATCCGGGGCGAATCGCCCGAACTCGGCTATGACGCGGACACCGGCGGCCAGGTGAAATACGTTCTGGAACTGGCCCGCGCCTTGGCTGTCCATCCTGATGTCGACCAGGTTGATCTGTTCACCCGCCTGATCGAGGATAAGCAGCTCTCCGCCATCTATTCCTTGCCCATGGAGAAAATCAGTGAAAAGGCCCGTATCATCCGCATCCAGTGCGGCGGCAGAAAGTATATCCGCAAGGAACTCCTCTGGCCCCATCTTGATGAATTCATTGACAAGACATTGAAACTGATCAAGGCACAGGGCCGTATTCCGGACATCTTCCACGGCCATTACGCGGACGGGGGCTATGTGGCCATGGAGCTTGCCGCAGCCTTTGATGCCCCTTTCATCTTCACCGGCCACTCCCTGGGACGCAACAAGAAGTCCAAACTGCTGGACAGCGGCCTGTCCGCCGGCGAAATCAACAAACGCTACAAGATAGACCACCGCATCACCGTCGAAGAGGACATCATCAAAAAGGCGAATCTGATCATTACCAGCACCAGCCAGGAGATTGAAAAACAGTACGGCCTTTATGACAATGCTGCATTGCAGCAATACACCGTCATTCCTCCCGGCATTGACCTGGAAACCTTTTACCCCTATTACCACAGCCAGCTTGCCCCGCAGGAGAATCATGAGCAGGCCATGCAGATCAGGGTAACCCTGCAGCGGGAACTGCAGCGATTCTGGGCCAAACCGGACAAACCCTTTATTCTTGCGCTCTGCCGGCCGGACCAGCGTAAAAACATCTCCGGCCTGATCGAGGCTTACGGTACAGACAACGATCTCCGCACCATGGCAAACCTGGCTATTTTTGCCGGGCTTCGCAAGGACATCAGTGAAATGGAAGACAACGAGCGTAATGTCCTCACCGATATGCTGCTGAAGATGGACTATTACGACCTGTACGGCAAACTGGCCATTCCGAAAAAACATGATTTCGCCACCGAAGTGCCGGAACTTTACCGGCTGTGCGCCGACAGCGGCGGTGTTTTTGTCAATCCGGCGCTGGTGGAACCTTTCGGACTCACCATCATCGAAGCTTCCGCCTGCGGTGTACCCATTATCGCCACCAATGACGGCGGTCCTGTTGACATCGTGGCCAACTGCCGTAACGGCATCCTGGTGGATGTCGCCAGCTCCGGAGAAATCGGCGCCGCCATCAAGCAACTGTTGGTTGATCACAAAAAATGGGAATCATGCTCCCGTAACGGCATCAATGGTGTCCGCACCCACTACGCCTGGGAATCGCACTGCCAGCGCACGGTTGACTGCATAAAAAAACTGCTGCCGCAGAAATTTAAGCATAAACTGTCTCAGCCCGCATCTGCCGCCAACCGATTATCCTTCGGCGCCCGGCTGACCCCCTTGAAAAAAATGCTGATCACCGATATCGACAACACCCTGGTCGGCGACAGGGAACGGCTGGCCGACCTGCTTGACCTGCTGCATAACAACCGAAATAAGATCGGCTGGGGCGTGGCCACCGGCCGCAGCCTGGATATGACCCTTGATATCATGACCGAACAGAATATTCCCATTCCCGATATTCTTATCTGTTCAGTGGGCACGGAAATCTATTACGGACCGGACCTGCGCATTGACAAAGGCTGGCAACAGCACCTCAACCACCGCTGGCGGCCCGAGGAAATCAAAAGGGAGCTCGCCAGGCTTGACTTTCTCTCATCTCAGGGAGCCGAAGGACAGCGGCGCTTCAAGATCAGCTACTTCATGCAAGACGACAAGGAACTGCTGAACACGGTCATCCGTACCCTGCGGGACGCCAGGTTGCGCTGCAAGGTCATTTACTCCCACGGGCAGTTTCTTGATATTCTTCCCGACCGGGCCGCCAAGGGCAAGGCGATCAGCTACATCAAATACAAATGGGAAATCGCCCCGGAAAACGTCATGGTGGCAGGCGACTCAGGCAATGACGAGGACATGCTGCGCAGCAGATGCTGCGGCCTGGTGGTGAGCAACCACAGCAAGGAACTGGATCATCTGAAGGGAAAGCGGCGCATCTTTTTCAGCAAGCACAAATATGCCGGAGGCATCATCGACGGCTTGATTCACTATAAATTTCTCTAATTTGAATAACCGTCTCAGCAAAACTCGACAAGAAGGAGCAGAAATGAATTTCTGCAATGGCTGTGCGGGATACTGTTGTTACAAAAAGGATGGCGCCGTCCTGCTGATTACAGCCGATGATATCAACCGTCTTGGCCGCTTTTTCGGGATAACTGACGCTGAAATTCGCAGGAAATACATGCAAAACAGATACTCGCTTTGGGTAAGGGAAGACAATTCATGTATTTTTTTTGTTCAGGGCAAAACCATCGAGCGTTGTACTGTATACGAAGCCCGGCCTGATCAGTGCCGCCGGTTTCCACCGGGAAAACCTTGCCCTTACCTGGAAGCAAAAGACCTGCTTGAGTAACTTCAACCGTTTTTTACATGCCCCAAAGGATTTGCTGAACCGGGATCACCCGCCGCCCACCGTTGCCGCAAGTTTTTTAAACTGCAGGTTATAGAACATCTCGAGATAACGGCGGGTTTCCTGACGTTCCAGGTTGGTGGCGAATTTCCAGAATCCGTAGATACAGGAAAGGGAAACGAGCCGGCCGGCATAGAGTTTCCAGGTATATTTCTGCTGCACCCGCTCCAGGGCCCGCCGGGACAGCTGGCGCCAGTAGTCGGGTTCAGAGGCGCATCCGGCAAAAAAATCCGCCATGATGCCGGCTGACATTTCACCATGATTGGGATCAATATGGAAGCCTGAGATGCCGTCTTCAATGATCTCCAGCGGCCCGCCATAGCGGGTGGCAAAGGTTGGCAGGCCTGAACTCATGGCCTCAATCACAGTCAGCCCAAAGGCCTCGAAGAATGCCGGCTGGACAAACGCGCCCCGCCGGTCGGCGATACAGCGGTAAAGCTCCCCGGCCAGCTTCTTGTCAAGACGAATGCCCAGCCAGCGCACCTGTTCATCAAGCCCATGGCGGTCCATCAGCTCATGCATGAGACGGATCTGCTCCCTTTCCTCACTGTCAGACGAACGGCCGGGGTCCACCGTGCCGCCGATCACCAGCAGATTCACCTGTTTGCGCAGCGTTTCACTGCTGCCGTACCAATCAACAAGGCCGGTCAGATTTTTTATCTTGTCCAGCCGGGCCATGGTGAACAGAAGGGGCTTATCCCGGTCGGACAGCACTCCCCGGCAATCCGGGCCTGCAGTCCTGCCAAAGATCATGTTCTCTATTTCTTCATGAAATTCTGCGAGCCTTCTCTTCTCATCGAAATAGGGGAAATAGACATTTTCGTCCGCCCCGGGTGAAACAATGTTGAATTTGGGATCAAAGACATCGATGCCGTTGATCACTCGGAAAAGGCCCGGCATGGTGAATGATGCATAACTCTCATACTGGCCGACTATGGAATCACTGCCGGCAATTTCCTGATAGGTGCTGGTGATGATGAAATCAGCGGTGTTCATGGCAATAAGGTCGGCGGTGAACTGACAGGAAAAATGGTACTTGTCCTCCATCTCGCGCCAGTAGAGGGCGGAAAAGAGATATTTGGTCTTTTCCAGGGCATGGGCGATATTGCACTGGGTGACGCCGAGCTTCTGGGAAAGAAGATAGGCCACCAGGTTG
>Ga0180007_10004401_pt1 | contig 14923 bp, 31 predicted proteins | sample MM_PC_MetaG_FD_121122 | JGI IMG/M metagenome (GOLD analysis project Ga0180007, IMG submission 121122) | Groundwater microbial communities from the Aspo Hard Rock Laboratory (HRL) deep subsurface site, Sweden - MM_PC_MetaG | ecosystem: Environmental > Aquatic > Deep subsurface > Groundwater... | reverse complement strand
GGGTCAAGTTTACCTTCAAGATAGTCAAGGGCGTTAACTTCGTTAATGTCGCTGAGGTGATTGAGTGAGCGAAACGCACTATCAGAAGGGCGCAAGATTTGAGCGGGCTACAAAGAAGCACCTTGAGTCGCTTGGGTGGGTAGTGTGGCGCACCCCTGGCTCAAAGTCGCCTTGTGATTTGATTGCGAATTTCTACGGTCAGACCACAATAGTCCAATGCCAAGTTGCGAAGCCCTTTGCCAAAATCAAGATTAAAAAGCTGAAAGACCTAGCCTTACAATGTGGTTGGATACCAGCCATAGCCTATAAGGAAGATAAGAAAATTAAGGTGGAGGAGGTTTGATGATGGACGACAAGTGGCGGGAAGCCCAGGATATTATTCAGATTATGAGGCTCAAGCGCTGTGAATGCCCGCATTGTGAAGAACCACTGGAACATTCCAAGGGCATTGGAAAATCACCTGAATACGATTTTTGCCCACGCTGTTATGATGAAACTTACAACTCTGATGGCGAGGTAATAGGGAGAATAGAATAGGAGGCAGAGAAATGAGATTGCTAATAGACGAGAAACTGAGGGCGGAAGTGGGGGAGATAGTTTTAGAGATACGCCAATATCTTTGCAACACCGAGTTTGCGCCACAACCCTTTACCGAGCCACTAGACCCCAAGAAGTTGACGCAGGAATTCCCAGAGAAAATTATTAAGCTTGTAGCCGAACTCACCAGAAAGGAAACGGAAGAGAAATATAAAGAACACTGGAAACGACACCTTGAGATATGTGCTGAGGCCTCAAAGGAAACAGTAGCAGAAGCACAGCGGGAAATTGTGGAGCGGCTAGAAGGCTGGTGCGAGCATACCACAAACCCACTACAAAGGCGTTACCTTTGCCAGCGGTGTCGGCGGGAACTAAAGCGGGGTAGTTAAAGGAGGCAGAGAAATGAGATTGCTGAATGATGAGGAGTTGAGTTCTATTATTGACAGCGTTGATAGTAGTTTACAGAGCAAAATGGCAAACACCGTTTTGTTATACCGCATAGCGTGGAAAGTCCGAGATACCCAAGCCGAACTCACCAGAAAGGAAATTGTGGAGTTAATTGAAGCTCACATGGGCATCGAGTCATTGCCTTACAGGGATGGGGCTACCAAGATAATTACCCTACCATACGATGTCTTTGAAGCCCTAAAGGGCAGTTAAAGGAGAGATATGAAAGTTTTAATAGGCTGTAACAAATCAGGCAGAGAGGCTTTGGCTTTTAAGAAACTGGGACACGATGCTTGGACTTGTGATATTTTGCCCGCCGAATATGAAGGCAATCATATCCAGGATGATGTAATGAACCACCTTGATGATGGCTGGGATATGGGTATATTCAATCCTGACTGCACTTTCCTTGCCAATAGTGGGGTAAGGTGGCTGATTGATAACCCAGAACGCTATCAGAAGATGCTTGAAGCCTGCCGATTTTTCAATGCCCTGCTCAATGCGGGTATTCCAAAGGTAGCAGTTGAAAATCCGATACAGCACAAGTATGCCCGCCAGTTTATACGCAAGCCCGACCAGATTATACAGCCCTGGTGGTTCGGCGAAGGCGAGACAAAGGCGACCTGCCTATGGCTGGTGAATTTACCGCCACTGATGGCAACGGTGGTTCATACTGGTCGTTTCGGCAGGGTTCACAGAGAGCCACCATCACCAGAGCGCAAGGCAAATCGCAGTAGAACCTATCAAGGGATTGCTGAAGCTATGTCTAATCAATGGGGTTAAATCTATTGTGGGGGGAGAAAATATGCTAAAAACCAAGAGGCAAATAAAAATATACAATGCCCTATTAGATTTGGGCGGGAAAGCAAGGTTATGGGATATAGCGGAAAAAGCCGAGTTGAATACCAATGGTGTCTCTCAGACATTGGGGGTTATGAAAGATGTTTATCCTTGTCTGCCATTTCAAGATGGTGGGCTTCAAGTTTGGGTAGTAAAGGATAAGTCTAGCCCCACTTAATCTATTGTGGGCAAGGAGGAGAAGGATATGAAGTGCGAAAAGTGCGGGAAGGAAATAAAGTCCGCTCATCTTATAGACGGCAAAGACGAATGGCTTTTGGTATGTGCGAAATGCTGGAAGAGGGCACGTAAATGATTGACTACTGGTTCGAACTACTGTGGGCAGGCTGGCTAAAGTTGAAGGAGATGATTTGTGGTAACTAAACAGCAAGCGTATAAGTCAAGACAGCGTGGCTTTCAGCAGATGATTGTTATGGCTGACCTCGTTAAATTCAGTAAGGTCTACCTCGTGCCGCTGGGAGACTGGCATCTGGGAAACAAGTTTTGCCGAGTAGACCTCATACAGGGATACATTGACTGGATTAAGAACCACTACAACGCATACACGGTGTTGATGGGCGATATGATGGAGTGCGCCACCAAGTATTCCGTGCCTGAACTATATGACTCCCTCGTTACCCCAGACGATACTTACGATATGGTTAAGAAGCTGTTGATGCCGATTAAGAATAAAATCCTGATGGTGGTCAGGGGCAACCACGAGGAGATGATATGGAGGCACTCTGGGACTGACTACTGCGCCCATCTTGCCAGGGAACTCGGGGATATACCCTACAAGCCAGACGGCGGTATGCTCGGTATGAGGTTGGGCAAGGATAATCATCGTGGGATGGCGTGGTTCTACGGCACACACGGCTGGGGTGGCGCAAGGACGGTAGGGGCAAAGGTCAAGAAGCCAGAAGAGATTGCCCTTGCGGTTGAAGCGGATATAATCGCCGTTGCTCACGACCACACGCAGGCAATACACAGGTTAAATGTAGTCACCCCACCTAGAAGCAGAATATCGTTTGAGAACCCGAACTATCTTGTCACGAAACGCCGACTGCTGATAAACACGGGTGGCTTCGTTGACTTTGGCGGATATGTCCAGCGCAAGGGCTATGTCCCACAGGACTTGGGAACGCCGAGAATACTGATTGAGTTCAAGGCGGGCGCAATTAACAGGTATATGGATTTTCACGCAAGTATGTAAGGGGGCAAGTAATGAATAAAGAATATGAAGAGGATGGCTTAACTTGTAGAAAGTGCAACCTAAGAAAGCCGATGGATGAATTCAACAGGTCTAAGAAGAACCGCATTGGCTATTATTTGATTTGCAAACAATGCTCAAAAGAATATGCGGAGAAAAATCATTACCAACATAGAGCGCAACGGCTTAGCAGGCAATCCTGTCACGATAGAACTCACGCTGGCTATTACCTCAAGCTAAAAAATAACGCTGCCAAGAGGAAACACGAATTTGATATTGATAAGCTGGAATTCTTAATTTGGCTTGAGGCACAAGAGAAGAAGTGTCATTATTGCGGGGTCTTGCTTACTAAGGGGGGCAATCGTATGTCTGCGTTATCCTTTGATAGAAAGGACAACGGTAGAGATTACACGCTAGATAATTTAGCTCTGTGTTGCTACTCTTGTAATAGTGTTAAGGGTAATGTTTTTACTGAGTATGAGATGATTGAAATAGGACAAAAATACATAGCACCCAAGAAGATGCGAGGTGAGTTATGAGTAATCCGTATGAAGAGGCACGGGAGAAGATAGCCAAAACACTAGCATCTATGGATAATTTCCGTTATGAAGACCTGAAAGAAAAGGCAACAAGTTTTAATGAGGGTAGTCCGACACAATCTTATTATCTACGAAGAGCGGATGAAATCCTATCCCTCGAGGGTGATGGTTGGCAAATAGCATTGGTCAAAAATGATATGTCGGGTGTCGGCAAACCCAATTTCAAGCACGTAATCTGGAGAGCAGGGGAATGAGATGGATTTTGGATACGTTATTGGTTGGGTGGGACTTGGCTTTGGCGTGCTCGTTCCCCTACCGCAACTCTACAAGATGTTTAAGACTAGACGGCTGGAGGATGTTTCTCTTGGCACTTACTCCCTGCTTGTTTGTTGCCTTGTATGCTACCTTATCCACGCTATTCATATTCACGCAGTTGTTTTCATTTGGGCGCAATCGCTTAATCTCACTAGTAACATAATAATATGGGGGTGCTTATTAAAATGGAATTTAACCAAAAGACACACAAGGTAAAGTTTGGGACGCTAAAGGAACTGGAAGCGAAGGCTTATATTCGCTTTTTGGAAGATGAGCGTGTTCGGCACGAGGGTGAGCTTAAATGGGCAAAGCAGTGGTGCTTTCGGCTATTTGATATGGGTGGGTTTTGGGCAGATGCTATGTTTTGGGACTCCGCAGTAGCCCGCCACGAAGACGACATCAGAGATATTTACAAGTTAATTAAAAAAGTCAAGGACAAATTCAAGCTATGAGCAGTTATCCCAGAATCCCGCAGAATGATTACGACAAAGCTCGTGGACAATTCCGCTTACAGGTCGGAGAAGTCCTGAGCGTATTCCGATTTTACGGACAAAACATTTACATCCCAGGCGCACTTGAGGAAATCACCGAACTAGCCGAGCAGTTTGCGATGAGAATTCGTGGTAAAAATCAGCCCATTATGCTTGAAAGTAAGAGGAACTCAAGATGAAGAAATCACGCATACGCCCCATATCAGAAAAGTAAGCAAAGGAGATTGAAATGGGAGTAAAAACAGAAACCAAAGAAGTAAATTATTGTGATTGTTGTGGGAAGAAATGCGACCTACCATTAACTAAATGTCCGATATGTGGCAGAGAGAACTGCTTTACTTGTTCTCGACAGGTATATGATGTATTCAGTTCAAGCATCTGTCAGAAATGCCTTAAAGATGAAACTATCCACTCCTACTTTATGGATGGTTGGAGGCACTGGGGAAAGAGGCGAGAGGTATTTATCAAAGATATGGTGAAGCGATTTGGCAATGAAGTAGAAAGTGATATAGAGTTATGAAGCGAAGCCGAATTAAACGTGTGTCAGAAAAGCAAGAGCAAGAGATATACCTACGCATAATTGTCAGAGAAATGCTTATGGTAGAGCAGGGTGGTAAGTGCGCCGAGTGTGGTGGGAGGGGGGATTGGCGTGGATTATCCCTGAGCCACACTGTGCCGTTAGCGAGGGGTGGGAAGACATCGGTGGCGAACTGCCAGATTTTATGTTCGGATTGCCACGACAAGAGGCATGGCTTATGAAAAAACCGCCAACACTACAAATCAATGAAGCCTACATCCGCAAGTTACTTGACCCTGAAACAAAGAGGAAGATAGGTTTAATATGCGCCTGTCTGGGGACAAAGGAATACAGGGATGGATATGGTGAGCTTGTGAAGGGATTAGAGCTGGTCAGGTGGGGAATTTCTGGCCCGCTGATGTCCGAGGTTGCGCTTGTATTGGATGTGATATGAAGGAACGCAAGTCTAAACCCAAGAAATGCCCGCTTCTCTTGAAGCACGGACTACCTGCTACGGAAGGCGCATTGCTGTCTGATGAGGAAGAGTTCCTGGCGACCCTGATTGACCAGCAGTGTCCGCTTCAAGTCTGCGTTTTCAATCGTTCGGGGTATCTCTGCGCAGATGATAGAGAAATATTGCTCAAGGCTGAAATAATAACAGATGCGTGTCCCAAGTGCGGCGCAAAGGATAAGTGGGGATTTCGGGAAGACATCGGCTTGCCAACAGAGCGTATTACTTGTTGTCACTGTGGCAAGGATGCGTATCGGAGAAGGGGGAAATTATTAAGATGAAGCTAGTTTTAGTGGAATGGGTTGACTCGGCATTTGCTCAAGGCTGGATGGATAAGAGTGTTGCCAAGACACACAAGGCATCAAACTGCACTTCAATCGGGATTTTGGTTCATCAGGACAACGACAAGATAACCATTGTGCAGAGTATTAGCGATAAAGATAGTGTCGGGGATGGGATAACGATACCCCGTGTTAGTATCAAGCGCATTAGAAAGTTGAGGATTTAGACCAAATATAGAAAGGGGGTAGGAGATGAAACTGAGGGGGAGAAAGGTTTATACTATTAGTAGGGTGTCTGAGGAGTTGGTTTTAGGCATACGAACCATACGCAAGTATGAGCGTTTGGGCGTATTCCCCGTCGCCAAGAGAAGTCCTTGCGGATACCGCTATTATATGGAGGAGGATATTAACCTTCTACGGGGATTATTGGAGGAGGGGGTTCACAGGGCGCATTGGGAAACTAAATAGATTTAGTTCCTAGCCAAAAGCACAGCAGGGGGCGGGCTTCGGTTCGCCCTCTCTAATGTTCGGGGTTCATTGAGCCGTAATTACAGTAGGCGCACCTGCCGACATTATTTTTCTCAAAGCTATTCATCTCCTCGCCACACTCACAATACCAATAGAAGCAATGAGCGCACACACCTGCATCTTTCTGAACGTAGATTATATGGAGTGTGAGAATTCCGCACCTATCGCACTTTCTCACATAATCTCCCTATTCAAGAAAGTATGTTTAGGCTCAAAGGCATCAATGAATACCTTAAGGTGTTTTCTGTCTAAATCACACAGGGGGAAGGTGTGTCTCTGTTTGGGTTTTTCCTCTTCCACCCCCTCTATTCTTGCCAGGTAAACATTGGGTATCATCGCCTGTATCAATTGGATTTGCTGGAGCATCATCATGGTTCGTTGCGCAATAATCTCCAGTTCCTCAAAGGTAACGTCAGGCACTAACGGCTGGACTTCCCCGTTTGGGCTAATCCATACCAAGTATAATCCCCTTGTGGGGTGGTAACGCCAATCCAAATCCCCTCTCAAGGCTACTTCCTCTGTTGGGCTAAAACTAATATCTCCCGAATTATGTAGGCAATATCGTCAGCCTCATCAAAGATGTGTCTCAATTCTTCCCGTGTGATTTTCCTGTCCTCTAGGGCGGCTCGGATAACCTCCACGAATTCCTTGCTCTCTTTGACCAACCGTTGTAGTTTGAATGCCACGGCAGCAAGGAAGCCCAAGACAACTATCACCACTCCAATGATTGTGCCTACTGTGTTAAAATATTCCATCTTCCACCTCCATTATATACGCCAGCAGTCAGGGACGTATCCATACTCGTCAAATCTAAACAGTTCTCCAGCTTCTTCAAAGGCTGCATTTGGCTCAAAGATACGGTAGTCTTCAGTCCCTACTCTAACTAGACTAAAGGCGTGTCTTCCATAGGGCGTTCCCCCCCAGCATTCCAGGCACGATAAATGAAATCCAAACGCAGCCTCAACCGAGGCTCGCTTGGCATAGTCATCACAATCTGGTGCTTCGGGAGTATAAATATAATACTCTCCCGAAAAAGTCAGGTATGGTATTACTTGCCGCCAATCTTCTTCATCAACGTGATATATTCTGCTGTCGGGGCGGAACTTGTCCTTGTTTATTAACTCAAGACCCAACTCCCCTAATTCCGCAACCACAGTCTCCCACGCTACTGAGGTAATCTGTTTAAGTTGGGGTAAGAGGGGTTCCTCTTTATTGTCGCACAGCATACAAAGGAAAGCCCTAAGTGTTTCAATTAAAGTATTCATTTCGGCTTCTCTTCTTGGTAAATCCTCTTGTGAATTAACTCCGCAATCGTATAAAGCATATTAACCAAGCCATCGTTCTCTTTCTTGAGTTGGGTCATAGAGCGAACCAGCTTGGCATTTTGCTTCAGTAGCTTTCTATTATCCTCAAGTAAAGCGCGATTTTCCACTTTACCCCACTATATTTATGATTAGCAATCCCAGCACTAAAACAAAGGTGCTTACCACGAGCGGGATTAAGACCTTGAGTTGCCCCTTGACACTACTCACCCCATCCGCTAGGTGGGGGAGGTCGTTGGTCGTTATCTTTTCCACCGCTCCCTCAAGGTTCTCAAGGCGGATGTCAAACCCCGCCATAATATCATTGTCTTGTTTGTTCATAGTAGTTACCTATACCTGAATTTGGTCGTTTCGTAGTTGCGTTGTATTTCTAGAGGATTAAGACAGCGGGAATAGATGCGGACTTCGCCAATTGTGCCGTCAAAGCATCTTGTTGAGCCGTCATTATCACCAATATTAAGAGCGAAAGCGGCATCAGTAGCAGGATTTTCGCATGGAGTGGTTTCAGTTATAGGAGTAGAGTTTCCATTAAAGTATATAATCGGGTCGTTAGCCACACTATTATCATTGAAAGTAATAGCGATTTGGCTAAAACTACCAATTGGCACTATTGCGGAATCAGTAGTCCATGCACCATTCTGAGTATTCCCAGCCCTGTAAAGATATAGATAAACAAACCCAGCTGTTTCTCCCTGCACCCTCAGATACCAGCGTGTTTTATCAATGATTAGGCCTAAGTTCCCCTCCCCATCACTGGCTGGGTTTATCCATGCTACAAAACTTGCCCCACCTGTCCAAATATTTGTTATATCTGTCGTATTGGGAGTAGTTATTATATCATCCGTCCCATCAAAAGTCCTACCCGATGGAGTCCAGATTGCGTTAGTAACCGCACAACTGTGACCGTATGCGCTTCTGTCCATTATGGTTGCGCCGTCCAAAAGATACAAGGGCAAATAAAACACCAAGCTGGGGTCGTATATAAAATCTGAGTTCATACTAATCTCCCTCTATACTAATCATAACACACTAGGCTAAATCCACAATCTGCAAGGCGAGATTATAGACCCTCTCCTTGTTTTGGCGCCCCTTCTCATCAGCGGTCAAAGTCCATACTGGGCTCATTGGCAGGGCACGGCAGTAAATTGTGTTCCCGTCTATGTCCCTACACTCCACGGGGTAGGTTGCGCTTCTAATCCTGTCTATTGCGTTTTTGATTGTGGTGTAGTTGGATTGCTCAACCGTTCCGTCCTTGAGTGTAAGTTGGTCGGCGCATCTTACCTGACAGGTTATGATTTTGCGCTGGTCTGGATACAGGATAGCACGGCAGTCGTAGTCCAGCAGCTTCGGGGTCAGGGCGGTGGAAGCCGTGTTGAAGGTATACTGGAACTTAATGAAGTTAGATGTTACTGAGGATACGGCAGTATTGGCGAAATATACGGTGGTGGTCGGCTCGGTCTTGAAATCACCTAATGTAACCCAAGCAGTATCGGCTTTCTTCATATATTCAACCCCGACATAGGTGCTGGCAGCGGTGTCTTCCATTGTTAAGGTTAGTTTGATAAACCCCTTACTTGAAGCGGGGAAGTTGCCGTGTAGCCACGGGGTCTCAAATGTCCCGCCTGTCTGGAAGTTCCTGTTATCATCGTTGGTTACATCACCGTAACTTGCGTACAAAGGGATATGGTATAAACTGTCGGCGGTGCTAGCTGAAGCTATCCATAAGTTCTTCCGAACCACCGAGGACACAAATGCCACTTCGCACCCGCCCATAGTTATCTCGCTTATCGGATGAACAACCCAACCAGTTGTCCCCACTATTGTCTCTTCTCTACACGCCACAACCTCAACCTTGGGAGAGTTACCGAGGATAGCGAATAACCACTGTTCGTCCGCAGCCAATGCCTGAACATCCCCATCAAAAGTTCCCAAGTTAGTGCAGTATTCGGCAGGAGAACGCCAGGTGTTTACTCCGACATCATACTCAAGCAAGGAAGCCCCAGCGGGCATATAGAGCCTGTTTAGCCAGAGCATAGCGTTTTTACCCTTGCTGCTATCGGTTATGGTAGAGAGTTCTGGCGCTAGGTCGTTCTGAACTGCCCCCGCACTATCCAGGTAGTAGGGCATATCTTCCTTCATAATGTAGAGTGCGCCCGAAAAACTGACGAGGTTTGTTATGTTGTAGTATGAGCTACCCACCGTTGTTGCGGTTCCAGACCAGACAGCGCCAGACGATGCTGGGGCAGTAGCGGAGCGGATTGTGTTTATCCCGTCGTTGCCATACATAGTCGGCGTTGCGGTGTGAACTGTCTTGAAGAACTGGAACTTATTGATGGTTACTGTATCGGCTTCGGTTAATACCCCAGCAGTATCCGCCCACCAATAATTACTAGCCGTGCCGCAGGCTATGTATAAATTATTATCTGTGAACGGCTCTATGTCGGTGATGCTGGCGGGGAAAGACCAGACGTGGGTAAGTGATGTCCCCCCAGAGTGCAGTTCCATAAGTTGCCCACCTATACCCACATATAATTTATCATTGAATTCAGCGAAGGCTGATGGCACTCCAACGATGGGACTACCAATATATATATCGTCATAATAAGAGGCCAAAGCAGAAGCGGCAACTAATTGAACCCTGCACATTGTGGCTGAAGCGGCAAGCGTGCGGGAGACGGTGAGATATTCCATTGTCGTGCCAGCGACACTTTTTGCATTACTTAGAGTTGTTCCCGCCCCGTCAGTTATTCCTATTTTGCTCCCAACGTGTGCAGCCCAACCGCCAGCATTAAAGGTTGCCCCTTGCCACGAAGTATCCCAAGTGGCAGCATTTTGATAAGCAGTGGCACCAGCCCCTACCCCAGCGCAGGAAGTGCCAGACCGCACATAGGTAGTATAAGCTGTAAGATTTGTCCAGCCAGCCGTGCCTGACTCAAAACCCGCATTGGTTAAAGTGGCGGCAGTGGTTATAGAAGCAGGTAGGGCAATACCCGTAGCCTTCGGCCCGCATATCACCATACCTTTGAACCTAGCATCGCAGTTTTTACTTGAGAAATACCGCTCTGGTTCATAGTCGCTAAAGGTTTCCTGCCCGAAGCCACCTCGCCAATCTGATTGCCTTAATGCCAGTTCCTTTGAGGGAGGCAGATAAGAGTAATCTGGCGCATTGGTGAACATCTGGTTGGCAAGGTATTCATCATCGGCTTCTTGCCATACAGGTGCGCCATTTTTATCCCTCACCAGCACTAGACCAACCAAGTCCGTTGAGGTGGTGTCTCGGATTGCGAAATCGTGTTTTGAACTTACATATGAGTCAGCCATCTCGGTATCCTTCCCTTATAAGCCAAGTCGCCTATTTCTAGGAGGAGGCGCTACTCCCCCCCCGCTAGGAAGGGGGTGTTTCTTTAGCCATTCCTTCTTCTGCCTAGACGTGGGGTGCCTTCCACCCTTCTGCACAAGCCCAAGCGGTTCCCCGCTAGCCAATTTACGCTTTTCCCTACTAGATAATCCTTGTCCAGCCATACTATCGTATCCTCCCTCTATGATATTTTCAGGCACTTGCCTATCAGGATGGCGTTCAGCCATTTCCATTAACAATCTTTTTTTGAAAGCTAATACTCGGCGGAACTCAGATGCGCTATAAGTATCTCTATATCTTTCTTTCCACTGGTTGATACCCACTGCCATTTCACTCGCCCTGTCCGTGTATTCAGACTCGGAAAGATACTTGCCAAATATTGTTTCCAACTCGCATCTTCGGACTTTTCTCATAGCCTATCCCTTAATAATACGGTAAGTTCATTGTCCTGCGGGGCATCACCATTCTATGCGTCCTTGATAGCCTCATATATTCAGCGTAAGCCTCCGCCATAAGTTGCTTGTATCTTGAGGTATCCTGAGCCGAGGCATACCCCCCCATCCTCTGAAAGTATTTATATTTAGCGTAGGCGATAAGTAAATTAACCTTCTCGCCGTCAATCTCAATCGTATCGGTGTCATTGGTTAGGGTAGACAGGGGGGCTACGCCCACTAACTGGATGCGCCTCCCGTCAGAATAGAGTGCGGGCAACCGCAGGTATTTGTATCTTGTGCCCACAACCTCCTTGTCAAATACCTCGTATCCCCATACCCGCTCCCAGTTATTCGGGTTTATGTCGTCGCAAATATCATCCGAGTAGCCCGTGGTCTGGACATATACCTGAAGCACCTGCCCGTCCTGTAGGTCTTGGGGTAGCTGATATTCAAGAACCTGTGTCCCGTATAGTCTTGGTAGGTCAAAGAAAGCATACTTGTCTTTGGTGGCTACGGTAAGCTTGAGTTCCACCTCTACCAGGTCATCGTTCAGAACTTGGTCTTCCAGTTCCAGTAAGGTGAATTCATCCGCTGGGGCTTCGGTAGTTGAGATAAGAGTGCTTTGCGCCGTGGCATCAGCCTGCTTGGTTCTGAGGTCAATCGTAACATCATCGGCGGAACTGGCTAAAGCCCAAACTCTAGCAGTAACATTGTTATCCATTAAATCCAGCAGGTCGGGGTAGTTGTCTGAGTGTATTGATAGGTAGCCACTAGCCGTTGAAGCGGTTATCTTGGCGGCATTGGGTTCATATCGGAATTCCCCACCAGTTGTAGTTTCTAGAATAGTAGCATTGGTAGCCGTGTAGAAGGCAAGCGATGAGCTGGCTGTCGTGCCTGATACCGTGCTGGCTGTCCAGTTGAAGGGGGGTAGTATGTTCCCAGTTACCAGTTCCATATTAAGTATCGGCTCGTGGAGTGAGGGGTATATCTCCCTTATGGAGTCGTTAATAGAATCCTCAAGTTGCTGTTGCATTGGGCGGTATAGCTTGATAGCAACCGACACGGTTTCAGCTTTCAGAATTGGGCCATAAACAGTTAGCGTTCCCGAAGTGGAGGCATAATCGGCTACATAGCGCCCTGTTTGATAGTTGGCGGCAGTGGCATCGGAGAAATATAGAAAGTAGCCGTTGAAGAAATTATCCTTTCCCTCGTCATAAGAATTGAGGGCGGTGGCGGCTACGGTTGCGCTTGCGGCGATGGTGCCTGCCGTAGATACCGAAATGAAATCGCCAAGCTGTTCCGCAAGCCTACTATGAAGTGTAGCCAGCGTTGTAGTTCCCACTTAAAGCCTCCTACCACATCTTGTATCTTATAAGCACATAACTTGAGTTCTTGACTTTAGCTTCGGTGAGGTCGGTTGTGCCCTCGCTTCTAGCCATACCACGCACATAAACCTTTCCAGCCGTGCCAAGAAAATTCCCAGTCGGTGCGAACCTACCTGAGCAAGTTACATCCGCAAAAGCCGCAGCCGTGGCCGCAGTTGACTCGGCAATTAAGTCTGTCCAGGCAGTGCCAGCGTCGCTTACCTGAAAGAGCCACTTGGAGCCGTCGACAGAGCCCGCTGAATTCACCGCCATAGTAAGCCCGAACTCAGCCTCAACTACTATGGCACCTGTGGGTAAGGTGATTGTCCCAGCTTCAACCAATGTTGATGTGCCAGCAAGCCCAGTTGCAGCAGTGCCATACTGGACACCAGACGTGGTCAGCGGCCCCTTGCCGAACGGATGCTCTATCTGTTCCTGTAACTCAATTAAAGGGTTTATTGCTCTGCTTATTTTCATCTTAGTTCTCCTTAGTCAAACCACGAAATCTTGAGGGCGCCACTAGTCGCCCCAGTTCTGATAACCTGTAGCTTTGACATCACCGACCGCCAGTTTTCTCTGGGAACCGTCCAGCTGTCGTAGGTCAGAGTGTCACCTACATTTAACAGGTGCCCCTCGGTAGCCGTAACTGCCTCGCCATCGTCCCGAAAGCGTATCGGGGCAGTCTCCAGAGTCATAACCGCACCCTTGGCTTGGCTCGCCATTGCGGGGGAACAACTTGAATGCACGACCTTTGCCGTGCCAGTTACTGAAATTGTAGAATAGTCTATATTATTTACGCCCACTTTATCCTCCTAATTCCTTGATAATTTCTTGGGCTGCTTCAGCCCGTTCCCCTCTTGGTGCTTGCCTAGCAACAGCGGCTACTTGCTCTAGGCGTTCCTTGGTAGAAGATTTCTGTTTACGCTTAACTCGTGCCCGTTCTTTATCAATAGCCATACCAGCTACGTAGTCTACTTCTTCTTTCTCCATCGCCCCCCAGCTCGGAATGAGGACAGGTAGCCCCCCAGTTTCTTGTGATGAGATATACCTACCCTCCGAGCCGTTTCCACACGGAAGCGCCTCTTTGTGGTTAATGTTTATTCTGGCGGGAGCGGACATTTTTAGGCGGGCTATCCCTCCGCAGGTAGGGCAAAGTGTAATATCAACCCGTTTGGTTATTTCCCGAAGTTGCTCAAAGAGTCCGCACTCCGAGCATTTATATTCGTATAATGGCATACCACCTCCTACTTACCCAACCACCCACACTAAACAAAAGGGGAAGCCTAGAAGCTCCCCCTTCCCCAAGTAAGGTTCTAATATATGCTATCCCTACCTTATTATAACATACTTTGTCTTTTGGGCTTCCAGCGTAACATACTTTCAATCTCACTTCTTGCGCCGAATTTTCTGTCTATCATATCAAGGTAGCGTGGGTTGCTGAAGTATTCTATGAAAGCCTCATCCCTGAACTTCAATACATCCTGCCCCCCGAGATATCTTGTCGGCAGGGGAACGATATTGGGTGAGAATTGAGAGTAAGCATCCCAAGTTTCAGGGAGGGGTATATCATTCTTGACCGCATCCTCATAAAGTTTAGAGCCCGGGTATGCCATCGCCACATAGAAGTTAACGAACTCAAAGCACTCAGCCTTCGCCCAGTTCAGGGTAGCCCGCATTGAAGCCCAATCATCGTCGGGCAGACCGAATACGAAGTTGCCCATTATGTTTATACCAACTTGGCGGGTCATAGCTATCGTTTCTTCAATGTCCCTATATCTTTTGCCCACGCCCTTCAATACCCTGGGGCTAGACGACTCAAAGCCGAAGCCGAGCCAGCGTATTCCAGCCCGCCTCATTTTCTCTAGCAACACTACATTTAGTGTCCCGACCCTCGCATAAGCCCACATATTGAGGTCGTAGTTTCTTTCAATGATTAGGTCGCAGATAGCCCCAACGTGCTTTTTGTTAAGCGTGAATAACTCATCTGCTATCTTAATGTTCCTGACTTTATGCTTGTTCACCAATACATCAAGCTCACTTACCACATCTTCAGGCTTGCGGTATCTCACTCGTCTATCTCCATACAGGGCGTGTATGTTACAGAAGGAACAGGAGTAGGGGCAACCGAGGCTAGTGTATATTGAGGCATAGGGCTTCCGTGGCGAGCCGTCAAGACAATGCCAGTTGTGGGCTATGTATCTATCCATAGGCAGTAAGTCCCACGCTACGGGG
>Ga0180007_10004400_pt1 | contig 14923 bp, 14 predicted proteins | sample MM_PC_MetaG_FD_121122 | JGI IMG/M metagenome (GOLD analysis project Ga0180007, IMG submission 121122) | Groundwater microbial communities from the Aspo Hard Rock Laboratory (HRL) deep subsurface site, Sweden - MM_PC_MetaG | ecosystem: Environmental > Aquatic > Deep subsurface > Groundwater... | reverse complement strand
GTCTTGAGAGACACTCCTGCCCACCACCATGCCCATGACCACGGTCTCGGCCACCGAGTTGCCGCCGAGGCGGTTGAAGCCGTGCAGGTCCCAGCAGGCCGATTCGCCGGCCAGGAAGAGATTTTCCAAGCCGTAGGCCGCGCCGTGGGAGTTGGTGCGCATGCCGCCCATGGAGTAGTGCTGGGCCGGGCGCACCGGAATGAGCTGCTTGGTGCAGTCGATGCCCAGGAAGTTGTGGCACAGCTCGTAGACCTCGCGCAGCTTGGTGCGGATGGCCTCCTCGCCCAGGTGGCGGATGTCCAGCCACACGTGGTCGCCGTAAGGGGAGGGCACGCCCTTGCCCTGGGCGATGTGATAGGTCATCCAGCGGGCCACCACGTCCCTGGAGGCCAGCTCGGCCTTCTTGGGCTCGTAGTCGGGCATGAAGCGGTGTTCGTCCACATCCAGCAGGGTGCCGCCTTCGCCCCGGCAGCCCTCGGTGACCAGGATGTTGGTGGGCACGATGCCGGTGGGGTGGAACTGCACCGCCTCGGGATTACCGAAGGGCACCAGACCGGTGTCCAGGGCGATGATGTGGCCGCCGCCCTCGTTGATGATGTTGCTGGTGGTCTCGGGGTAGAGCCTGCCATAGCCGCCGGTGGCGATGAGGGTGGCCTTGGCCAGGTAGGCCCGCATCTTGCCGGTCTTGAGGTCGCGCACCACGCAGCCCAGGCACTTGCTACCGTCGTGGATAAGGCTGGTTGCTTCCACCCGGTCGTGGATGGTGATGCCCAACTCCAGGACCTTGTTGTCCATGGCATAGAGCAGGGTGTGCCCGGTGCCGTCGGCGGTGTAGCAGGCCCGCCACTTGGAGGTGCCGCCGAAGTTGCGCGCGGCGATCAGGCCGTGGTGCTCGGGCTTTTCTTCTTTTTCAAAGGAAACGCCGCCTTGGAAATAGGTGGTCTTCCCCGCCACCACCCGGTTCCAGGGCACCCCCCAGAAGGCCGCCTCACGCGCGGCGATGGGTGCGGTGTCGCAGAAGATGCGGGCCACCTCCTGGTCGCAGCCCCAGTCCGAACCCTTGACCGTGTCCTCGAAATGCAGTTCCGTGCTGTCGCCCTCGCTCATGGCGGTGTTGCCCATGGCGGCCTGCATGCCGCCTTCCGCCGCGCAGGAATGGGAGCGCCGGGGAGGCACCAGGCTCAGCAGGATGGTGTCGAATCCTTGAGAGGCCACCTCTATGGCCGCCCGTTCGCCGGCCAGGCCCGCGCCCACGCAGAGAAGGTCAGTGTAGAAAGTTTCGAATTCCATGGGGCGTCCTCTCTAGTGACCCGCGAGGGGCAGGGTCCACAAACGAATGATGGTTACCAAGCCGATGAGGATAAACACCCCGGTTTAGATGTTTTCGAACCGGTGGAAGCCTTTGCGGGTGGCGCGTTTGATAAAGCCCCACTTGACCGCGATGCGATAAAAGCCGATGCCCACGTGCAACTCGACCATAGGCAGCAGGATCAGATAGAACACTCCCCAGAAACCGCCTTGCACTCGGGCGGCGCTCTTGGCCGCGGTGATGGGCAGATCGGTCAGCACCGTCCAGATGTGGATGGAGCCCATCACCAGAATGAACATGGCGGTGAAGGCCTGGATCAGCCAAAGCCAGGTGTCGGTGTGGCGAAGCATCTTGGCGTGACGCCAGATCACCCCCTGCTCCTGGGAGGTGTTGGGAAGCTTGCGCGCGGCCAGGATGAAGTGGAACAGCAGGGTGGCCCCTATGACGGGGCCGCCCACTTGGGCCATATAGGTGGCCTCAAAAAAATGGGCTATGAAATTCATGGCGCCCGCGCCCAGGTTGACGCTGGCCACCAGAACCATGTGGCTCCACATGAACAGGATCAGTCCGGCCCCGGTGAGCATTTGGAGCCAATCAAGATAGGCGCTCAGCCTGCGGGGCTGCGCGGCCAGGTTATAGATGTTAACAATAGTCATTTTATCTCCGGCCCGGGGCCTTTTCTAATATTTTTTATTGATGGTTATGGCGCCCGGTTCGCATTTGTCCAAACATTGGTCGCACATGATGCACTCGTCCTCGTTCTTGGCTACGATCACGGTCATTCCGCCCTGGTCTTCAAAGATACTCACCGGACACACCTTGACGCACACCCCACAGGCCTCGACACCTACGCATTTATCTTCGGATATGAGGACTTCGACAAAATATCCCATTGTGTTGATCACCCTTCTCTGCTTCGCGTTCTGGAGGCGGATCGTCCGATGTTGAGATGACCGCCGCCCAAAAGTTATGCATCTTCATTGAGGCGAGGACGCCACAGCCGCTTGGCCCAAGGCCAGGATGCGGCGGCAGCGTTCCACCACCGGCTTGTCTATGAATTTGCCGTTCACTTGCAGCACCCCTTGCCCCAATTCCCTGGTTTGCTCAAAGGCCTCGATCACTTTTTGGGCAAAGGCCAGCTCTGCCTGGGCGGGTGAGAAAACCTGGTTGCAGATGTCGATCTGGTTGGGATGGATGCACAACTTGCCGGTAAAGCCCAACTCCCAAGCCCGCCGCGCATCGGACCGGCAGGTGTCCAGATCCTGGAGGTCGTACATGTAGGGGGTGCCGATGGGGCCGGGCAAACCCGCCGCGTGGCTGGCGTTGCTTATCTTGTAGCGGGGGAAGTACAGCTCCCGGCCGTGAGCGCTGAGGGCGATGCCCATGTCGGTGGCGTAGTCTGCGGCCCCGAAGGCGACCATGCAGGCCCGCGGCAATTCGGCCGCCTGGCTGGTGATGGCAAAGGCGTTTTCCAAGGCCAGGGCGGTCTCGATCAGGCACAGCAGGTTGACTGAGAATTCGGGCAGGCCGCCGGCCTTTTCAAGCTTCAGCAGGGCGTCGTTGACGGCGTCTATATCGCGCCTCGTCTCCACCTTGGGCACGAAAAGGGTGCCGAGCTTGTTGCCAGCCAGGGCCTGGAGGTCGTCTTCGAAAAAGGCGGTGCCCCGCGAGTTGCAACGCACCATTATTCTTTGGCCGGGATATTCGGCCAGCTTGTCGCGCACCACCTGGCGGGCCTGGGCCTTTTGCTCCGGCGGCACGGCGTCTTCCAGGTCGATGATCACCGTGTCGGCCTGGGTGGCCATGGCCTTGTCCACCCGGTCGGGCCGGGTGCCGGGCACGAACAGGGCGGTTCTCATGAGGGGAAAGTTCATGCCTCAGACCTCGCCCTTGATTTCTTGCTCGATGCGCTCATTAAAGCGGCGCATGAACTCCAGGCGCTCCCGCCCCAATTCTTCCGCCTTCTCGGTGTGGAAGGTATCGTCCACCTTGGCAATGATGCTGCGCATGAAATCCGGGAACTTGCTTATCTTGCCGTCAAAGGAGCCGTCCTTTAGCCCGCGCACCACCAGGCGCACCACACCGATGGCTCCCAGGTATTCCAGGGCGTCGGCGTCCTGGCCTATCTTGGCCTCCAGGGTTTGGGGCTCCGGCCCGCCGTAGCGGCTGTGGGCCTGCATCACGTGCAGGGCAGGCTCGATTTTGTCCTCTGAAAGGCCCGCCTCCCGCAACACCTCCCTGGCCAGGGGGATGCCGGCTTCGAAATGCTTGGGACGGTCCAGCACCACCCCGATGTCATGCACCAGGGCTCCGGCCACCAAAACCTCCGGATCGGGTTCCAGACCCTGGCTCAGCTTTTGGCTCCAGGTGACCATTCTTTCCACATGGTCCACGCTGGCCACCGGCTCGTCGGCCAGGACTTCCTTGACCCGCTGGTAGATCTTTTGTTCCGTGGGGTTCAGTTGCATTACGGATTCCTCACAGCACATCCCTGAGGATGGTCACGATGTCGGAAAAGGCGTGGGCCACCTTGATGCCCGAGCTTTCCAGCACCTTGATCTTGGATTTGGTGCTGCCCTTTTCGCCCTCCACGATGGTGGCCGCGTGGCCGAAGCGCATGCCGGGCATGTCGTCCACGAAGCGCCCGGCGATGAAGGCGACGATGGGCATGCTCACCTGGTTGTCGATGACCCATTGGGCCAGCTTTTCCTCGATGACCCCGCCCGGCTCGCTGAAGATGACCATGGCTTCGGTGTCAGGGTCCTGGTTGAAGCGCTCGGCCAGGTCCAGGAAGTTGGAGCCCACCACCGGATCGCCGCCCACGCTGATGCAGGTGCTCTGGCCGATGCCGTTGGTGGTGAGCAGGTTGGCTATCTCGGTGGTCATGCCGCCGGAGCGCGAGGCGATGCCCACCTTGCCCGGCATGTAGGCCTTTTTCACGTCCTCCAACGGCCCTCCGGCCATGCCCAGCTTTACGATGCCCGGCGAAATCAGGCCCAGGGTGTTGGGGCCTATCACCGTGGCCCCCTCCTGGCGGGCCAGCTCCAAAAGCTCCACCGTGTCCCGGCGGGGCACCCGTTCGGTGACGATGACCAGCAGCTTGATGCCGTTCATCAAGGACTCCAGGGCGGCCTCCTTGACCATCAAGGGAGGCACCGAGATGATCGCCGCATCCGCCGCCTCGTGAGCCATGGCCTGGGCCACGGTGTCGAAGACCGGCACCGAGTACACGCTCTGGCCCTTCTTGCCCGGCGTGACCCCGGTGACGACCTTGGTGCCGTATTCCTGCATGTCCTTGGTGAAAGATGCGGCTTCTCGTCCGGTGATGCCCTGCACCATTACCTTCGTGTCGCTGTTCGCTAAAATCGCCATTGCATCTACTCTCTAGTTGCTCATCAATTAACCGAGGCCGACGACACTGCTCTGCCGGCCGCCTGGTCGATGGAGACCGTGCGGTCGCAATAGGGCACGCCATATTTGTCCAAGAGCCGGAACCCTTCTTCTTCCCAAGCGCCCGGCACCCGGAACACCGCCACGGTTTTGGCGGGGTCTCGGCCGCTCTCCAGGATCCCCTTGATCACCCCCCGGGCCACCAGGTCCACCCGGGTGTTGCTGACCACGTTCATGATCACCGCGATCTTTTTAACGCCCGGCTTGGACAGGATGTGCTTGGTCAGCTCGGTGACCTTGAATACCGAGGGGTTGCCCCCGATCTCGCAGTAGTTGGCCGGTTGCCCGCCGTGCTGGCGCACCGCATCAAAGGCGGTGAGGGATGCCCCGCCGCCGATGATCAGGCCCAGGTTGCCGGGAAACTCTATGACCCGTCCGGCCACCCCACGGTGATCCATGCTGTCGATCTCCTGGGCCCGGCGCTCGAAGTCGCTGACCTCGCGGCCGCCGGAGAAGCGTCCCTGCTCTTTTTCGATGGGCGCGATTTCGGGCTGGCGGGGCAGGGCGTCGTCATCCATGTCCAGGTGGCAATCCAAGGCCACCAAGCGGCCGTCGGTGCTCAGACCCAGGGGGTTGATCTCAGCCAAGGTGGCGTCGCAGTCCAGGAAAACGTCGGCCAGACGCGCGAACAGCGCGCCCAGTTGAATGAGCAGCTTGCCGGTGACTCCGGCCCGGGAAACCAACTCCCTGCCCAGGAAGGACGGGAAGCGCCTCAGCGGCGAAAAGTGCATCTGCACCACCGCGCCGGGCTCCTCTTTGGCCAGGGCCTCTATGTCCACCCCGCCTTGGGGCGAGAAGATGGCCACCGGCAGCTTGGCCGCGGTGTCGTAGGTGATGGCCAGGTAGAATTCCTGGCGCAACTCGATGGGTTCCTCGATGAGTATCTTGGTGGCGGTGTAGTCGCGGATGGGCGTGGCCAGCAGATGCTCGAAATGCTCCCGCATCTCCTGGGGCGTTTGGGCCGTCAGGATGCCGCCCGCCTTGCCCCGCCCGCCCATGGGTATCTGTGCTTTGAGCACTGCCGGGGGGGAGAAGGTAAGTTTCTGGCCCGCGGAGAAAGCCTCCCCCGCAGGCACGGGGATGGAGTGCTTTTTCAGGATTTGCTTGGCTTCGTGTTCAAGAAGTCTCATTTTTCCCTCTAGCCGATGGCAAGCTGTTGATTGCTCGCAGTTGTTGAATGCCCATTGGCATGAAAATCCATTGATCTCGGGAGGAGGGCCGATCGTGGCGAGGCCCGGCTCCGCTCAGTCCCCGTCAAACAAGGCGATAATCCCCGTACGATGCTCGCAAGGCATGCCGCGTTGCCAATCCCGCCGCCCGGCCGACATGGCCGGAGACGCCACGAGGCAAGCCCGCAGGGCTCACCCCATGGGCTGCCTAGAAAGCCGCGTAGAAAATTTCTTCAACGTCCTGCAGAGTCAAGTCCCTGGGAGTGTTGCCCAACAAACGGCGCTCTCCGTGAGCCGCCACCGACCATTGGGGCACCAGGGACTTGTCGGCCTTGATGTCGGAGAGGGTGGTGGGCAGCCTGACGGCCTTCATAAGTTGCTCGATGGCGTCCAAGGCAGCGTCTCTGGCCTCCCACTGGGTCATGTCCTTGGTGTCCACCCCCATGGCCTGGGCCATGTTGGCGAATTTGTCCATGCAGGCCAGGGACTCCAGGCGCAGGGTTTCGCACAGGACCACGGTCATGGACTTGCCGTGGGCCAGGTGGTACTCGGCGCCCAAGGGATAGGCCAGGGCGTGCACCGCGCCGGCCCCCGCGTTGTTCAGGACGATGCCCGCCAGGAAGCTGCCCATGGACATGTTGTAGCGGGCCTGAAGGTTACCGGGAGCGGCAAAGGCGGTTCCCAGGTTGCTGTAGACCTGGGCGATGGATTTAAGGGCCAGGTCGTCGGTCAGGGGGGAAGCGTTGACCGCGATATAGGCTTCGATGCCGTGAATCAGGGCGTCGATGCCGGTGTCGGCGGTGACCGACTGGGGCAGGCTCAGGGTGAGGCGGGGGTCCACGATGGCCACGTCGGCCAAAATGTTTTGCGCGGCAACCACCTTTTTGAGGTTGGCCTGTTTGTCGGTGAACACCGCCATGCGGGTGACCTCGGAGCCGGTGCCGGAGGTGGTGGTCACCATGATGGTGGGCTTTCCACGCTTGGGGATTTGGTCCACGCCAAAGAAGTTTTGCACCGAGCCCTGGTTGGTCATCATGGCCGAAACCACCATGGCCATGTCCATGGAACTGCCGCCGCCCAAGCCCACGAACACGTCGAAGTCGCCCGCCCGGGCTATGTCCGCGGCCCGGTTCAGGGTCTCTATGGAAGGCTCGGGCTCCACCTCCTCAAAGGACTGGTAGGATAGCCCCGCACCCTCCAAGACGTCGTAGATTTGCTGCGCCACCCCGGCCTTGGCCACACCCGCGTCGCACAAGACCATGACCTTGCCCGCCCCCAGGCGTTTGGCTTCCTCGCCCAGTTGCTTGACGGTGTCGATACCAAAATGAACTACATCGGGAACCCTGAATTTTAGTTGGCGCCACACGGTATTGCTCCCCTGCGTATATGCATCAAAAGTGAACGCTCTCAACCGCGACCGCTCGATAGGTATTGCTGGTTTTGCCCGGTGACGCGCAGTGGAGGCGATGGAAGCCGCCTCCGGCCCACGATTAAATCCAACGTGCTGTTTTAGATCATTGGTGAGCATTCGAAACGATGCATTACGTCGGCAAAACTCTATCTACGGTATGTTGTCGACAGTCTACTTAGGCGGGTTTTTGTTTGTCAAGCGCGAAATCGGCCCGCCAAATATATTTGTTGTTTGGCCCTTCATAATATTGATTTACTGGAGTAAGGCGTATTACAACTACTGGTAATTAAATACAAATAACAGATAATTAATAAAATTATGCCGTTTGGAAACGGCCTTTAAAATCGCTCTTTGGCGGGCAGGATACTTGCCCGTTGTGAACAAATGGATATGGGTGGCCAACTGCTTCCTTGCAGCCGGCAATTGGTCGTCATGGCCAAGTTGGGCTTGTTGTCTGCCGGCGAGGAAAGGCCGGGACACGGCGCGTTGAGGGCCTGGGACGGGAGGGTATAAGGCGGTTGGCTTCACGGCGCGAACCGGAGGCGGCCTGGAAACATGCCCAGCGACTGGGGTGGCAGCGTTGGGCCCAGGCTCGCCCTGAGGGGATGACGAATCCCCGCCGGGCGGCACAGGTGCGGCACCGTCCGGCGGGGAGGTGATGTTACTTGGCCAGAGCCTCAGCCCTTATCTTGAGCCAGAACTCCTCGAACTTCTTTTCCTTGATTTTCTTGGCTGTCTTTTCCTCCAGGGCCTTTTCCCAGGCGGCCTGAAGCTTCTTCATATGAGCCACGCGCTCGTCGTTCCAGGCCTGGGCTTCGGCGGTCCACACGCCCTTTTCCTTGAGGTAGCGGATGGCGCCCTCGTGGAAGGGAGCGTCCGCCGGGGGCACGCCGGAGTCCTTGATGGCCCAAAGGGGCATCACCTTGTGGGCGCCCTTGTACAGGTCAAAGGTCTCGTCCATGGCCTTGGCCATGTTGTAGACCCAGTCCGGATCCTTGTCCGCGTACACCGTGATCTGGGGATAGCGGTAAGCGGGCAACCAGATGGGCTTGTCCGGGGTTATGCCCGCGCCAATGGTCTCCTGGAAGGGGGTGAGGTAGGGGGCCAGTTTGACCATGCGCTTCCAACCGTCCTTGTCATCCGGAGGGAAGGGCAGCCAGTGCAGGCCCCGGGGCGAGGTCTCCAACTCGTACATGAGCGAGGCGCTGGTGATCACCACTGCGGCGTCGGTCTTGCCTTCGATCAGGCCGCGGCAGGCGGCGCCGTAGCTGGGGAACTCCACCTTTTTGACGTCGTTCCAGGTGAGCCCGCCGAAGGCCAGGAAGGCGGTCATCTTGACGTTGAGGGTGGGCGCGCCGGGGACGTAGGTGATGCGCTTGCCCTTGAGGTCCTTGACCAGCTTGATGCCGGACTCTTTCGTGGTGGCCACGGCGATTGAAGAGGGATGGGCCAGAACCAGGCGGAGATCCTGGGGGCCCCACTGCACGGTGGCGAAGTCGTAGAGGCCCTCAGCCGCGAAATACACCTCGCTGGCCAGGAAGCCGCAAGCCACCCGGTTGGCGGCCAAGGGCATCATGCGGCCGATGGAGGTTCCCGAGGGAAGCAGCCTTATTCTGGTGCCGAACTTTCTGGAAAAGGCGTCGGCGATGGCCGAGGCCTGCATGTAGCCGGAGGCTCCTACGTCATAGCAGCTCCACACCATGGACTTGGGGAGTTTCGCCTCGGAGGCGCTCGCCCCCGGTGCGGCGATGAAGGCAACCAAGGCCGCCATCAGTGAAAGCAATAAAATCTTTTTCAACTTTGGTAAAAACATATCCTCTACCTCCTGATTATTGACAACACGACACTGGACGCCGGCCGCCATGCCGGAACGATTCCTGCGCGGATATTCGCAGCGCCGTGCCTCCTATTGCGGGACCTGACAGGTCGATACCTTGAGTTCTTTCAAAAACCCCTGAGCTTCACGCTGGTGTCGGCTATATGATTATTAATATGATTAAAATATAAATTAGTAAAAATTTTGCATTATTTTCGGGTTTGGTTGCGGCAACTCTCCTGGTTTCTATTGGGTAATTTTAGGGTACGGGCCCTCGTAGCCGAGCCCTTGGGATATCTGCAGGCCTACTTCGAAAAAAGCCGCCATGGAGGCGTTGAGCTTGCTCTTGTTGCCCTTGTCCTTGATGGGCACGGACAGACCGGCCGCGGCGGCGACCTTGCCCCGCCCGTCGATCAAGGGGATGCCGATGGAATACAGGTCCAGGGAAAATTCCTGGTTGGAGATCGAATAGCCCCTTTTCCTGATTCTGGCGAATTCTTGGATGAGGGCCTTTGGGTCGGTGATGGTCTTGGGGGTCACCTTGGTCAGCACGATGCTGCCCAAGAAATCTTCCAACTTGTCCTCGGGCAGGCTGGACAATAGTACTTTTCCGGTAGCCGAGCAATGGGGCGGGAGCTTGGAGCCGGTGTAGATGGCGTAGGGGAGATACCTGGCTCTTTCCTTGCGGTAAATCACCAATATCTCGTTGCCCTCGATGACGCTCAGGGTGACGCTGTAGCCCAGTTGGTCGGAAATTTTTTCCAGATGGGACTGGGCCTGCTTGTAAAGGTTGTCCTTCTGCAAAAGCTGGAAGCTCAGGGACAACACTTTGTTGCCCGGAACGTAGCGCTTGCCTTCGATTCTCTTGAGGTAGCCCAAGCCCAGGAGGGTGTTGATGAGCCGCTGGGCGGTGGTCTTGGTATGCCCCAGGTCGTTGGCGATTTCGGTGAGGGTGAGGGGGTCGGCCGAACGTACCAACAGCTCCAAAAGGGCGAACCCCTTGACCACTGATTTGATGTTTTGCTCGTTACTCAATGCGTTACACCTTCACGTATTACGTTAATACTATTATTTGGGGCCGATTGTTGTCAAGGCTGCAGGCGCACCGGAACCGGCAAGCGGGACGCTCCGCCAGGTGCCGCCGGGCCGGTCCGCGCCGATCAATTCCCGGCTGAACGAGGGGCAAAATGACCTTGACTGGTTGTCGACAATCAACATATATTGGCCCATCACATCATGAACAGCATCATTTGAAAATTCGAGGAAAGGACGGCCGATGGCGGAGTTTCCTAAGCCCAAGTCCATGGTAGACCAGATTTATATCAGTCTTTCCAATGCCATAACTTCCGGTGTCTTGGAGCCGGGCTGCCGCCTGGTGGAGCAGGAACTGCAAAAGGATTTCGGGGTGAGCCGCGCCCCCATCAGGGAGGCGATCCGCCTTTTGGAGGCGGACGGCCTGGTGGTGGTGGATGCATACAAGAAAAAGCACGTGCGCAACCTCACCCGCGAGGACCTGGTGGACAACATCCCGGTGCTGGCCTCCCTGGAGAGTCTGGCCGCCAGGCTGGCCGCCGCCAGGATCACCAAAAAGCAAATCGACGAGTTGGACGGCATAAACCGCGAAATTCAGCAGGCTTTTTCCGAGGGTAATTTCGCCAAGTGCGCCGAGTTGAACTTCGCCTTCCACCGGGTGTTCCTCCAGGTGGCGGACAACAAGGCCCTGCACCGGGCGGTGCGCTCCATCGTGAAATCCACCCTCTGGCTGTGGCTGGCCAGCCAGTACTACAAAAACAGCGCCACCATTCCCTCTTCCATAGAAGAGCACGAGCAAATCTTGCAAGCCTTCCGGCGCAAGGACGTTCACCTGGTGGAAAGCATGGTGAGGGAGCACATCGAAAACGTGCTGGAGCGCTTCCTTAAGCAGTCCAAGTTCGACACCGAGGGCATCTATTTGTTCGGGGGGACCAAAGGGCAGCCCCGCCTTGCGTCGCCTGAAAATTAGGCGCGCCCCGCCTGCCGCAACACGGGAACCCGCATAATTCAAGGAACAACGTTTTGAAAGCCTTCACTCCCCTCGCGCAAATCAAGGTCTTGGACCTGACCGCCCTGCTGCCCGGCCCCTATTGCACCATGCTCCTGGCCACCATGGGGGCCACGGTGCTCAAGGTGGAGAACCCCAAGAGCGGCGACCTGATGCGCCAGATGGCGCCGGGCACCTTTGAATACCTTAATGCCCAAAAAGAGCTCCTGAGCCTGGACCTGAAGAGCGGGCGCGGCCGCGAGATATTCCTGGCCCTGGCCCAGGAGTGCGACGTGGTGGTGGAGGGCTTCCGTCCCGGCGTGGCCGCCCGCCTGGGGGTGGACTTCGCCTCCGTGGCCCGGGCCAACCGCTCCGTCATCTACTGCTCTCTCTCGGGCTACGGCCAAAGCGGGCCCTATGCCGGGCTGCCGGCCCACGACATCAACCACATGGGCGTGGCCGGGCTGCTGGCCATTTCCGGGGAGCCCGCCTCGGGCAAGCCGGAATACCCCTACGGCCCGCAATACTCAGACCTCGTGGGGGCGCTGTTTGGGGTGGGCGCCATCCTGGCCGCCCTGGTGGGACGCGGCCCGGACTCCGCGGCCCGCTTCCTGGATATTTCGCTAACCGAGAGCGCGGGCATGCTGGTGATGCCCCGCTACTTGGACTTTCTGCAACGGGGCCGCCCAGGCAAAGAGGAGTTCATGAGGCGCGGGCCCTACGAGGTCTTTGAAACCCGCGACCGCAAGTTTTTGACCCTGGGCATCGTGGAAGACCACTTCTGGGTCAATTTCTGCCAGGTGGCGGGCCTGCCCGAGTTGGCCCACGACCCGGAGCTGCAAGGCTGGGACGCCCGCAACCGCGAGGCCGGGCGCATCAGGCCCCTGCTGGAGGAGGCCTTCAAGAAGCGCGACCGGGCCCAGTGGCTGGAGTTGCTCAGAGCCGCCGACGTCCCCGCAGCCCCGGTGCACGGCCTGGAGGACTGGGCCGCCGATCCCCAGCTATTGGCTCGCGGCTTCTTCCGCCCGGCCACCGAAGGAGGGGACGCCCTGGCCGCCATGCCCCGCCTGCCGCTTCCCGGCCTGGGCGGCCAGGCCCAGGGCGCGGACCCGGAGATGCCCCAGGGCCGCGACACCGAAAAATGGCTCCTGGCCCAGGGAATCCAGCCGCTGGAAATAGCCTCCCTGCGGGAGCAAAAGATCATTTGAAACTGAAATGGGAAATGCAAAAGCCGAGGTGATTGCTAAATGGAAATTGAACTGAATGAAGAACAGCGGATCATAAAAGACAGCGTGCGGAAATTCCTGGCCAAGGAGATATCCCCCTTGGTGGAGGAATACGAGACCGAGCGCAAGCACATAACCAAGGACATCATCAAGAAGCTGGAAGACTACGGCTATGCCAGCGGCCTGGTGCCCGAAGACCAGGGCGGCCTGGGCCTGGACTACCTCACCTACGGGGTCATGGTGGAGGAGCTAAGCCGCGCCTGGGCCTCGTTGCGCACCCTGGTCACCTCCTCGGCCCTGGCCACCAAGCTCATCGCCAGGGTGGGCAGCCCCGAACAGCAGGAGAAGTTTTTGCCCCGGCTCATGGCCATGGACGAGCTGGCCTGCTTCGCCCTCACCGAGCCCAACGTGGGCTCGGACACGCGCGCCCTGGAAACCAAGGCCCAGCGCGACGGCGACTTCTACGTGCTCAACGGCACCAAGACCCTGATCACCGGCGGCAGCCTGGCCGACCTGGTGCTGGTCTACGCCAAGGTAAAGGACGGCAAGGGGCTCACCGCCTTTTTGGTGCACAAGAGCGAGTCCGATTACGAGGCCCGCGACATCCGCAAGATGGGCATGCACGCCTCGCCGCTCTCGGAGCTGGCTTTCGTGGATTGCCGGGTGCCCGCGGCCAACCGTTTGGGACAGGAGGGCGAGGGCCAGCGCATCGCCCTGAGCGGGCTCAACGCGGGGCGGGTCAACGTCACCTTCGCGGTGGTGGGCCTGGGCCAGGCCGCCCTGGAGGCGTCCATCCGCTATGCCCAGGAGCGGGTGCAGTTCGGCAAGGCCATCGCCAATTTCCAACTGGTGCAGGAAATGATCGTGCAGATGGCCTTGAAGGTGGACATCGCGCGCATGCTGGGCTTCCGGGCCGCCTCCCTGCTGGACCGGGGGGTGGACTGCCGCCGCGAGGCCTCCTTTGCCAAGCTCTACGCCACCGAGGCCATGGTGGAGGTGTGCAACAAGGCCATCCAGGTGCACGGCGGCTACGGCTACACCGCCGAGTTCCCTGTGGAGCGCTACTTCCGCGACGTGCGCCACCTGACCATGGCCGAGGGGACCACGGAAATACAAAAACTCTTGTTGGGGCGGGAAATTTTGGGCGTTTCGGCTTTCGTTTAGGCCGGGCGTCCGTTGCGCCACAAGGTGCTCATGTTGAAATTTAAGGAGGGGAAAAATGGATCTGGGAGTTAGCGGTAAAAACGTATTCATCAACGGCGGCGGCGAGGGAATCGGAGAACTGGTGGCCCAGATGCTGGCCGCCGAAGGGGCCAAGCTGGCCCTGGCCGACATCAATGCGGAGAAGGTCAAGGAGACGGCGGACAAGGTCAAGGCCATGGGCGGCGAGGCCCTGTGGTTCCAGGTGGACGTGACCCAGCAGGACCAGGTGGAACAGGCCGTAAAGCAGGCCATGGAGCAGATGGGCAACATCGACATCCTGGTGCACATCCCCGGCCGGGGCGAGCGCAAGCCCTTCCAGAAATCGGGCAAGGAGGATTGGGACTTCGCCCTGAACCTGAACCTCATGGGGCCGCTGTATTCCACCAAGGCGGTGCTGGACGGCATGATCGCCAACCAGGGCGGTTCCATCGTCTACGTGGTGTCCGACGCGGGCCGGGTGGGCGAGGTGAACAACCCGGTGTACTCGGCGGCCAAGGGCGGGGTCATCGCCTTCAGCAAGTCCCTGGCCCGGGAGCTGGGACGCCATCTTATCCGGGTGAACTGCGTGGCCCTTTCGGCCATGGACACCCCCGGCGGGCGCAAGTACCAGCAGCAGATCGCCGAGCGCAAGGGAATCTCCCTGGAGCAACTGCAAAAGAGCTTCATGTCGGTCTACCTTATCCGCCGTTTCGGCAAGCCCCAGGACGCGGCCGACGCCATCTGCTTCCTGTGCTCCGAACGGGCGGGATGGGTCACCGGCCAGACGCTCAGCGTCAACGGCGGCTACGCCCTGTTCTAGGCGATGCTTCGCCGAGGCGAACCACGGATAAAACCTGGAAGGAGGCGTCGTGACGGTCATTGCGCAAATGTTGGGAACCAAGTACCCGGTGATCCAAGGGGCCATGGGGGTTATCTGCAACCCGGAGATGGTGGCGGCGGTTTCCCAGGCCGGGGGCTTCGGCGTCCTGGGCTCGGCATTTCAGGACGACGCCGAGGAGCTGCGCCGCCAGATAGAGCAGGTCCGCGCCCTCACCGACAAGCCGTTCGGGGCCAACCTGACCGTGCTCAACCCCCGCTGCGCCGAGATGGCCCAGGTGATGGTGGAAATGGGCCTGAAAGCCATCACCACCAGCGCGGGCGACCCCGCTCCCCTGGTGGAGCAACTGCGGCCCCACGGGGTGAAGGTGCTGCACGTTTGCCCCAGCGTGGGCAAGGCGGTGAAGGCCCAGGCCGCGGGAGTGGACGCGGTGATCGCCGAGGGCGGCGAGTCCGGCGGCATCCAGGGGCCTGACCCGGTCTCCACCATGGTGCTGGTTCCG
>Ga0180007_10004399_pt1 | contig 14926 bp, 15 predicted proteins | sample MM_PC_MetaG_FD_121122 | JGI IMG/M metagenome (GOLD analysis project Ga0180007, IMG submission 121122) | Groundwater microbial communities from the Aspo Hard Rock Laboratory (HRL) deep subsurface site, Sweden - MM_PC_MetaG | ecosystem: Environmental > Aquatic > Deep subsurface > Groundwater... | reverse complement strand
GATAAATATTTATACCCAAAACGAGCGGTTATGTATCCATTGCGCTCTGATGAAACCTATCAATTGTTGCCATTGGCTGTGGCCAATACTCCAACTTATTATTTTGGTCTGACTTTTCCAGAAAGAGATTTAGATTGGTTGCAAAACGTGAAATTGCCGCCGCTCGGTCTCTCAATTCAACCAACAGCTGATTTAGGTGAACACTCACTTTATAAGTTTATTTTTAAGTAAGGTTTCAGCTGAAGAGCTGAGATTTTAGTCAAATGAACAACCCAGGCCGACAAGTTGATAAAAGATTTATTTTGATTATTCGGATCATCGCTATTTTGGTGGTGGGTGGAACTTTTATTCGAGTTATTTCTTTGGCCACTTCTCCAGATGGTTATTTGACCATAAAGACTAACATTACCAACCCATCACCTTTTGTTTCTGAACCAAAACCAAGCGAGCGATTGGCGCTGAAAGAAGGCGCGCCGTATCGGTTAATTGATGAACCAGTTTATTTTGATTTGAAACCACCGGCGCTTTTTGACACGGTGACCGTATCTTTATCTTATCTTAATCGCGGACAACAGGTGGTTGAAATTGGTGCTCTAGCGAATCGTTTGGATGGACAATATGATATGCGTCCAGCAGAGAATCGATTAATTGATTCTCTGACCTGGAAGCGTTTGGGGAGCGGTAGTCTGAATTTATTGCAGCGTAAAGTAATTTATGATTCGTTGGATAATTTTTTGGCAAATCCACCCGAGGCATCTCGTGTAGCGACTTACCGGAGTACATTGAATTGGCCATATCGTCCAACTGCCTATACACCACTATCTGACACAAAAACCAGAGAAGTATCTTTGCGTGGTCATCATCGAATTTTAACTTACACTGATGGGGAGCCACTGTCGTTTAATTTTTTGGTGCAGGATATGAATCGGCAGGAGGGTGCGGATCCAGTGACCATTTCTGTTTATCGAGAAGGGGAGAAGGATGCAGTGGCCAGAACCGTTTTGGCGGATGATGGAAATACTACTGACGATCAAAAGTCGTCCGGGTTGCGCACAGTGGCTGTGTCATTGTCTGATCCTCGGGTCGGACTCTATCGTTTGGAGTTTACGTCATCAGGCGATATTTTTATTCGCAGATTGACCACTCGGCAGGATAAGTTTGTGTTTTTAAAACGGTTATATTTGGGTGATCACGTTGGTTATAGCGATCAAATTACACCGGTTACGGTGCTAGTTGGTGGTCGGATGATTGTTGCTAGAACCGCTCATGATGAGGGTTTACAAACGTTACTGGTTGATGGTCATGACTTGGTAATTCGCGAGTTGAATACGCGATATTTTTACAGGTTAGGCGAGAGTCAGGAACCGTTTAGTGTTACGTCTGCCAGACGAGATATTTTAATCGAAACGGATAGTGTAATTGCTCTTGAACCAGATGATTTTTTCAATCCTTTGCCACTTGAGTTAGATTGGTATTTGACTGCCGCTGATCTAGCGGTTGAGGGCGTGGATTTCATCATTACTGATTATGAGTCACCGAGCATGGCTGATCAATGGACAGTAGCTGAAGCGACTTTTGAGGTGTCACAGTTAGCTACTACCGAAAATGGTGCTTTCCGATTTGCGATTTCAGCTCCAGGAATTGGTTTGACTCAGAATGATTTGCGCTTGGGATCTCTGACTTTCGTTTTATATCGTCAGCCGACTGGTTGGTTGGCAGGTATCCGAACTTTACTCACTGATCTTGGTTGGCAATTTACCGATCGAGAAACAGCAGTAATTTTGTCAGACGGTCAGAGTTATAGTGAGAACGTAGAATAGAAATTTATGTTGGATTTAAAACGAGGTTTCAATGATCGGGAATATGTACCAGCACGCACGTTGTTGTTTTACATTGCTGATTTAGGAGCGGTTGGTTTTATTGCCGCCTTGATTGTGACCTTGTCCGGCGTGGCTTTGGAAGTTATTCGTCCAGGTTTGATGTTTAATCACGTGTCGCCGCAGAGGTTGGTTTTGGCCATGGTTTTTTTTGGTGGGCTGGCTTTGTTGATTCCAAAACGTCGATCATCGACCTGGCGTCGAGTAGTTTTTTCCTTGTTGTCATTAGTGGTCATTGTTTTTGTTGTAGTGCTGGCTCGACGATACTTTATCGCGCTTGAGAGTCGAACTGTGTTGACTATAGCGACCACCACCGCCGCCAGCATTGTTTGTTTAGGGGCGAACCGTTTGGTTAAAAAGTAGATTTAAGGTAAAAGATACTTTTACAAAGGTCTCAAAAATTAAATACGAATAATTTCTATGTCTGATTGCATTTTTTGCCAAATAATTGCCGGGGAAATTCCGTCATTCAAAATTTACGAGGATGAGACAGTGCTGGCCTTTCTTGATATCCAGCCAGTAAGTCGGGGTCATTTATTGGTTTTACCTAAAACTCATAGTGAAAATTTAGCCGGCCTAGCTGAAGCTGAAATTGCTCCACTGTTTTCTCTGGCTCGTCGTTTAGGTCAGGTTGCCCAAAATATAACCGGCGCCGAGGGTTTTAATCTCATCGTTAACAAAGGCTCGGCTGCTGGTCAGATGGTGTTTCATACTCATGTTCATGTGATTCCACGCAGTGCGGGCGACGGCTTGCGACACTGGCCGAAAATCGAGGTTAGCACTGAAGAAATGAAAACGATTGCCCAGGATATCGCCTCTGGTTTGTTCTAGTTTGCCGAGCAGACTGATCACACAGCCCTATTTTTGGTTTTAATTAAGCGAATAATATAAAGTATTGGAGTCGCTTTAAATTAACTGTGGATAAATATGAAAATATTAGTTACTGGTGGAGCCGGATTTATTGGTTCGGCGTTCGTGCGATATCTGCTTAAAAATTATGATGACGTGCGAGTAGTAAATTATGACAAGTTAACTTACGCCGGAAATTTAGAGAATCTGCGTGATTTTGAGACCGATCCGCGCTACACCTTCATTAAAGGCGACATTTGTGACTACGAGTCTTTTTTGGCGGCGCTAGATGACGACACTGACGCGGTGGTTAATTACGCGGCCGAAACACATGTTGATCGCAGCATTTTGACGCCTGATATTTTTGTTCGTAACAACGTTATCGGAACACAGATGGTACTCGAGGCCTGTCGCAACAAAGGAGTTCGATTGCATCATATTTCAACCGATGAGGTTTTTGGTGAATTGGAATTGGATGAGGATCGCGCCTTTAAAGAGGGCGACACGTATCGGCCGAAATCGCCGTATAGTGCATCTAAGGCTGCGGCCAATCATTTAGTTCGTGCCTATTATCATACTTTCAAGCTGCCGGTTACGATAAGTTATTGTTGTAATAATTACGGCCCACATCAGTTTCCGGAAAAACTCATACCGCTGTTTTCGACTAATGCCATGGAGGATAAATCGTTACCATTGTTTAAGTCGAGTCAGAATACGCGAGAGTGGATTCATGCTGACGACCACAGTGCAGCCGTGGATTTAATTTTACGTCAAGGTAAAATTGGCGAATCATATAACATTGGTACAGGAGCAGAAAAATCAGTTGAGCAGATAACGGATTTGATTTTAGCGATTTTAGACAAACCCACCGCACTCAAGACTTATGTACCTGATCGGCCGGGTCATGATACTCGTTACTTGGTTGATTCGACCAAGATTAGAGAAGAATTGGGTTGGAACCCAAAAATATCTTTTGAGGAAGGGATGCAGCAGACTGTTGCTTGGTACCGCGACAATCAGGCTTGGTGGCAGCGGGTTAAGGATGGTTCGTATCAGGAGTATTATGACAAATATTATAATCAGACTTTAAAGGAGGTGGCTTAGTATGAATATCATCAAGACAGGAATTGTTGGTTTGGTTGTAATTGAACCACAGGTATTTGGTGATGAGCGTGGTTGGTTTATGGAGATGCATAGTCAGCCTAAGTTCGAGGCGGCTCAGATTGAATCCGGAGTAGTGCAGATCAATCATAGTTTTTCGACTAAGGGCGTGTTGCGCGGCTTACATTTTCAAGCGCCGCCGCACGATCAGTCTAAATTAGTGCGATGTGTAAATGGTCGACTGTTTGATGCAGTGGTGGATATTCGCCGCGGTTCACCAACTTTTGGCCAGTGGTTTGGTCTTGAATTATCAGCTGAGAATAAAAAGATGCTTTTTGTGCCGAGTGGTTTTGCTCACGGTTTTTGCGCACTCGAAGATTGCGAACTGATGTATCTATGCGGTCGATCGGCTTATCACAAAGAAGCTGAAGGGGGATTGCGTTACAATGCTCCGGAAGTTGGCATCCGCTGGCCGATCGAGAGCGAGCTAGTCATGAATGACCGTGATCGAGATTTTCCAACGCTGGTAGAGTTAAGCACGCCATTTGTTTATCAAGCAGTAACCAGAGAATTAGTATGAAGGTTTTAATTCTCGGCAGTCGGGGTAATTTAGGCCAGGATTTAGTCCATGAATTTGAGTCGGCGGGTCATGAAGTTGTGGCAACGGATAGAGAGACTTTGGATGTTGCTGATCGCGTTGCAGTCCGGGCGCATATTTTAGCCGGTGGCTATCAAGCGATCATTAATTCAGTGGCTTGGAATGATGTGGATGGAGCCGAAGATCAAACCAATCGCGCTCTGGTTTGGGAGTTAAACTCAGCTGTTCCAGGACGACTGGCCAGGTTAGCCAAGGAAATTGGTGCTAAGTTTGTGCACTACAGCACTGATTACGTTTTCGCTGGCACTAAGCCGGAGGGTTATATTGAAGACGACTCACCAAATCCAATTTCGGTGTATGGTGAAAGTAAGCTGGCTGGTGAAGTGGCGGTTCGGGCAGTGGCTGGGCAATCTTTTATTTGTCGCTTATCTAAACTATATGGTCGACCTGGTTCGTCGGCAGCTGCCAAACCAAGTTTTGTCAGTATCATGTTGAAATTAGCAGCCGATAAACCAGCTTTGAATATAGTTGATGAAGAAGTTGGTCGGCCAACTTACACCAAAGATGTGGCGCGAGCCTCGCTAAAATTATTAACTGATAATTTTGATCCCGGCACTTATCATTTGGTGAATGAGGGATCGGGGGTGACTTGGTATGGGTTTGCACAGGAATTTTTTACTCTGCTGGGCGTTACTACTCCATATCAACCGGTTTCAGCTTCGGCTTTTCCTAAACCAGCTCGCCGACCAGCTTACGGCCAACTTAATAACACCAAGTTTCCACCGCTTCGACTACGCCTGGAAGCCCTCAAGTCATTTTTTGCTGAGCATCCAGAGAGCGTGCCCGAAAAATTTAAACTGAAACTGAAAAATTAAAAGTAGGGATTGGAAAATGGTAAAAATGTATCGAGTTTGGTGTGCTGGTCACATCGTCGAGTCGCCATACCCGGGTCGTTTTGCTGGTATCAAAACCGTAAAGATTTTCGGTCGATTGGATTGTTGGAGTGGTCGGCGAGCTTTTTTAAAAAATCGCGTCTTCTTTCATTTTTGGGAAGATGCTATCGCCGCCGATTATCGACCTTGTAAGCATTGTCGACCCGAACCGTTTACTCGAGCTGACTGTGATCATTTACCGTTTGGCCTCGCTGGGCCATCAGCATTAAAAACGGAGACTGATTCGCTGGGCGCGAAAATTTCTAAACGCTGTTTGTGTGGTCAGATAATTAGCTAGTTTTAGCTAAAATACTCATGTCAACCTTGCTAGTAATGGCAGGTTTTTATTTAGCAGCTGTTAATAAATTGATCAGTTTTTGGGGATAACCCGATTAGACTAATTGCCTCAGCTTGTTAATGTTGCTAAGTAAAATATCAATATTTGTTAGATTTATGAAAGCACTCATCACCGCCGGTGGTCATGCTACTCGCTTACGACCGATCACTTGGACGATTAATAAACACCTCATCCCGTTGGCCAACAAGCCAATGATTTTTAACGCTATCGAAAAAATTGCTGAAACTGGTGTTAAAGATATCGGTATCAATATTAATCCAGGCGAGACAGAAATGCAGAAAGTGGTGGGAACTGGATCGCGTTGGGGTGTAAGTATTACTTACATTGAGCAGGTTGGCGGACCCAAGGGTTTGGCGCATATATTAAAAATAGCCCAATCGTTTTTAGGTGATGAAGATTTCATTTTTTATCTTGGTGACAATATTATTTTGGGCAGCATTACGCAGTTTGTGAACAAATTTAAGCAAGAGAAACCCAATGGTTTGCTGGCACTATCTAAGGTACGTGATCCGCAACGATTCGGCGTTCCAGAAATCAGAGATGGGAAAATAATCCGAGTGGATGAAAAGCCGCAAAATCCTAAAAGCGATTTTGCTGTGACTGGAATTTATATTTACGATCATAATATCTTCCATGCGGTTGATGCCATTAAACCATCGGCTCGTGGCGAATATGAGATTTCCGACGCTCATACTTGGTTGATTGAGAATGGTTATAATATCGGTCATCAAGAAATAACGGGCTGGTGGAAAGATACTGGTAAACCCGAAGATTTATTAGAAGGTAATCAGTTGTTATTGGCTGAGATGACTCGTGAGCAAGCGATTAATGAAGGTGAGTGTGATCCAGAAGTGATTATTAATGGTCGCGTTAAGATAGGTCGGGGTACCGTGGTGCGCGGCCGAACACTTATTCGCGGTCCAGTTACAATTGGTGAAAATTGTATTATTGAGAGCAGTTACATCGGTCCCTATACTGCCATAGGCTCGAATGCCATAATTCGCAATACAGAAATAGAACACTCAATAATTTTTGATCAAGTTACTGTCAGTTGTTCCAAGCGAATTGTTGATGGTTTGATCGGCCGCGGGGCGACTATTATATCAGCCGCTGATTCTTTACCGGCTGGACATAGAATGGTCATTGGGGATAACTCAACAGTGGAACTTTGAGCCAGTTCGTGTTAAGACAGACCTAGTAGACTGTTTTTTGGCTCAAAATAGCATTTTGACAACTTAGTACCGATAGAAAATGGAGGTTTTCCGATGACCAGTTTTAACGTGGTCTTCGATCTCGATGATACTCTGATGCCAAACAGTTGGCGCTACGCAAAGGCCAAATTCCGTTGCGGTTATATAATCGCTGACGCTTTCAGTAGGAAATGCGCCTCCGGCAGTGCGGACTGGATTCGTTGGGAGCTGACCAAGGCCACCTATGCCTGCGGGATTATCATCGTTGATGCTCTGGGCAATGACTCGCCATATAATTCGGAGTTGCTGCGACGGGTTCGTGATCTCTCGTCAGCAAATCTATCGAAGCAGGCGAGTCCAGGCTTCAGAGCCGATTATTTTCAGCGCAACTGGGTCTCGGCCTACGAGCTTTTTTGTACTGAAAGTGGTCGGTCAGCTGATCCGCTCATTTCAGAAAAGCTAGTTAGTGTCACTCAGCGTTTCAGTCGAAATCCTCAACGGTCAGCTTGTACCAAGCTGACCGCCGAAGATTTGTCGTTTTTTGGGGAACGACTGATTGAGCTTCAGGGAAGAATTGACGGCGAGAAAATCAGACAACATGGTTTGAGTCGCCATCTTTTCCCAGACAGCTGGATCGAGGCTTATCAAGTTTTCTGTAACGAGGTCAGTCAGGAACCTGATCCAGTAGTGGCCAGGAAAGTGCGAGGAGCAGCCGCCAGATTTCAGCGCGGCCCCTTCCGAGCTTACCCCGATGCCATTGAAGCTTTGCGTCAGATCCGTGGCATGGGACATGTACTGCACCTGGTTACAGCTGGAGAGAACAAACTGCAGCGACGCAAGATCGAGCAGGCTGGCCTGGGATCCTTCTTTGAGGGGCGCATCCACGTTGTCTCGTTCGATAAACGCAATCGTTTAAAGACAATCGCCAATGGTCAGCCAAAGAATACGATCATGGTGGGTGATTCTCTGCGAATCGATGTGGCGGCAGCGGTTGATGTCGGCGTGCGGGCGGTTTTGATCCCGATTCGTGTTGGTTGGCCCGAAGATGATGTTCAAGTGGAGAAAGACGCCTACACCGTAATCAAGGCCATTCGTGATCTGCCAGCTCATATCACCAAGTGGTCTGAAGCGAATGGAAATGGCCGAAAGAAGAGGAAGTCCAGACAGAAACGACGAAAGTCGAAGCGTCTACAACGGCCCACTCCAGAATGAGTCCTATCACAACCGGCCCCTTCCCTGGCCGGTTTTTTATTATCGATGAGCAGAAGCAAGCTTTGCAGCTATATTGTTGATATCGTTTCTCTGAATGCGTAGCTACAGAGTTTATCTCTGCCTATTAAAATTAAATTATCGATAAGCGATGACTTATTAGGAACAAATAAAATTGACCGGCCAGTTGTCAGTTGATAATCTTCGTTTAGGTCTTTTGAGGTAAAAGATGAATGAACAACAGTCAGGTATACGAGTGCGCGTAGTTTTTGACTTGGATGATACTTTGCTTGCTGAAGCTGATAAGCGTAATCGCACGGCTTTTAGTTGCGCGAGTATTATCATTCATGAGCTGGGCAACCAGGCTCCTTATTTAGAAGAGCTGCTTGGGAGTCAGCGACAGCATCATTTGAGGTTGATACAGAAATATGGTCATCATCCAGATTGGTATATTGAAAGCTGGCTTCGTGCTTGGACTGATTTGCGGATTCGTGGGGCGAGATATGTAGCGATTGCTGCCCGGCTTAGACATGCGGCCGAGCGGTGTTATCAGTCACCTTATATTTTGATGACTGGAGCTCTGTCGGTGTTGACGACTTTAAGCCAAGATCAGCGCTACGAACTCTATCTGGTTACGGTTGGTGACACCAAGACTCAGAGTCACAAACTAAATGCTTGTGGCTTACACCAGTTTTTACCGAGTGAACGAGTTTTTATACCACCGCTTAGCAAGCTTGAACCACTCCAACAAATCGCTGGTGATCACCCTGATCGGGCGGTTATGATTGGCAACTCTTTTTCGTCAGACATGGATCCGGCTATACAAGCTGGATTGCTGCCGGTCTGGATTCCGTGTCCAGCCATTCAATATTATTATGGTGATTATCCATCAGCTGAGAGTGTTGAGCGGTGTACTCAGCTATCTGATATTCAGCAAGTCCCGGATTTGCTCGAAGCGCAATTCTTCAGTAGCCCTGATACCGATTGATCAATAAAACCAGCCCCGGCAGCTGGTTTTTTACTATGCAAACACTGGCTCTGGTGCATTACATCGGTCAAATATCTGGCGTAATCTCGTGGAAATTTATTATTTTCCAATTTTTATAGAGGGCGTTCGTATAATCCACGTTGATTTCCAACTGAGCCAATAAAATACAATAATTTTTCCTCAGCATTAATTGTTACGGAATCAACTGAACCAAACTCCACTAAGCGAACGATATTACGATGATCACGTCCATCGAGCTCAATAGCTGTGACACCAGTAGCAGTAGTGAATAGTGCATAGGTTCCGGCTGGGTGCCAGGCAACATCATTAATCGGTGTACCGAGTCGGGTAATCAGACTAGGTTCATCGGATTTATTGGGATCGAACAAGAAAATTTCAAAGTCATTCCAAAGTAATAGACGTCCATTATCACCAGTTTGCTCCCAGCGAATATCTTGTATCTCTGAAGTTTGACGCCAGGATAAATCATCGATTCTAATTGCCAATCCTTTTTTATTTCCGGAGTCGTTTAACCACAACAATCGGTCATTGCCAGAAACGAATCGATAATTTTTTGTTGGTAGTGCAATTTGGATTTCTAATGCGTCTTGTCCAGCTAACGAGGCTTGAAATAATTTTAAAGAATTAACAGTTTCACTTAAGAGCCATAATGATCGATTGCCGAACATTAAATCCCGCACCGCATTGAGCGCCAAGGGTTGACGACGCACGGTTTGATCGTTATCCACGAAAATTAATCCAGTTGGCCCCAATAGAGCTAGAATCGAACTATCGACTGACCAACTCCACCGAACAGCTGATAAACGAGCCAGTTCTTTTAGTTCAACTGCTGTACTACCCAGCTCTGCTTTATAAATAATTACTATTCGTTCACGAGTGATTGCGTCAATAGCACTTAGTAAAATACGTGATCCATTGGGGGAGATGTGTAAATCGAGCTTGGAGTATTTGTCTTGTCCAAAGCGCGCCAGGAGCAGGGTTTGTTTAGTTTTTAGATCGTAATGAAATAATTCCGACCACGATTCATTAGTTGCGATGTAGGCTACTGCGGATGCATTCGCGCTGAAGGTGCTGTTTGTTACTTCTGCTCGCCAGTCCAGTCTGGGTAGCACATTTCTGATCAGAGTGATGGTTTTGGCAAATGTAGTTTGGCCACTTTTGATCGTCAGCGTTTTTGACCAGGGGAAATATTCGCTGAGTCTAACTTCTATTAAGTAATCTTCTGGAAGGAGCCGAGGAACAGAAACCGGAATAGATCCACGGATTTTTTTCCCGTTAACATAAACTTCGGCTGTAGCTGGTTCAGCATTAATATAAAGAATTCCTGTTTTCTCGATACGGTGTTTATGCCAGTTATAGCTGTAACCCGAAGCAAAAAGCAGAACGGTCGGTGCAACAATGGCAAAAATCGCAACCAATAGAATGACGATAAGTTGTCGTTTGCCGTGGCTCATTTAAGCTGTTTTATTCGGTTAAAATTGATATTTTTAGTTATTTTTACCTCCGACCCTTGCCATAATTACTTCTATTCCGTATCATTGAACTTGTTTATCTGAATAATCTAACCGCTTTAAATTATGACGACAAACGAGCAGGTCAAGTTAGTGATTCGGGGTGATCAACCGCTTGAAGGTGATATTACTGTCGGCGGAATGAAGAACGCGACTACGCCGGTTATCGCGGCCACACTGTTAGTTCAGGGGGCATGTGTAATTGAAAATGTTCCGCGACTGACTGATGTAGAACGAATGCTCGACATATTACGTTCTTTGGGCGCAGAGGTTGCCTGGTCAGGCGAAAACGAGCTAACCATTGATACCAGTCGAGCTGATATAGTATCGCTGGACGCTAAGGCGGTCAAGAGCATGCGTTCCTCGATTCTTTTAATGGGGCCGTTATTGGCTCGATTTCATGAGGTTATAATTCCAGAACCAGGTGGTTGCATAATTGGCAACAGACCAATTGATACTCATCTGCATGCACTTGAACAGTTGGGAGCTACGATAGGGGATCGTGGTGATGGAACCATTAGATTAACCACTTCCAATTTGTCCGGAGCTACGATTATTTTACCAGAATTTTCGGTCACCGCCACAGAAAATGCGTTGATGGCGGCCGTTACTGCTCAGGGTACGACGATCATTAAATTGGCCGCAGCTGAACCGCATGTTGAAAATTTATGTCAGTTTTTGAATGCGGCTGGAGCCAGGATCAGTGGTTTAGGTACACACACACTAGCAATAGAAGGAGTGGAGAAATTGCATGGTACAAGACATCGTATTATTCCTGATCAGATTGAAGCTGGTACATTGGCGGTATTAGGAGCGCTAACCAAAGGCACCCTGAACATCAGGGGAGTGGTACCGGAACATCTCGATATAATTTTATTAACGCTAAAGCGCGCCGGTGTTAATTTTGAACTGAAGGGAGATACTCTGGTCGTAACTTCAACTGGTCAGTTACATGCTTTCAAGTTGCAGACCATGCCGTACCCTGGTTTCCCGACCGATTTGCAATCGCCGTTTGGTGTATTGGCTACCAAGTGTTCTGGTACATCATTGATTCATGATCCGATGTATGAAGGACGACTTGGTTATATCAATGAACTTATAAAAATGGGAGCTAACGCCACGATTTGTGACCCACATCGGGTGGTGATCACTGGCCCAACGCCGCTTTACGGTCGGGAGATTCGTGGTTTGGATTTGCGGGCCGGAGCCACCTTGGTGATTGCTGGCTTAGTTTCAACTGGTGAAACTATTCTGCATAATGCCGAGGTTATTGATCGGGGATATGAACGTTTTGATGAGCGCTTGCGCGCCATAGGAGCAGACATTCAACGAGTATAAATCTGGCCGGCGGACATTATTTTAAAGTAAAATAAGCGATATTATCAGACTGGCGTTGGTTGTTTTTTGTTTATTCGTAAAAAAATCGTTTTGACCCGACGCCTGGCGACTGATATTCTTACTTTCGATTATCGATATTCAATCTATTTATGGAAGAACACAACGAACAACCAGACAGCACAACAACCAAATCAAAATCACGTCATTATTCGATTAGAGTAATAATAATGGCCTTGATTATAGCTGCCTTTGTGGTTGGGGTTGGAGTAGGTGAGTTGCGTCCCCAAAATCAAAAACAGAACGCAGCACCGACTCAAATAGTTAATATCGAGGCACAGAAACCGAATAATGTTAGCAGTGAGATTGATTTCAACCGTTTTTGGGAAATCTGGAAAATAATTCGCAGTCGTTATGTTAAACAGCCGGTTAATGAAGTTGATTTATTTTACGGTGCGGTGGCCGGCTTGGTGGGTTCACTGGACGATCCTTACTCGGTGTTTTTAGATCCGAAATTTGCTGAAATGTTTCAGTCTGAATTATCCGGAACCTTTGAAGGAATCGGTGCTGAAATAGGAATTAAAAAAGATCAATTAAGAATTATTGCCCCGCTACCTGATACACCGGCTGAACGGGCCGGACTTATGGCTAGTGATGCCATTTTGGCGATTGACGGTACGGATACCTATGGCATGTCTACTGATGAAGCCGTGCGGCGTATTCGCGGACCAAAAGGAACCGAGGTTAAATTACTCATTGGACGCGGCGATCAGGAAGCGCAAGAGATACCAATTATCAGAAGTACGATTTCGGTTGATCCCGTGCGTTGGCGATTAGAGGATTATGGCACCGCTCGATTGGCAGTTGTTGAAATTTATCATTTCAATGAGCAGACCAGACCCATGTTTGAGGAAGCAGTTCAATCGATCCTCATTGAAAATCCCAATGGATTGATTTTGGATTTGCGAAATAATCCCGGAGGTTTTTTGGACACGGCTATTGATGTGGCTGGTGAGTGGATTCAGCACGATGTAGTAGTGCAGGAAAAATTCAGCGATGGTTCGGTTCGCAATTATTTATCCGACGGCAATGCGCGATTAACGGATTTGCCAACAGTGGTTTTGGTTAATAGCGGTTCAGCTTCGGCCTCAGAAATTGTTGCTGGTGCGTTGCAGCATTACAGGCTGGCGACCATTATTGGAGAACAAACTTTTGGTAAGGGTTCAGTTCAGGATTATGTTGAGTTTGACGACGGTTCGGCACTTAAACTGACCATTGCATTGTGGCTTACGCCAGCTGGTCGTTCTATTGAACAAGAGGGTATTACACCGGATGAAATAGTTGAATTAACCATGGAAGATTTTAATCACGATCGTGATCCACAAATGGAGAGGGCAGTTGAAGTTTTAAAGTAAATTTAGACCGATGATTAGTGTTTATGGCGGCAATGAATAACATAAAAGGTGGTTCGTTACGCAAATCACGTCAAGCACGGCCTAACTCCAAACAGCCGAAGTCTGGTAAGCCGGCTGAGAAATTAGCGTCGAAAGCGATTAAGAACAAAACCCGGGTCGAAATTTCGGCCGGCGGGATTGTCTTCAGACGCACTCCGAAGGGGGTGCGTGTCGCATTATTATTGGATCCTTTTGGTAAGTGGGCTTTTGCCAAAGGACATGTTGAACCCGGCGAGACAATTCAACAGGCTGCTGTTAGAGAAACAATGGAAGAGATGGGGCTGAATAACTTGCAGGTACGAGCCAGATTAGGAAAAATTGATTTTTGGTTTCATGATCAATATCGATCGGCCACCCGTGGTATGCTGGTGCATAAGCATGTGCACCTTTTTCTGTTGGAGGCTCCAGCTGGTCAGCGAGGCAAACCACAGAAAAAAGAGAAGATTCGGCGAATTATCTGGGTGTCGACCGGCCGATTAAAATCCACTTCGAGTTATGCTGATGTTAAACCGATTATCGATCGAGCAGTTAAAATATTGGATCGATACAAATCGAATACCAGCGAACCGAAGAAGAGTGGTTAGCAATTAATTACAGTTTGGAAAGAGTCTTTGTGGAGATCCTCTCGCCTGTTCTCGGTTTTCAAATTTTTCCACTCACTAGCTTCATTAATATGAAAGTCATTCTGCTTAGAGATATTAAGAACGTCGGTAAAAAAGGTGAAATTAAAGAGGTAAATGATGGACACGCCCGAAATTATTTACTGCCACAAAAATTAGCTGTTGTTGCAACACTGGTGGCAGAACAATCTTTAGCGCGCGCTGATCAGTATGCGGAGCGTCGGGAAAAACGGCAGAGAATTCAGGCCAAACGCGATGCCAAAATTATTCGAGGTTTGCAATTGGAATTTGTTGAACCGGCCGCAGCCTCTGGTCGATTGTATTCAGCTGTCACTGTCGATCGTATTGCCGCTCAGATAAAAAAGGCCGGTCCAGAAATTTTTCGAGTCGAATTAGCCGAGCCAATTAAAAGACCGGGCGATTACAGCTTCAAGGTGTTTGTCTCAAAAGAAATAGCCACGGAAATTAGAATTCAGGTTCGGGCTAAGGCATAAATTTTAAACTATTTTGATTTTTACCAAATAATTTTCCGATAGCTATGCCACCCAAATACATTTTCGTTATTGGCGGCGTGATGAGCGGCGTCGGCAAAGGTGCGGCCACAGCGTCCATCGGCCGGATTCTCCAGAGTTATGGTTACAGCGTGACCGCCATTAAGGTCGATCCTTACATTAATGTGGATGCTGGCACCATGAATCCAGTTGAGCATGGTGAAGTATTCGTGACTGACGACGGTGATGAGACCGATCAGGACATCGGCAATTATGAACGGTTTCTGAACATCGATATTAATTCGGTGAATTACATGACTACTGGTCGTGTGTATCAGACGGTTATTGCCAAAGAGCGCAATCTTGAATATGGCGGTCGATGTGTTGAGGTG
>Ga0180007_10004396_pt1 | contig 14927 bp, 15 predicted proteins | sample MM_PC_MetaG_FD_121122 | JGI IMG/M metagenome (GOLD analysis project Ga0180007, IMG submission 121122) | Groundwater microbial communities from the Aspo Hard Rock Laboratory (HRL) deep subsurface site, Sweden - MM_PC_MetaG | ecosystem: Environmental > Aquatic > Deep subsurface > Groundwater... | reverse complement strand
ATTTTGCCTAATGTGCGGCGGCTTCGCCTTGTTAGGCTTATCGCTCGCAAAGCTCGCGACATCGCCTAACTGCGGTATACGCAAAATCCCCTTCGGGGACTTCGCTTATACCGCCGCACATTGGGCGAAATCGCAACACATTAGCTGAAATGAATCCCTCCGCGACAAGTCGGGGAGTATCTTCTTTTACTTGCTTAATTCCAATATGTTAAGGCGCGAAGTCTAGGGTATAATAAGGTTGTTATGCAATCATATGATTGGTATCAACAGATTATTAAGCCTTCTTGGGCTCCTCCCGCATGGCTCTTTGGACCAGTTTGGACATTTTTATATGTTTTAATTACCCTATCGTTTGGCAGAGTCTTTTGGATGGTATTTAAAAAAGAGCTTACTTGGGTAGTCGTCTTGCCGTTTATTTTAAATTTAATTTTTAATCTTGCCTTTACCCCGCTACAATTTGGGATAAAAAATAATCTTTTGGCAACGGTAGATATTCTTTTAGTTTTGGGAACGCTCATTTGGGCAATAATTGTTATCTATCCACGGGTTCGTTGGGTAGCCTATCTGCAAATTCCGTATCTGGTCTGGGTTTTGTTCGCAACCATATTACAAGTAAGCATTACTTACTTAAATAAATAATTGGAGGTGGGAAATTATGATGAAAGGTTTTATTGATTTTATTCGGACCCAAGGAGTGGTTGGCTTAGCCGTTGGTTTTATTTTAGGAGGAGCTGTATCAAAAGTAGTCACCGCCTTAATTACCGATTTAATTAACCCAATTTTAGGATTAGTGTTAGGTGTCGCTGGTAACTTAAAAGAAGCTTCTCTTGTTGTTGGTCCAGCTAAATTTATGTGGGGGGATTTTGTTTCGGCTACAATTGACTTTTTAGTTATCGCGTTAGTGGTATACTTTGGGGTCAAAGGTTTGGGGCTGGATAAGTTGGATAAAAAGAACTAACAAGCTCTTTACATGGAGGAGTCGAATACTCAATGAGCTCCTGTGAGTACGAAGTACGAACAGATGAGCGAATTAGTCCTCCGAAGCCCGCAGGGCGTAAGAGGGGTTGGTCTGGAGTTGGTTTTAATGTGTATATACGGAGGAATACCCAAGTGGTCTAAGGGAGCGGTTTGCTAAACCGTCACGCCGTAAGGCGTGCGTGGGTTCGAATCCCACTTCCTCCGCCATTAGTCTTTGTGTTCGCAAAGCGAACTACAAAGACTTATGCCCTCCGTAGCCTTGGCGTAGGAGGGCGAGTTAATAAATCACCATGCAAACGGAATTTACAGAAAAGATGCAGATAACTAGCCTATTTGAAGATTTTAATAATTTACAGTTGCTATACGGTGGTAGTGATCTGGATGCTATCTACGGATGTGGAAAAATAGAAAGCCCAAAAACTTGTTTAGTGTTTATGAATCCTACAGCCAGAAATGTATCGTCGGACAAAAATTGGACTGGGATTAAAGCACCGTGGCTCGGGACAAAAAATGTTTGGAATATGCTCTATTACCTTGGGGTTTTTGATAAAAAGCTTGTTGCTGAAATAAATGCAAAAAAACCAAAAGATTGGGATTACAAATTCTCGGAGTATGTTTATAAGGTAATCAGTGATAATTCGCTTTACATAACTAATTTATCAAAAGCTACTCAAAAAGATGCAAGGGCATTACCAAATGGGGTTTTTAAGGAATACCTAGAATTATTTAAAAAAGAAATTGTTTGTATTAAACCAAAGCTGATTGTTTCGTTTGGAAATCAAGTAAGTTCAATTTTGCTGAATAAAAACATTAAGGTATCAGAGTATCGGAAAAGACACGAGCCTCTCGTAATTAATGGGGTTCCTTACAAAATTTTTCCAGTTTACTATCCTGTTGGTCAGGGTATGAGAAATATCCAAATGGTACAAGAAGATATTTTTTGGATTCTAAAGAACGCTTTCTAAGGTTCTACAAAAATATGATAAACATTACCTACTTTGTCCACGGAACAACTTTAGATAACGAAAAGAATATATCTTCTGGTTGGGCGGATGTGAAATTATCCCCAAAAGGTGTTCAACAATCACTTGATCTTAAAAATTTAATTGGCAACAAGCATTTTGATGTAGTTTTTTGTTCCGATCTAAAACGAGCAGTTGCTTCTGCCGAATTGTCGTTTAAAAGTCTCGTTCCAATTATTCAAGATGTAAGGCTTAGAGAATGTAACTACGGAAAATACAATGCCTACTCGTCAGAGATCGTAGAACCTCTGCAAGAGAAATGTATCGCAGAAAAATTTCCAGAAGGAGAAAGTTACGAAGATGTTAAAAAGAGAGTAGGCGAGTTTCTTGAATTTTTAAAACAAAATTACAATGGTAAAACGGTGGCAATTGTGGCTCATAAAGCCCCACAACTTGCTTTGGATGTTTTATTAAAAGGTAAAACTTGGGAACAGGCTTTTGCAGAGGACTGGAGAAAAACTAAATCCTGGCAACCGGGGTGGGGGTACATGCTAAAATGATTCTATAATGCCCAAAAAATTTTCTTTAGTTGGAATATCTCTTGTTTTACTCTCTCTAACTTTATTTCTAACCATTTTTGTTTGGAAAATTGTTCCGCAATACCTCTTTATCTCTTTGCAAAAGGGTTTTTTTGTCGCCTGCGATATTTTTTTAATTATCTTTGGTGCCATATTTTTTATTGAGATTCTTAAAAAGGAAAGAATCTTAGAAAGTATAGGGTTTTATCTAGAAAGATTTTCTAAGGATATTCGGATTCAAGTAATTTTTTTGGCCTGGTTTTTAGAAAATTTAATCGAAGGAATTGCTGGGTTCGGCTCACCTTCGGCAATTGTTGCTCCGCTTTTAATTGGTTTGGGAATTTCTCCAATTAACGCCGTGGTAATTTCGCTTTTTGGCAATAGTAGCGCTGGAGCCTTTGGCGCGGCAGGAACTCCAATACGAATCGGTCTTGCTGGGGTTGCTGTTCCTGCGGTAAATTTTTATACCGCACTGTTTAACTTTTCGGCGATTCTCGTTCCTACCTTTATTCTTTTAGCTCTTTCCCACGGAAAAAAAGATAAGATTTCGTTTATCAAAGGAGCACTACCTTTTGCCTTGTGGTCAGGGTTTGTTTTTTGGATATTTTCTTTTATGGGAACTTTTTTGGGAGGGGAATTTCCCACAATTGTGGGATCGCTTTTGGGCCTTTTGGTTGCTGTTTTAACTTTAAAGCTAAACATATTTGTTCCAAAAGATGTTTTTAGGCACGAGGATCGTGAATCTCCCAAGGCTCGCCATTCTTTAATTATGGCACTTTTTCCTTATCTTTTAGTTGTAACGCTTTTAATTGGCGGAAAATTTTTAAGTAGCGGGTTTAATCCCGGTTTTGCCCTCATCGTTTCGGGACTGATTGTCTTTGTCATTACTCGAAAAAAGGTTGATCGTACGGTTTCTCAATCCTTTAAATTGGCATTTGTTAGAACTGTTGAACCTTTTGTAGTAATTTTTGCCATGTCAGCAACTGTGCAGCTAATTTTAAATTCGGGTAATAATTATTCAGGTAATTCTTCGATATTAAGATTGGTTTCGGGGATTTTTGAAAATAATCATCTTCCGTTTTTAGCCCCTTTCGCTGGTGCTTTTGGCAGTTTTGTGTCGGGGAGTGTTACCATCTCCAACATTCTTTTTGGTAACTTTTTGGCAATGGCAAGCAATGTAATGAAGATGTCAACTGCTAAAGTATTAGGGCTCCAAGTTGCTGGTGCTGCCGCGGGAAATATGCTAGCTCTAGCCGATGTTTTAACCGCCGAGGCAGTAGCTGGTCTTAAAAATAAGGAAGTAGAAATTATAAAAAGAGTCTTTGTTCCTTGTTTAATTTATGTTGTTCTTACCGGTATTGCCGGGTTGCTGTTTGTGTAAGCGCATAAAAATGCAACCAATCTCCATTTCTGCTAGAATAATACCCATCATATGACTTTTAAGGATGTAATTGATTCTTACCAAAATAAAACCACCCCGCCCCAAGATCGTAAAGAGGCTACTATTAAAGTGTCCGCAGCCACTTCTGTTGTGGCGTTTCTCTACGAAAAAATTAGGGTTGCGGTGGAATTTAAAGAGGATCATCTTCTTCGCAAGCTGGCAATAGGAAGGATTCTCAATCGTCGCATCAAACTCGGAACTAACCGCAACAACCTCGCTTTGTATTTACTAAAAGAGCTTGTAAGGGCTAAATATCTTGCAAACGATACAATACCAGAAAGCAAAGTAACCGATATCACAAACATCCTAAATAAATATTTCTACATTCTAGACAATTACTCCACGGTTTTTAAATTCTCTAAATGGGATCTTACCGATTGGTTAATCTCAATCGCTTCGGTCGAAATTGACGAAAGTTTAGCTCCAGCAACGCAAAGAAATTCCCTGGCCTTATACATGGCAAAACTTCTTGCCAAAGAAACGGAACTTCCAGAGTTTGACTTGTACTTGGCAACACAAAAAGGACTTAATAAATCGGATAATGCGATTCTTCGTTATCTAGTTTTTATCCAAACCTTTAACTTTTGGGATAAAAATCCATCCGAGGAGAATTTAAAACTTGTTGCATCTCAAATTGAAGAAACTGTTAAAACCATCAACCTAAAGGTCGACGAAACCTTGGACTCGAGAAGCTTAAAGCTAGTTAAAGGACAAATTGCCCCGTTTGTTATTCTACGAGAAATTATGGCAAAGGATCCAAGCTTTCTCGAAACTTACCAGGATGAAAGGTTATTGGAGCAAAAGGTACGCAATATGTGCGCCTTAAAATACGCTCAAGTTGGCGATAGGTTAAAGAGAATGGTTATTCGTTCGGTAATTTATGTGTTTTTAACAAAAATGGTTTTTGGGATTCTAATAGAGGTTCCCTTGGATAGATTAACCTTGGGGCATATCAACTGGAGAGCGGCCAGCATTAATTTAGTTTTCCCGCCATTTTTAATGTATTTAGTTGGAAGCAGAACCCGCGTCCCGGGAGAAAAAAATACAAATCTGATAGTGACAAGGGCAAGAAATGTAGTTATAGATAACGAGTTAAAGCTATCAAAAAACGAGTTGCGGGTAGGTATTCCAAAAAAACGAAACTTACTGCGCGCCTTTTTTAGATTGTTTTATTTGTTTACCTTTTTTGTAAGTTTTGGAGCAATTACTTATTTGCTTTTAAAAATTGGTTTTACCTTTGTGAGCGTCGGGGTGTTTTTGTTCTTTTTGTCAGTTATCTCGTTTTTTGCTTTTATTATTAGGCAATCAACAAAAGATATTGTTTTAACTCATGAGGAAGACAGTGTATTAGGATCGGTTTTTGATTTGTTCTTTTTACCCATTTTGCGGGTGGGGCAAAGGCTTAGCCAAGAAATTGCCCGACTAAATTTATTTGTGTTCTTTTTTGATTTTATTATCGAGGCACCACTGACTACCATCATCGAGATAACCGAAGAATGGTTTGCGTATGTAAGAGAGAAAAAAGAGGAGGTTGTGTAAATTACTGCCTATGTTGGAATTATTTTTACGATTTTCTGGAATACTATCCATGCTTATAGCGTGGTTTTTTGTTGTTGCACCAGCGATTTTGCTGGATACTACTTTATTGTAAATCCTTTGTCACTAGTGTTTATTGGATATTCATTAATTAGGTTCAGTCCCAACATATTTAAGCTTTCTCTCGTGATTGTTCCGATCTATTTTTTGGGGATGTTGTGGATATTAAAACGATTCAAAAACACCAACGCTCTAATGGAAATCTGGGCTTTTTTTCTTCTTTCCATTTGGACAGTATTTGTAACTTTTAGCTAGTGGTGTGTAGTCCAGTAATTTTTTGAGAAATGGGGTGAGACCTACTATCTTAATATTTTGGATAAATGTTGATTTACCAACCACTTTTTCTTCCACTTCGGAGGTGGAAGTTTCGCTCTACTTTTTGATGTAAGTTTTGTTAATCCACTTTACTATCGAAGAAGCAAGCATATCTTCCTGCTGGTCATAAGTATGATTAGCCTTTGGAATTATCTCTTTATCAAAAGACGGAGCTTTGGTAGCCCTTTTTTCTAATATACTTATGTCGTCATCAAGTGTTCTAACCACGATGTCGTCAAACTCTCCCATTATTGTAAAAACAGGTACTTTAATAGATTCGAGTTCGGGAAACGATTTTGGATTTCTCATTATTGGTAAATTGTCGGCTGGACAACCATCCTCAAACATATCAAGAAAAGTTTGTGAGCTTATGGTATACCAATCCCAAAGCGTACCAGATAGTAATTTTCTTGGATGTCCATTCTCGATATTTCTTTTTGCTTCACTAAGTTGCTTGTCGTACACTTTTGATTTTCCCGATTCTTTGCCGTTGGCGACCATATCCGGAGGAGATAAAAGAATTACGCCAATCAAGTTACGGAGACTCTTTTTGTAAATATAATGAACCACTTTGTTACATCCTAACGAGTGTCCAACTAAAACGATTTTTTTGTAGCCGAGACGAAAGACTTCGTTTACCCAAGCGTTGATATCATATATACAATCATTAAAGCGCTCATAGGTAGCTCCATGCCTTTCTGTGGTATAGGTAATTTCTTTTCCAATTTTTCTCTTATAGATATCGTTAATATGATTGTAGCCTCTATTATGACCATAAATAAAGCCAACACCTTGTTTAGAGAGCTTTTCTCCTAAAACATGGGCAAAGTAATTTTCGATAAAATTTCCTGACATTCCATGTATAAAAAGCACACAAATATCATTATCCTTTCCAACATAGTGAATACCTTGCAACCGTAGGTTGTCTTCAGTCCAAATATAATTGATGTTTATTTCCATAATATGGATTATATCTCATTTTAAGGAATTGGTATTCAGAAAAAATGGGGTGATGTCCAATTTTGGGTCTCACCCGAATAAGTGTTGGTTTATCAATTACTTTTTCTTCCCTCTCCGAAGTGGAAGCAAAGGTTTGACTTTTCTTTGGGGTTTTTGTTAAAATTAATTTATTATGAAGAAAGTAAATACCTCTACCAAAAATATGAGTAAGTACGCTGGAAAGTGGGTGGCTATAGATCCTAAAAAAGATCGTATTATTGCCACAGGAATGACCTTAAAAGATATTTCTCCTTTAGTATCTGGTAGAGTCGGAGAAGAACAAAAAATAAAGGCTTTTTCTTTTAAGGTTCCCCGCAAAGATGAGGGTCCTTATATTTTAGTTTTTTAATAAGAAAATGCTCAATTTTCCGTATCAAAAAGATGCGAGAGATAATTACTTTCCCGTTGTTGACTTTTTAATCTATTTTAAAGGTAATGTTCAAAGAACTTCAGCACTAATTGACTCTGGAGCAACTGTTTCCGTTTTTAAAGATGATATAGCCGAGCAACTCGGAATAGTAATCGAAGAAGGCATAGAAACTTATTTGGGAGGAGTAGGAGGAAGAATTAAAGGATACATCCATAAACTAGAGTTAGAAGTTGCTGGTAAAAAGTTCGTCTGCCCTGTGGTTTTTTCCTACGAATATCTGGTTTCGTTTAGTTTATTAGGGAGAGAGGCGTTTTTTAAACAATTTAAAATTGTTTTTGAGGAAAAGAAAAATTTACTGGAACTCGCGTAATCTTTCTTCTTAGAATATACACTAGCTTTAATGTTTTCACCCTTTGGTTTTCCTCTCTCTGACTCGTTCTATTTAGGACTATTCTGAATAAACAAGTTTGTTTTTGGCGAAATAAATGTTGGTTTATCAACACAAACTCTTCCACTTCGGAGGTGGAAGTGGGAGACCTCACTAATTCCAACCCAACCTCTGAGGTTGGGTTTTAATTTTGTACCCCTTGAAATTTAATTTCCAATTAGATATATTTAGGGTTCGAAAGTTGAAATTCCTCAACCTATGCTAAAAGTAGAAAATATCACCAAAAAATTTGGTCGCACAGTAGCTTTGGATAATGTTAGTTTTGAAATAGATAAAGGCGAAGTTGTGGGACTTCTTGGTCCCAACGGCGCCGGTAAAACTACTTGTATGCGAGTCGTCGCAGGGTTTTATTTTCCCGACGATGGTGCTATCACAATTGATGGTCTAAATCACGCCAAAAACTCAACCAAAATTAAATCGCTAATTGGGTATCTTCCCGAGAACAACCCTTTATATCCTAATTTAACGGTTGCCGAATATTTAGAATTTGTGGGCAACCTTAAAGGTATCGTCAATTTGTCCGAGGAGATATCTCAAGTAGTTAAAAAAACTTATTTGCAAGAAGTTTATTACAAAGAAATTGCAACACTCTCTAAGGGTTTTAGACAGAGAGTGGGGTTGGCGCAAGCGCTTTTAGGAAATCCGCAAATTCTTATTATGGACGAGCCAACCGAAGGACTTGATCCCAATCAACGCGAGGATATAAGAAAATTAATTAAAGAAATTGGCAAAGAAAAAACGGTTTTATTAAGTTCCCATGTACTAGACGAGGTGCAAAAGACCTGCGAAAGAGTCATTATTATCGCTAAGGGAAAAATTGTTGCCGATTCCCCGGTTAAAAGACTCGAGATGGGTGGGGGGGAGACGGCAGTTTATCTTAAAGCGGAAGGTAAAGGTATTTTAACCGCACTAAAAGCCTTAAAAAATGTTTCCCGTGTCGAGAAAACAGAAGACGATTCCTATTTAGTTTATTCAGAAGGCGACCATGATTTACGAAGTGAAATCACTAAGCTTGCGACCAAAAACAAATGGCAGTTGCTTGAAATTTATCTTAAAAAGAAATCATTAGACGAAGTGTTTAAAGAGTTAACCACAAATCATGTCTAAACTATTAACCATCGCCAGGCGAGAAATCGCCAACTTTTTTAATCAGCCCGTGGGTTATGTGTTTTTTGTTGCCTTCGTTGCCATCTCTTACTTTTTATTTTTTCGCCAAATATTTTTAAGTGGGTTTGCCTCTATCCGCCTTTATACTCTAAACATTCCAATTCTGTTGGCAATTATTATTCCAGCTCTAACCATGGGGAGCATTGCCAGCGAAAAAAGTAATAAAACTGCCGAAACCATCTACACCTCACCCATATCGTTAATAGATTTCGTCCTGGGAAAGTTCCTGGGAAACTTGGCAATCTATTCGCTCATGATTTTGGTTACCCTGTCAATTCCTATCTCGCTCTCTTTCTTTGGGGCATTTGATTGGGGAGTAATTGTCACAAGTTATCTAGGAATCTTGCTTTTGGGTGCGTTTTTTATTGCTATTGGGGTTTTTATTTCGGCAACAACAGAAAATCAAATTGTTTCGTTTATTGTATCTTTGGTCGCAATTTTGCTTTTGGTGCTTTTAGGGTCGGACTCTGTAACTACAAGTCTGCCTCCTTTTTTATCTTCTATCGTTGCTTACTTTGGGGTATTCAGTCGTCTCGGGTCTTTTAATAAGGGGGTGTTGGATTTAAGGGATATTTTGTATTTTGCGAGTTTTAGTTTACTTTTCTTGGTTTTAACTTTTTATCTTCTTGCTGAAGGTCGCACCGTGAGAAAAGGAATTCTAGCTTACACCTTTAAAACACTCACAATTTTTCTTTTTATTGGGGTTGTGGCTTTAAATATTGTAGTCAAACCAATCTTTTTGCGCTTGGATTTAACTCACGACAAAGTTTACACGCTCTCATCCACCTCAAAAGATATTCTTACAAAGCTCGATGGTAACACTTCGTTGGTTTTTTACTATTCTAAAGACTTGCCTCCAGAATTTTCGGAGCGCAAAGACGCCTTAATGGATTTGCTAAAAGATTTTTCTAAAGTTCCGAGGAATAAATTAAAAATAGAATATAAAGAGGTAGTGGGGGCAGATGCCGAAACTCTAGCCCAAAATGATGGTATTACCCCAGTGCAATTTAATACGATTAAAAACGATGAGTTTCAAGCTAAGCGGGGAGTACTTGGAATTGTTGCCAAAAACGGAGAAAACAGGGAACCAACTGCCTTTTTAGAATCGGTTGAAGGGTTGGAATACCAAGTAATCTCTCTTGTTCGCAGAGTTTCGGGCGGTTCCAATAAGAAAGTTGCCTTTATTACCGACAGTAACAGTTTAGGTTTATACACCGACTTATCGGCATTTAGAGACGAGTTATCCAAATATTATCAAGCAACAACCTTATCTTTGGTGAAAGGGGAGACCGATAAGGAAGAAAAAACAATTCCGACCGATACTGATGTTGTGGTTTTAGCCGGTCCTAAAGAAAATCTGGACGCGGGTGTTTTGGAAAAGCTCAAAAAATTTGTTGAAGGAGGAAAGTCCTTAATTGTCTTTGCCGACACCAACGAAGTTTCTTTACAGACATTATCGCCCTTAGAAAATACGACAAATGTCAACGACTTAGTCAACGCCTACGGAATAACCATAAACAAAGGAATTGTCTACGATCTTAAAAACAACGAGAGGATAAATTTAAACCAAGGTTTTTTTAGTTATGTTTTGCCTTATCCATATTTTGTAAGAGCAGAAGTAACAGCCGATGGTAAAAAGATTTTGGGGAATGTTCCTGCGGTGTTGTCTTTGTGGTCTAGTGATTTATCTATGAGTGTGGTTGACGGTATAAAACAGACTGTTGTTGTTAAGACCTCGCAGTACGCAGGTGTTGATGAAGAAGCAAATGCAAACTTACTCCCAAGCAAAGAATTTTCCCAAACAAATCTTAAAGAGCGAAACATGGCAACAATTTCCGAACTGGCAAATGGGGCAACTGTAATTGTAGTTGCCAATGACGATATGTTGCTCAACGATTATTTTAGCGCTGACGCGACCTTTGTTTTAAATTTGTTTGATATAGCCACGAATGACAAGGGGTTTGTTGCCATCCGTTCTAAATCCAGCATTCCTAATCCTTTAGTATTTAAGGACGAAGCAACAAAAAATGTGGTTAAATACGCTAACTTAATTGGTATCCCCTTGTTAATTGCTTTTTTTGGTCTCCTTCGCTTAAAAATCCGCTCGCAAAGCTTTGCTCGAACATACCATGCAAGTTGATCCCTCAAAAAAAGGCAAATTATTTACCGTAGGTGGTGAGAATATTATTCACCATTACGGAAACGGTTATCTATTAAAATCTCCGATTGGAATAAGAATAAGACTCGGTAAAGAGAATTTTGTAAATGAGGTTGTAACCGATTTTCCCATTCTAAAAAAATACCTTGGAGAATTCTTGCCAGAGGTAAGCGTTGTCCCTCAAACTCAAAATAATAAACCCTATTTTAATATCCTGCAAAAATTTGTGGAGGGAAAGGTGCTTTGCGAGAAAGATTTAAAAAATCAGGAAATCAAAAATCAGTTTGTTAATCTCGTCAAACAAAATAAGGAAATGGAGGAGGAACATAAAATCTCTTGGGATTTTTTTGGAGCCGAAAGCTTATTTTTGGGAAATAAAAGCAAAGTAGCGAATCTTTTTATTACTCCCAGAAATGAACTTAAAATCATTGATATTGGAACTATGCGATTAGAGAGGCGAGGTCAACCACTTCTAGTTTGGGCAATTATTTTGTGGGCCCACCGTCGTCAAAAACACTATTTGGATTTTCTCTTGCGTTGAATTCGAAATTTTTTAATTTGCGATTTTGATTTTTTGATCTCCCGTTTGACTACTACAGATTTAGTTGGAAGTTTCGATCTAGGGATTACCAGAGGTATATACATTGAGGCCAAAACAATGGTTGATAATGTTAATATTACGAAAGAAACAACCGAAGCCACAGGAAACACTCCAACTTTCCACGAATTTAGCAACAGTGGCTCGGTAAATAATCTAATCAGAGAAAATCCTATAAGGTAAAGTAAAGCAACAGACCCGCTCTTACGCGCTTTAAATTTGATAAATACTAAACATAAAAAAACGAACAGGATTAAATTTAGTAAAGATTCGTAGAGAAACAAGGGGTGGTAGGTAGTATAAAGCTTGTATCCAACGGGTCTTGCGTTAAAGGGAATCTCAATTCCCCAGGGGAGTTTTGTGGGGGCTCCTAAAAAATTGTAGCTAAAGTAATTGCTCCAGCGACCAACAGCATGTGCCAAAGGCAATCCCAAGGCTACGAAATCAGCGATAATTATTGCAGGGGGAATGCGTTTGAATCTCACTAAAGAGAAAGCAATTAATCCCCAAAGACCAAAGACTATTGCCCCGATAACTCCAATTCCGCCCTCCCAAACCGTTAGTATTTTAATTGGGTGCTGTAGATAGTATTCCCAATAATTGATTACATGGTAGAGTCTCCCACCAATAAAAGAAGATAGCGCAATGACAATTATGGCATTCCAAAAGTCGTTAGTGTCAATTATCGGTTTTGGTTTAATAGTAGCTAGATACTTCTTAAATTGGTGATACGAAAATAGTACTCCCAAGAATATTCCAAGTAATATAAAAATATTAGATAAAATAGTAATCATTGTTTAGAGGGGCAAAAATTACTAATGGGGCATGCGTTGCATTTTGGTGTTAATGCTTTACAAGTATATCTACCGTGCAAAACAAAAAGGTGGGACACATCTGCCCAATTTTCTTTGGGATAAATTTTCATTAAATCTTGTTCAATCTTTATGGGGTCTTTCTTAGAGGTCAAGTGGAGCTTTTGCGATACTCTGGAAACATGGGTATCCACAACAACACCCTCCGCCTTGTTAAAAGCGTTGATTAAAATTACATTGGCGCTTTTGCGACCAATTCCTGGGACAGTGACAAGTTTTTCTAATGAGTCAGGAACTTTGCCCCCAAAATCGGCAATTAATTTTTGACAAGCTCGTTTAATGTAACTCGCCTTTGCTTTGTAGTAATTGATACTGGAAATATATTTTTCAATATTGGCTATATCAGCGTTAGCAAAATCATGTACGGTTTTAAACTTAGCAAAAAGCGCGGGAGTAGCTTTATTGACTCCAACATCGGTTGCTTGCGCCGAAAGCACAACTGCGATTAAAAGTTCTAATGGAGTTTTGTAATTAAGCTCGGTATGAGCGTTGGGGTACTGATCCTTTAGAGCTTTTAGAATATACATGGGAAATTCGTTTTGCATATTTTAATACTATCACTTATCATAGAATGTATGAAAGTTGCTTTTTTTGATACAGATCCTTCCGAAAAAGATTTTTTTATCGAACAACTTAAGGAAAAGGCAGAACTCCTGTTTTTTGCGGAGCCTATTTCTAAAGTAGCGGTTGATAAAATTAAAGATTGTGAGATATTTTCGGGATTTGTGTTTTCTAAATTTCCCAAGGAACAGATAGAATCTCTTTCAAACATCAAACTTATTGCCACCCAATCTACTGGTTACGATCATATTGATCTAGATTACTGCAAAAGCAAAAATGTCACGGTTTGTAATGTACCCGAATATGGATCGTCAACCGTTGCCGAACATACATTCGCCTTAATCCTCGCTCTTACAAAAAGATTAATGGAATCAAACGCACGGGTTAAGAGCGGTTCCTTTGATCCCGAAGGGTTAACAGGGGTGGACTTAAAAGGAAAAACTTTGGGGGTGGTGGGAACGGGGAAAATTGGAATTAATGTCATAAAAATTGCTAAAGGGTTTGGAATGACTGTCGAGGCGTATGATCCCTACCCAAAACCAGAAATGGAGGGGTTTTTGGGTTTTAAATATGTTCCTTTGGAAAAAGTGCTTTTCGAAAGCGATATTGTGACGCTCCATTGCCCGCTTTCCGATTCTACAAAACATTTAATTAATAGCAAAAATATTGGGCTCATGAAAAAAGGAGTTTACCTAATCAACACGGCTCGTGGGGGGCTGATAGAAACACAAGCGCTGTTTGAGGCTCTACGAAATGGTAAGGTTGCAGGCGCTGGTTTGGATGTTTTAGAGGAGGAGGATTTTTTAAAGGAAGAGCGAGAGCTGTTGTGCAAAGGATCAACTCAAAAAGCTAATTTAACAACACTTGCTCAAAACCATATCCTTGTCAATTTATCTAATGTAATAGTTACGCCTCACAACGCCTTTAACTCCAAAGAAGCCCTGCAGAGAATTCTTGACACCACTGCCGACAACATAGCTTCGTATCTCGAAGGTACTCCTGTAAACACGGTCTAAAAATTCCAAATAGATATCGTGATAAAATCTGCCCATGGCGAAAAAATTACAGAAAGTTGTTGTTGGAATTAGTGGTGGAGTAGACTCTGCCGTTTCGGCGTATTTGTTAAAAGAGCAGGGGTACGATGTAACAGGGGTTTATATGTGGTGTTATGGTTCTAATGACGAACACTGTAGGGCTCATCAAGATCGCGCTGATGCGATTAAGGTCGCAAGTCATCTAAATATTCCTTTTGAGGTTTGGGATTTTGAAAAAGAATATTCCGAAAAAGTTTTAAAATACTTTTACGACGAATATCAAAATGGTCGTACTCCCAACCCCGATGTGGTTTGTAATAAGGAGATTAAGTTTGGGATGTTTTATGAGAGAGCTATCAAGGAGCGAGGGTTTGACTATGTGGCGACTGGACATTATGCTAGGAAAATTCAAAGTTTAGGAACTGGAGCAGATCCAAAAAAAGATCAATCCTACTTTCTATATCGTATTAAACCAGAACAATTACCCTATATTCTATTTCCCGTTGGGGAATTAACTAAAAAAGAAGTTCGAGAAATTGCCAAAAAAGCAGGTCTTCCAGTTTACAACAAGCCCGACAGTCAAGGAGTGTGTTTTGTGGGCGAGGTTTCTCTGCGAAAATTTTTGGAGGGAAAAGTAACCTATCAAAAAGGGAATATTGTGGACACCAAAGGAGAAGTTATTGGTAGTCACGAGGGTTTACCATTTTATACCATAGGTCAACGCAGAGGCTTTACTCTCACAAAATATCAAGGCTTACCCTTGTATGTTATCTCAAAGAATATGGAGAGAAATGAGCTTGTGGTTGGTTTTGGCAAAGAAACGGAAGTGGGGGAGTTTAAGGTAGGAGAT
>Ga0180007_10004395_pt1 | contig 14931 bp, 18 predicted proteins | sample MM_PC_MetaG_FD_121122 | JGI IMG/M metagenome (GOLD analysis project Ga0180007, IMG submission 121122) | Groundwater microbial communities from the Aspo Hard Rock Laboratory (HRL) deep subsurface site, Sweden - MM_PC_MetaG | ecosystem: Environmental > Aquatic > Deep subsurface > Groundwater... | reverse complement strand
TTGTTGGCGGTAGAAACACCAGCAGCAGCTATATCAGAAAGTACCTCAGAATAACTCCTACCCTCAAGCCCATTGGCCGTGAACTTGGCATAGTCATCATCGGCTACCGCAGCATGGTCTATCTTCACGAGGTTGCCATCGGCTATACCTATGGTTTGCTGGGCAAGGACATCGGTGCCTATGGCAAGCCCTAGTGTGGTTCTTTGATTGCTGGCAGCAGCATCATCCAACAAAGCTCTACCCGCAGCAGTGCAGGCTATTTCTTCTACATCACCAGCCCCAGCAGTTGACCTACCCAGAACTTTATCGGTTGCCGATACATTCTGCATCTTGGCATAGGTAACGGCATCATTGGTAATCGTCTGTGCCCCATCAGCAACAGAGGTTACCTCTCCAGAGTGATTAGGGTGGACATAAAGGTTAGCTCCTGCTGCAACGCCGTCTAGTTTCGCTTTATCGGCCTTTGGCATCAAGCCGTGTTTCGCATCCGTAGCATCTAGGTCAGTATTGTCATCAGGGGCAGTGAAGTCATCCAGCTTAATAGCCTTTACCTCAGCATCGAGAACGTGCTGATCATCAGCTAGGAGTCCTGATAGTCCAGTAACACTAACCTCATCGGCCCCCCCGTTCTCATGGCTGGGGCTATGCCGATATACCCAATCGACTATCTTGTGGGCTGCGTTCCTAACAAACCACACTATGTCACTTCCAACTGAGCACCGGCAGCCAGTGATAAGTCCTTGGGTATAAGTCTCCGAGCCGTCCCCCCACTGGGTAGAAAGTAAAGGTTCACGGCCCTGGCCGATGTATCTGTGTTGACAAGGATTATGTTATCAACAGTCGTTCCCTTGCTGGCTGGCCCTGTGTAAAGAGTTCCGATGCTGGAGGCCAGTTGACCATTAGCCAATGGGACAGATACCCCTTCCACAACGCCGAAAAGGGTATAATCAACCTTGGTTGCTACAGCCGCATCCCCCTGTATTACATCACCAGTATCTAAGGCAATCATTTACCCTCTTCCTTTGGCTCGAAAGTCCATGTGTCCTGGTTGAGGTTCCATTGCGTATCCTTGTCCAGCCCCAAGCCAGATGCTAGACCCTCCAAGTGAAGTTGCAGGTCTCTTTGAAACGAGTTGACCGCTGCCAACTTAGCTCTAACTAGCCCTATTTGAGCCTCGGTCAGTTTGTGAGATTCAAGCACGGCTTTCCTCCAACTTTTTCTCCAACTTAGCAATTCTGGCATCCACAGCCTGGAAGCCTAAGCACATATAGCCAAAGCCTTTTTGTTGTGTTATAATAGTGATATGACTAAGTTTATTGATTTGACGGGTCAGAGATTTGGGCAACTTGTGGCTATCGCCCGAATTCCTGGGGGAACCATCACATTGTGGCGATGCCGCTGTGATTGCGGACAAGAAGCTGTTGTATATAGAGGAAATCTGATAGGCAATCTTACCCGAAGTTGCGGTTGTCTGATGCGAGAGTTTCGTGAAAGCGGTTTGGCTCGCCTGAAGCATGGTGGGCATGACACTCCCGAATATCGTAGTTGGAATGCCATGAAACAGCGCTGTTCGAATCCAAACAACCCAGCGTATCAGCGATATGGGGGCCGTGGCATTACTATTTGCGCTGAATGGCTTAATGGCTTTGAGACATTCTACCAAGATATGGGGCCTCGCCCAAGCCCTGCCCATTCTCTTGACCGCATAGATAACAACGGTTCCTATTGCAAGGCGAATTGCCGTTGGGCCACCCCTGCCGAACAAAACTGCAATTCCAGACAGAATGTATTTCTTGAAGTGAACGGCCAACACCTCATATGCGCAGAGGCAGCTAGGCAATTTCATTTGAGTAAATCGCTTATTTGCCAGCGAATTAAGCGTTATGGCCTGAAGTCCCATCGTATCCTATCCCCTATTCGCCAAAGGCATTCGTAGCATAGCAACTTCTTCTTTCAGCACTTCTATTTTTGCATTTAGTGCTTGCATCCCCAAAATGCTGAATCCCAGGGAATTGACGGGGTTCACGATGCCGCCGTTGAAGTGCATGGCCCAGGGAGCCTCGTCTCCCATGACGCCCACATACTCGGTCTCCTTGTCCCCAGTTCCCTTGCCCTCCTTGTAGTGGAAGTGATATACAGGAGTGCTCAGTATCTTGTCCAAAGCAGCCTGTGGCCTGTCACAGAGGCCCACGATGTCTTTGTATTCTCGGAGAGAGGCTGCGGCATTCCAGGCGGTTCTGCCGTCTCCATTAACATCGGTAAGCTGGTAGCCAGCAGTCCCTACGGCTGCAGGGAGAACCAGCGTCCAAGTCCCAGCAATATTAGCTACACCTACCGTTACTGTTCCGCTTGTGGCTCCATCTATTGTAAACTCTCCTGTGGCCGTGCCAGCAAGACCGAACTTCATGCCAGTATGGTAACAATCAGCCCATGCGACTACGGCTTTGGCAACTGCTCCAGAGATGCTCACCCGCTTTATATTTGCCGTTTTCGCAGCATCGGGAGTGGATACCCAAAACTGACCAGGAACAGTAGCAGCAGTTTTACCATACAGGTTAAGTATTGCCCCATAACCAGCTTCTCCTTCTCCCCCTGCGCTACCTCCTACTAAACTGAGAACGGAATTATCAACAGCCAGTCTCAGGACGTTATCCTTTATCACTATGCCGTCAATCGTCACCCCACCCGCTGCCGTGTGCTCTTTGATGGTGTCCACCGACAGGGATGTAATCAGGTCTATCTCGGTAAGCTGGATGCTGTTCCTGGCATCAATAATGAAGTTCTTGGTTCCATCCGTAACCACAACCAGCCAGGTCTTAGTGATGTCTTTCCCAGTAAAGTCCCAGAGGCCATCTGAGTCAGTGGTATCCGTGGCGGTGGCTGCCCCAGCCGCTTCCCATGTGGCAGCTTCATATAGTGATACGGTCAAACTGGCCTTGGGGTCTCCAGCCTGGTCAACAACTTTCCCTGCGAGATTAACAGCCATAACATCCTCCTATTTCTTATGGGGCAATCAACTGGATTTCGTAGATTCCCTCAGAGTGCTTGCCGCCTATTTCCACTCCATTCATGTTCGCTATCCGAACTTTATGACTCTCGCTACTATTCCCATTCTTGAACTGGAAGTTACCAAGAGTCTGAGTCTCCAAAGCCGTTTTCAGGGATGATAGCAGGGACTTTGCCGTCTTAAATCTATAGTTCCTGGAGCAATCAACCCTCACGGTAAATCCCCACTTTGGCTCCAAAAGTTTGATATAGGAAAGCCTAACCCATCTCAAATCGGGGGAAAGGGCTGTATTGCTGCCCCTTGCCAATTCATATTTGAACCGTATGGCCTTGAATGCTATGCCCGCCCCAGATGCCAGACTAAACTCCGCTTCCCCATCACTATCAATCTGCCCATCTGCAAAGTCCGTATTAGTAAGCAGTGTCCAGGAGTTATCATCATAGTCCAGGGCATAGTGGATTCTAATGTATTCGGTGGCCGAGGTATTCTGTGCATAGGCCGTAACTGTGGATGCCAGGCCATCAATCACGGCATTGTTCTTGTCAAACCAGGGCGTGATATGCTCCGCACTGGCAGCAAAGGGAAAGTTCGTAGCCTCAAGGGGGTTCTGGATTGTCTCCTGTAGAGGGATATAATAGACCTCACCGTCTATACCAAACCACAACCTGTAAATGTCATCGGCGGTAGCCACCACCCCTGTCTTTATGGGTGTGGAAGTGGAGCCAGAGACATAGATAACGCTCCACGCCTTTTCATTCCACTTGAGCACTACCGAGAAGCCCACCTTGTCATAAATCTGGATATCTCCATAGGCACCCGCAGGATACAGGTCTTGGTCAACCGTGGAGGTGGCATCAATAAGGGCAAACAGTTCATTGTGTCCCCGAAGCAGCTTTGTGATATTGCCCAGATAGTCCCCAGGCAACCCATAGTCCCTATCAGGCCCCATCATGGAGACTTCCGCAGGGCTGGAACTATATCTGTATATGGAAAGCCCAGAAGGGACATAGGCTGCATCCCGCCACGCAGTAGCCCCTCGCCCTGCATAAGTGTGGAAGGGTAAGGCTAGTTCGGTTTCAATCCACTTGGCATTAACGAAGTCCAGGGCATAAAGGCCCTGTTTGGTTGGCATATAGATAATGACATCGCCTGCTACATTCCGATAGAGAAATGGCTTATAAAAATAGCCAGACGGGAGGGTGGAAAGGGCATTGGTTATCCATGTAACACCCTCATCAATGGAGTAATCCAACTGTCCATCGTTATCAAGGGTAAAGAGTTTGCTATCCCACTCAATAAAGAAGCGGCATGCCTGGGCAGTACCGAGGGTATCCCCATCTGTCCAAGTAGCCCCATCGAACCGTTCAAAGTCCGTGCCCATGGCGAAGTAGAGTTTATCCTTATGTACAATTCCATCAGTGGGAACAGCGGCCAGGGTAACAAGACTTGACCCCCAGGAACCTGTGCTCTCAGTCAGCTTCCTCACATCTGCTCCAAAGGCTACATACATCCCATTGCTATACTCTATGGCTACTGCGGGGTCGGTTGTCCCAGGGTTCCCCGCATTGGTCACCAGGGTGGGCAGAACGATATGCCCCTTGTAGCCTAGTTCACAGGTTGACCACCATGCCCTGTTATCATCCACCCCCTCCACGCCGTCTTTTATTCCAATACCTCCCGTTTGGTCTGCTATTATCCAACTAGAGAGGATTTGTTCGGAGTCCTTTGTGTAGTCACCCGTTACGAGTTTCTGGGGCCAGGTGGAGGCGAGGACAGGTTGCACTGGCCCTACAATAGGGTAGAACACATCAAAGAGTGAGATTTCCCTGGTGCGAAAGACGTTAGCCATGTGGAATCACCTTTCCAAATATCTTGCCCGTAATGACTGGCACCGCAAAAGACATTTCCACACCTTCTTCTGGGACATACCGCTTTATAACTTTCCGTTGCACATCATTGGCTATATGGATAAACGGTAGATGTATTCTAAACCTAAAGCCACCCCTATCTTCCCTGAGTAATTGTATCCCTATCCTCCATTGCCTGAATCTTATTTCGAGACACATATACCTGAAAGCCCCCAACTCCCATGCCCTTACCAGAATACTCAGGGCAAAATGAAATTGCCAGATGCTTAGATAGAGTTCCATCAGAAACTCACCTTACGGCCCCGACCCGCCACCCGGATACGCTTCCTCTCTATGTCAGCAAGGGCCTGAGCAGCCTGGAGTTTGTTCCAGTGAGCATCATTTTGTTCATCGACCCTACTGAAGTGGAGGTTGGCTTTAGCCTGATAGATAATGTAGGCTTTGCTTATGGCACAGGTAGAGGCATCTAGGGATAGCTGTGCCTGAACAGCCTGCCCCACCAATCGCAGGTTGCGGTCTGTGGTCAAACTGACATAGTTATTGTCAAACCATATCTTTGGGGTGCTTCCATGCAGTACCCTCCAGTGCCGGTAGTCAATCAAATCACCCGAAGGGCTATACCTGTCTGCCGTACTCTCCTCCTGGAATATCTGGTCAACATAGACAAAGCCCGTGGGGATGGTATATTCAAAGGTGCTGGCTATCACTGCCAGTGTCGCATCCACCTTATCCTGTAGGGCCTCCTCCTCCACCATTGAGATAGCCAGGTTAATGGCATCGTTTATCTCTGCCGGCGTGAAATCGGGATACATCTCAAATAGGTCAGTGGCATCCACGGCTGTACCGAGGTCGGGGTCAAAGCTCACGACTCCAGCAGTTGCTACGAAGTCGGTTACAACAAAGTCGGTATTCAGATGAGTGCCTTCGTAAAATCTCCCGAACCAGTCATTGAAGTAGTCATTGGCATAGACAGCCAGCTTAGCACAGCCAAAGGTTCCCACCGCTAAATTGGTATCTGGTGTTCCTGTCACCACCTCTCCCATTAACCTGGCTACCGATTGTCTCAGTGCGCTTCGGGCTGTTGCAGTTGACATGGCTATCCCCCCCTCTTTAGTTCATAGGGCACCGTGGTTGAAAGTAGTTCGTTGTCCGTAGCCTTGTGAAACAGGTCTGGAAAAGCATCGAGTAAGCTCACCATGATTTTGCAGGGGCCACAATATACAAACAGGGTAGTCAGGGGAGCCAGGAGAATACCCGTATAGGACAACTGGAATAACAGCCGCCCACACTTGGGGCATGGCAAATAAAGACCCTTCACTTCTGCCATCTTCTATTTCCCCTTTGGTTCAGGTTTCCCATGTGCTTCCCGATACTTCTTCATGCAAATCGCCACACGTTGCTTGTTATCATCGTAGCCCTCCCTACGGAGTGCTCTGATACAGGCCCCCAAATCATCCTCGCTCTCTGGTGTTGGTATGGGCATCAGCTTATCCTCACAGCCACGACATCCTGCGCTTGGCTTCTACATATTCTCGACTACGTTCCGTGGAAGACAGGGCACGGTTCCAAATCAAGACTTCGGCTATCTGGCCATCAAAGTCTCCGTAACCATCACTGCGAACCCCAAGATAGATATCGTTGGTATTGGCCTTGATGTTTCCCGACCAGGCAACTGAGGGTGTTGCGCCTGTTAGGGTTGGCACTGCGTTATCTAGAAATATACGCTGGGTTGTCCCATCGTAGGTCTCTTGCAAAACATACCACTGGTCAACTACTAAGGGGTAGCCAGTCTGGACAACATGGTTAGTATCATCGTCCTCCACAAGATACATATGGATACCGACTGAGGTATTGTTGAATTGGCGCATCATCCACTGAAGGGTAGTATCCCTTCCAAAAAACTGAAAAACCGCACCTGAAACAGTATCCATCTTGAGAACTACTTGGATTGTGAGGTTTTGAAGAGCAAAGGCAGCATTGTAGGGCACAACTACTTTCTGGTTTGTGCCTGCAACAAACTGCCTGCCCTGGGAAGTCCAGGTAGCACCCGTAACGGTGAGGGTATGGGCATTGAGGTCTTTGCTCAGAAAAGGACTGCCATTTAGCTCTGGATGCCACAAGGGGGCATAGAGGACAAGGCCATTGAGTGAGGGACTTATTTGCTTAGGAGCCTGTAGGCCACTCTTCCTGGTCATCCATAAGCTGCGATTAGTGAAATCTGGCATCTAAAACCCCCTGCTAGCATCGATAGTCTGGCAGATTCCCTCCACCCTGTCCTTCATCACCTGCTGGGGCTGGACAACCACATAGAAGGCCATCTCTCCGTCCCCCGTTACCTTGAGGCACGGCCCCTCTTTGATTTCGGTGAGCGTCATGGCCCTTAACTGACTCCAGCTTATGTCCTTCACTTTTTCACCTTCCTACCAAACGCCATATCCCACTTAGCTTGTTGGATGGCTTCCCACTGTCCATAACTTATCCCCGCTGGCCTAGGTGAAGTCATCCAGAATATCAGCTTCCCCCCTGGCCCCCGAATGGTACCCTTGTGGTGAGGGTCGGATTCGGGCAATATGTCTTTAACTTCTGCCCATGCGTTGCCCACTACGCTCGCCTGAGATACATATATGTTACGCCATCCCCTGCAACGGTGGCATCCAGGTATATGTCCGCCAAGTCCACAGGGCCAAGAGGCAAGGCTTCTCCAGCCAGCAAAGGAGCACCCCGCCTGGTAAGCACAGTTGCCACCACTGTTGAGCCACCGACTGCTATTACACCAGTGTTATCGGTCTCGGCCACTATAAGCAGGCTATTGACCAGCAAACTGGTATCACTCAGGGCTTCCGCAGTTCCCGCAGCCGCTACAACCTTACGACCATCCCCGACCGTTGGGGCACCTATTCCCCGTCCGATTTCGTCATATGCCATTATTCCACCTCTATAAAATTGCTGAGCGCCATGAGAATTGACGGCTCGATTAGCAGGGGGTGGCCATCCACTTGGGTTGGCAACTTGACTTTCTCGATGTCAATTTCATTCTCTACTTCTGTGAGTTGAGTCAGTTCCTCGACAAACTTCTGATAGTCTGGGGAAACTTCTCTCCCCAAAGGGTCACCAGGGAACACCACAGTTGTCTCTCCACTCTCCTGTACTACCCCATACTTATTTATCAGTCTATTGCGTACCTCCTCGAAGAGCATGAATGGCCCACTAAATGCTAATCCAAGCCTAGCTACCTGGAGACTAACTAGAACTGGTAGGCTCTTCTGCGCCAGCATTTGTAAGGCTTCCCGTCCCTCGATAATCTCCTTGTTCTTAGCCTTCATCAATCTCCTTTTTACCCTGGGTATTTGGGGGCTAGTTAAAGCCCAGCCCCCAGAAGGCTTTGGGGTCAGCTTTCCGCCACACCTGTCAGGTAGAATGTGGTAGACCCAATTAGGCACCGAACCTTATAAGTCGGGGTGTAGTCCGTGCCTACGTTCGCTGCGGCAGCAACAGGCCCGACCGTTACGCTATCCTGCTCGATGAAGTTTGTAGCAGCCTTGGCGTTATTGTTGGCCTGCAAGAAGAAGATGCTGGTAGGTGTGCCAGTGCCGTGATTCCTACAGCGTATGAACGCCTCCCGTGTCGAAGGAGCACTTGCTGTCGGAGTAGCCACCTGAAGGTCTAGAAGGTGGACGCTGGCTACGGCAGTCCCGACATTATCCAGGTAGATGGATATGGCCGAAACCAATCCAATAGTCGGGTTCCCCGATGTGCTGAGGTAGAGGCTCTGGATGTAGGCATAGGGCGTGTTTCCCGTAACCGACACATCAATGCCAAGGGCATTGTGCTCACCAGAGGCAGTCTTAGTGCCGCTCGCCGTGGTACTAATATACAGCCCTCTGGCATAGCCACTGGCTCCTGTAGTAGCGTCAGTTACAGCTATTCTTACCGCATCCACCGCAGTAGCACCAGCGATGGTTTCTACGATAGGCCCGACAGATGTTTGCGCAGCCGACAGAACGATTCTGTCCCTTGCCAGCACCTTGCCAATGACCTGTCGGAAGGTTGTGCCCTCCGTGGATGACGGTTTGCCTTCCTCACCCAGGTACAGAGGTGCACCCAGGAAGTCGGTTGAGGCTGCGAAGTAGACCTGTGTTACCACCCCGCCCGTGCCAACCGTGGATGCCGACTTAGCTTCTATCGCCAGAGCGCACCAGATGGTGTCGCCCGCAGCACCCTCTTGACACGCAAAGCAATCAGCCTTTTCGCTGCCCGATTGGTCAGCCAACTGCACGGCATTGGTGGCACCAGTGTTCAGGTAGTTAAGCGCATCTCCAGGCTGGACGGCTTCTGAGACCGTTGCCCGGAATCTCCCCCAACTGTGGAGGATTGTCTTTAGATTTTTGTCCGTATAGGTTAAAGCCACGTTCTTTCTTTCTCCTTATGGATTTTATCGGCTCCATTTTAAGCCGTTCCCCGTTGATTTTGTCGGCTCAACGGGTAAAGCTCCCTTGTTCATTCACTTACACCGTTGCGGTGCCGTTTTCCAGTCCCGTTACCTTGGCACAGGATATGATGCTCTGGAGCATGATGCTCGGATACCACTTGATTCTCACCCGCACGGCATCCTTGGTTTCCAGGTCTCCCAGCCTCACTACGGTAAGGGGCATGGACTGGACGCCACAGAAGGCATCGGGCGCAAACTGAAGGATAAAGATGCTTGTGGAGTCTTCATCAGTCCCCAGGGCGGTGCCATCGGTGTAGTCATGCCCGTACTCGCTGGAACCGTAGTCCAGGTCACACGTCTCATCATCACTCAGGTGGTCGCTGACCGCTATGGGGATGTCAAGTATGGTCTGAACGGTCTTGCCCTGAATTTCCGACTTGGTAATGCCACCCACGGCGTTGAGGAACTTGTTGATGTTACGCCGCATCTGCTTGGTCATCAGGAGCATGCTGGGCTTTCCGTTCTTGATCATGTCAACGGCCTGTTCCAGCTTCGCCAGACTCAATACGGCTGGGTTAGAGCTTGCTCCTACGGCCACGGTGTTATAGGTTGTGCTCCTCAACAGATAGTGAAGCCCATCGAACTTCGTGGTCTCCGTGGCAGCATAGCCGTAAAGGGCAGCATCGTTGAAGGCCCTTTTGATTGCCTTCGTCTTGGACGCTATCTGCTCCCCCATCAGGTCTTGCACATTGGAGCGGGTTGCCTTCAGGTAGTTGTCCACATCGGCATCACCACCCAGAATCTTGGTGTGGGCGGTTGCCTGTGTGACCTCGGATGTGCTCTCATCCCATGTGCTACCAACGGAATAGAAGGCGGCCAGGGAAATTACGCTTTCCACATCATAGGTCAGCCCGTTCCCCTTGATATCCTTGAACTGGAGCTTCTCCAAAACTGGGTCATCCTTGACCAGTAGCTCGATAACCCCCTTCTGGAGGACATCGTTAGAATACTTACTGGCTTCGACCAGTGTTAAAGCCATTGTCTATCTCCTTATGTTTTTCTTCTCGGTGGGTGGTTCAGTGCCCAGCTAATCTTCTCTTCGGGACTCATACTGGCTATACTCACACCCACACTTCCCACTTGGCCAGAATCGAACGTCTCAGGCCCCGTTTTGGCTGCCTTCAGTTCACCCCGTGTTTTTTCCAGGGCGAGCTTTGCAGCCTTCGCCTCCATCATGGCGGGCGAAGTGAGGGACTTATCGCTCAAGAGTTCAGTAGCATCTATCTCATACTGCTTACTGAAGTCCTGTGCAGCCAGGATGCGTCCCGCTTGCTCCGCCTGTGCCATGACCTGTTGAGCAGCCGCCATTTGCTGCCTCTGGACTTGCTGTTGCTGTACTGCCTGCTGCCTCTGCTGTTGCCTCTGAGCGGCTTCAGATGCGGTTATCTCGCCTTCATCCACCGCTTGCCTATCGGTAGCCTGGGCCTGAGCTTCGGCTGCTTGGGCTTGGGCAATCTGCTGCTGCATATACAGTTGGGTCATGGCCTGCCTATGTTGGGCAATTTCCCTGTCCTTTGCGGCCTCCCGTTCTGACCATTCTGCCTGAGTGTATTTCCTCTCGACCTTTGGCTCAGGCTCTTTTTGAGGTTCTGTTTCTGCCCCATGTGTTGGTTCCTCAGTTAGTTCGGCAACTTGAGGGATTTCTTCCCCAGGTAGCGTTATTTCCTGAGTCTCCTCCACTTGAGGTTTTCCGAGTTCCTCTAACATATAATCATCTCCTTTTCCAGAATATTAGTGTGCCGCTTCTGTTGCGGCCTTTGCAACGACTTGTCGTAATGTCTGCTTTAGCCAAGCATTGAAGTTCTCCTGGCCGAAGGATATACTTTCATGAATGTCCCGCAGTTGGGTCTCTTCCTTCTCTGTCAATTTGTCACCCTTATACCAAACCCTGTCCAGGGCTTGAAGGAGATAACTATTCAGGTAAGGTTGTATCTCTTCATATTTCTGGTTCATTTATCTCCTGCTCGGGGTAAGACCTGGTCTGGGAACAGTTGGTGCCTGATAGCCTCGTCCAGAAGGTTTAGGATAAGGTGTTCCTGGTGGCGCTATCCCTAACGAGCGAATAAGGTTATCTACAAGCGTACCCTCTAGACTAAGACCTACTTTCCGAGCCTCAGTTATTTTTTCTAACCGTTCCTTTATACCCTGAATTTCCTTCGGATCTATTTCATTCTCCCGTATTAACTGCACTGCCTTAGAAACGGCAGCCTGTGTCTTCAAACTACTGACCTCGCTGGTGATAAAGAGTTTGGCATCGATGACAGAGTTGTCTCCCCGTAATTTCTCACGAGTTATCGTTATGCCCTTTTCTTTTCTTTCTATTGCACTGGTTGGGATTTCGTTATAGGTTTTCAGTTCATCCTTCCATTCATTAGCCAACTTCCATGTCACATCTTCTGGGTAGGTTCTTAGCCCCATAAACTCGCCTGCACCTCGAATTAGTCTGTCCGACAAATCTCCACCCTCTAAGGCTACTGTTTGCACCCATATCGGCATGAATTTTTCGCCCACTATTTTTGTGAACGAAAGCAAGCCGTCTCTCGTGGGGTCGCCTATATAGTCACGTCCAGTCAAGAGGTCAAGTCCTGTGCTTAAAGCAGGGGAGAGATTCCCCCTAATAAACCTCCATCCTGGAGAACGCATAAAGGTATTTTGGCTAATATTCCAGAGGCTTCCAGGGTTTGCAGCCGTCTGTGCAAAGAGTTTGATTACACTCCGCACTTTAGTGCCTGGCCCTATTCTCTGCCCCCCCACAGTCCATGTAACAAAATTGGGCGATAAAGGATTGAGGTGGTCAACTATCTGGTCAAAGTCCTCACCCCTTGCATACGAAATTGCCACTGCCATTGCTGCTATAGCTGTCACACCCCTTGCCAAGGCTTTTCGTGCCAGTTCTCCCCGCAGATTGCCCCGAGAGAGGTCAAAAAGCAAACCAGCTATAGCCCTGTTATATCTTGGGGCCAATATGGCAGCGGTTTCCGCCTGTCGCATCCCAACACTGACACCGAGGCGAGCACTAGATGTCACTCCCCGAAATTCATTGATGAACTGGGATAGGTCGGCTATTCGTTCAGCCGTAGTTCCCAGGTGGTCATAAGCCTTTGCCATTTCAATACCAGCCACATCCAGAGCCCCTTCAAACCCCCTTTGGAATGGCTCCAACACCTTGCCTGCTATCTTCAATGGCCCTTTCCGCAACAGACCACCCCTTGCCATTGCCTCGGTAAACTCCGTGGCCCCTCCATGAGTCAGGATAAGATTCGGATATTTCTGGATTATGGCCAGATTTTCAGGTTTTGCCAGGTACTTGGCATGAAATCGGGTATCAAACAGTGCCTTCACAAGACCTGCACCAGCTTTCCCATAAACCCTGGGATTGCCCCCAGCCAGGAACAGAAGCTGGATTGCCATTGGGCTAACATCACCAGCCAGCATAAAGTAGCGAGCCACAGAATTAACCTGATTTACTACACCAAGGGCGTTGCTAAAGTTCGGGTCAAGACCTTCTCTGAGAATACGGGCGGTCTCTTTAGCCTCTGGCCCAGTAAATATCTTGCCTGCAAAGGCGGGAGCAGGAAGTGTTGCCTCTTCAAAGGTTGGCCTCATGGCTATTTCCCTGGCTCGTGCCCTGGCTGATACAGTTTTTCGCCACGCTAACTCATTTTGAGTCATCAGGCCCTTTGCTTCCTGGGTTAATCTTTGAACTTCACCAGCAGTTTGCGGAGCCTTAGCCTGCAATTTGGGGATAAGAGCTTTCAATGCTTGGGCTTGCTCTGGATATGCCACCCCAATGGAATTTATGGTGGCATCTGGAATCCTCTCCCCCCTCACCGCCCTATTGAGTGCAGCGGCTAGTTGCTTACTTTTATTCAGACTTCGCTTTGCACCTTCAGCAGCCAATACAAGTTCTTCTGGAGCACCTGTCGTCCTCCAAGCCACCTTAGTAAGCAACCAATCGGTCATCTGTTTATCAGCCACCCGGTTATAGGCTCCACTCACATTGAGATATAGAGCCTCATCATCTGGGAGATAGTGATAACCCTCAGCAACAGCCTCCTCAACAGTCTTGAATACCCTGTGTTTCTCGGCAGCTAACTTTGCCCCTGGACGGCCTGGGCCTGCTCCTACATAGGCAGCATCGAGAAGTTCGCCACCCTTAGTTGTCTTTGCCCAGACACGGCGCCCCGCATACTCGCCACCTTCTTCAAAGACGAGTTCCCTAACTGGTATTCCGTTTTCTTTGAGGAACCGCAACTTTGACCTCTCAACCTCTGCCGCCGCCCTAATCCAGTCCTTCTGAGTTTGCGTCATTGATGGAGCATATTTTCTGGAATAAGTCCGTAGAGTATTCACGGAGAGACCTTTGAAAGGGCCTTCAGCCAGCAAACCCTCCTTTGTCAAAGCCCCGAATACCTGTGTTTGTGTGCCAATAGCATTTAGGGGAGCAATGGCAGCTTGGCCTAATTGCTGTCCCTGGTCACGCAAGACGGCTCGTCCGATAAGCGCATGTTCAACTGGCTTTGCGGCAACTGCTGAAGGGTTAAAAAGCTTAGACATCGAGCGAAGCCCAGGGCTATTTACAATGGTGCGCCATATATCAGGCCGAGAGGCAATGTTTATCACCTCATCGATAGGGGCGAGATTTCCCATAAGACCAGGGGTGGTGGGAGGAGGTGGTATTGCCCCCCCAGGGGGTGTAGGCGGCCCTACGGGTGGCTGGGTTGGAGGGGGGACTATAGCCCTTTTATCTAATTCTGTCTGGTAAAGCTTTGTATATGGAGTCGCCCTCCCAACACGCTTTTCCAGTTCCATTGTTGATAGCGATTCAATGGGGTCTTTTAAGCCAGTAGGGGGGGCTTTGGCCTGCTCAAGTCTGGCTAATTCATCCATACTCATTTGGGTTGGTTTGCCCCGTCCAGCCGGCACGAAACGCTGAGTAGTTATTTCACCTGTTGGCTTGAACCTTGTCTGTAAACCTGCTTCAGGCATACCCGCTTCAGCAAGGGGTAATGCCTGTGCAACTGGAGGAACCTTGGTTGCCAATGCTGCTTCATAAACTCCAGCCATCTCCTCTAGTTGCTTGGCAGTCATATCTGGAAATCGGTTTTTAGCACGCCCATGAAAGGGTAGGGAGCGATTGCCAAGCTCAGTTATCACATGCCGCAGTTCGCTAGTTATGTCCTCTGGTGAAGTTGCTAATGCCACCTCCTTTTGGGCTTCCAGGTTTGCCCGTTCCAGTCTCAGGGCTTCTTTTGTTCCTTCTCCTACTGGCAATTTGCCCTTTTTCATTAGCAATTTGTCAACTTCGACAATACGGTTAGTAAGTTCATCACGACCCAGAAAGAACACGCCCCGCTCAGGGGCCAATCTTGCTTCTGTTACGCCAGCACGAACAGCCTTTTGCCCTACTCGTACAGCCTTAGGAATAGCAGCCAGGCTTGCTTTAAGGGATGTGCCAATGAGGGGGCCACCGGGCCCCATAAAGGGAAGTGTGGCCGCCATAGTGGGATCCATCACTTCCCCTGGCCTACCCACCATCATTTCACCCATAAGCCGAGCCAGTTTTT
>Ga0180007_10004394_pt1 | contig 14936 bp, 11 predicted proteins | sample MM_PC_MetaG_FD_121122 | JGI IMG/M metagenome (GOLD analysis project Ga0180007, IMG submission 121122) | Groundwater microbial communities from the Aspo Hard Rock Laboratory (HRL) deep subsurface site, Sweden - MM_PC_MetaG | ecosystem: Environmental > Aquatic > Deep subsurface > Groundwater... | reverse complement strand
CACCAATAGTTTATTTTGGGTCATCCCTTATCCTTTTTTGCGCCTTTTGCGCCAAATTCCTTGGCCAGTGCCGGCAGGCGGATCAAAAACCGGGTTCCTTTCCCCTGTTCACTTTCTACCCGGATCTCGCCTCTCAGGTTTTCAACAATCCTGTGAACAATGGACAGCCCAAGGCCTGTCCCCTCGGGCCGGGTCGTAAAATACGGGTCAAACACATCCTCCAGATGATTTTTGTCAATGCCGCACCCATTGTCGGTTACATGGATTTCAATCCCCTTTTGGTCGGGACAATCCAAAACCGAAACTTCCAATTTCCCCCCATTTTCCATGGCGACAATGGCGTTCATATACAGATTGAGCAGGATCTGGTTAATGCGGTCCGGATCTGTCCTGAAAACCATCGTATCTGTTTGGACGCTGACCCGGGTCTCAATGGATTTTTTGTCCAGATCGTGCTGGACCAGTTTCAGGGAATGGGCGATCAGATCGTCAACCCGAACCTCCTTGTTTTCCACGGCCAGGGGTTTGGCAAATTCCAACAGCTGGGTTACGGACCTGTTGATACGCTCCACTTCCTGGACCATGATCTGGGCGGTTTCCCGATCTTCGGAATTGTTCTCATAGCGCTTGCCGAAATAGGTGGCAAATCCCTTGATGGAGCTTAAAGGGTTTCTGATTTCATGGGCCACCCCTCCTGCAAGCTTGCCGATGGCCGCCAGATGCCGGGTGGTTTCCACCTCTTTTTTCAATTCCTTGAGCTGGGTCAGATCCCGAAACAAAAACAAAAACCCCAGGACACTTTCTTCATTGTCCAGAATGGGGGAGGCCGTCATGTCCAGGCGCAGCTCATGGGAACTCCCCGGCTGGAGCGTCACTTCCCTGGATATGGGTTTGCCTGATGTCTCCATTTCAGCCACCAGTTGCATCATCTGGGGAAAGGGTTTTTCCGGCACCTGCCCTAAAATCTCCCGGGCCTCCCTGTTCATGGAGGTAATCTTGTGGTCCAGGTCAATGGTAACCAGTCCTGCGGGCATGTTCTGGACCACATTGTCGGAAAATGCCTTTACACTGGTCAACGAGGCCTTGGCAGACCGATAGGCCTGGAAGGCAAAAAGGCAGATCATGCCGATACACCCCATAAGAAAAAAAAGAAAGCCCCTGCCGATGGTCTCTTTGACCAGGCGCTCCTGGGCCAGATTTGCCCGGGTCATGGAAAGTCCGGCAAATATATAGTGTTCGGCCATGCCGGAGAACTCTTTCCCGCACCCTGGATATTGGATATTTTCCCCGGAAGATCCCGGCAAAGGTTCCACTTGGGGTTTAAAATCTGTCCCCATATGGCCCCTGCCGTGCGTGGGGTTATGCCGGCCACGGAATCCCATGGTCAGGGGGGTAAACCGTTTGTATACCTCAAAGACCGAATGGTCGTTGATTCTTCTTATCCGGTGGGAAACCAGCAGGGTGTCCTTGCTGACAGCCGCAATATCGGGCATGGCATCAAAGGTTCCGCCCACCTTCTCCCCATCGCTGTGGGCCAGGATCTGTCCGTCCTTTGAGGTAATCATGATATAATCGACATCCGGCTGACCCGCCGTCTCGAGCAGCATGGCCTGGATTCTCTGGGCCCCCCAGCTCATGGTCAGCATCCCGGTCCGGGTTCCGGCTTCAAAGGTCCGGATCAGGGAAATTCCCTTGATCAACAGCCGCTCCCTTATATAATCCTTTTGCCGTTCCATCCGGTCCAGGGTCATAAAGGCAAAAACAGGCAACAACACCACCAACACCCCGGCCATCATAAACGGGGAGATCAGGGGAGAAAATTTTTTATTAAACAGGTTCATACGCCCTTCTATGCAAAAACAATACCATTTTTCATTGGCATAGAAATCAGGAGGTTCCGGCACCACATTCCAGATACATGGGTAAATTATATCCAAATACCTACCCCATACCGGGTAGAAAGTAAACAGAACCTTGGGTGTTATTTTAAAAACGGGACGGCCGTTCACCTTCTTCCACCCGGATTCAGTGCGCTCTGGCCAGCTTAGTGCCGCCGGGCATACCCGCATTTTTGACACAAAGGCTCAACGGCAAGACGTCGTGAAAACCCACTAAACAGCGCAAGGGCCCGCTCACCGTGCAGGATCTCTTCCATGGGACTGTCCAGCACATTGCCCAAAGGGATATTCCCGTCGCTGTCCAGGCAGCAGGGCACCACGGTTCCGTCGACCAGGATTCCCACTTGATCTCTCAGGCCATGGCAGAAAATATTGTGGTTTTCATCGGTTTTTTCCAAATCCGGCCATTCAAATTTTTCCGCCAAATGCAAATAGACCCGTTCTTTGAGCATCATGCTGGGAGTGTCTTTGGAAAGCACGGAAAAAACCCCCGGCGCCAGGCCCAAACGGGATTCCAAAAATTGCAGAATCTGTTCATTGAGCCGGTTGCTCCCCTTTAAGCGCACAGAGTCAATATTCCATAACCGGATGGCAGATATGATCTTGCTGTTTTCTGCCGCCTGGTTCACAAAATCGGTCACCCCCGTCAGATAGGTTTCCAGGGACCTTGTCATCCCATTGGCCTCAAAACTGCCCAGGGAGATATTCACCTGTCTCAGGCCAGGGGCTTTAAGCAAACCCGGCAGTTTTTGTCCAAGAAGCGTACCATTGGTGGTGATATTAACTTTTAACCCGGCCTCGTGGCTCATTTCAAAAAATCCGGCCAGATTTGGATTCAGGAGGGGCTCGCCCATCAGATGGAAAAAAACATAGTCTGTATACGGACGGATGGCCGCTAAAATCCGCTTAAACCGCTTTTTATCCATCATTTCCAGGGGCCGATGGGTTTTGGGGCAGAAATTGCAGCGCAAATTGCAGATATTGGTAATTTCAATGTAGACCTTTTTAAACCGCTTCATGCCGGCACTCACCGCCCTATAAATTGTCTATGGACCCTAAAAAAAATGGGATGTCAACCCGCCCGCTCACCATTGACGACTGCACTGTGGCCGCAACAACCGGATTGCACCAGGCGCAGCCAATGGTTCCGGGCCGGATCCCGTTACACTCTAAGTTCAAAAGGGATTTACGTCAATTAGATTTGACCGCATTTTACAAAACTATTTTGCACGGCATCCGGGAAGGGTCTTCAACCGGTCCCAGCTTCCGGACAGGGCCTGGAGGGACGGATCCGGGTTTTTGCAATCTTCTGCCAAGGACAAAATCTTTAAAATACGGAACCCCTTTGCCAAAGGGGTCGGTGTTGCAGACAACCCCAGAAGGGGTGTTTTGCTTTCCGGTGCCATTGCCGTCCCCACCATCTCCCTTGGGCAGTTAAATTTCATCGCCCAGGTGGTGTCCATGTTTTTTCTGGTTTCCTATGCCCTGATCAATTATGCCACCTTTTATGAATCCCGGACCGCAAGCCCTTCTTTCAGGCCGCGATTCCGCCGGTTCAGCCCCTGGCTGAGCCTGGCCGGATTCATCACCTGTGCCGGCACCATCCTGGCCATAGACATCCAGAGCGGAATCATGGCGGTTTTTGTCTTCTCGGCCGGCCGCCTCATGCTCCTGCTGGCCTATCTGCCCATGACGCCCCTGGTCATGGCTGACCAGGAAATTGACCTGGAGGCAGCCCCCGACACAGAAGAAAGTGCCTTTAGACGGGCTGCCAAAGGATCACACCCGTAATTTCCAGAAGCTATTTTCTCCCTTTCTTGGCCAGCCGTTTGACATAGGTTTCAAGCTTCAGCCCGTAGAATGCCCCCTTGATAAGGGGTAAAATTTTGCCCGGCGAATACAGGGCACGGGTTAAGTCTGAAAAAATCTGATATTTTTTGGCCGTATAGGGAAACCAGTTGGCCTCCATCTTGGCTGAATTCTGGTCAATGAGAATTGCCTTGATATTGGCAAAGGCATAAAACCCGAACTCACCCTTGTACCGGCCGAACCCGCTTTTGCCAACCCCGCCGAAGGGCAGGGCATGGTTGCCTTCGGTGAGCATGACATTGTTGATGGAAACATTGCCGGTATAAATCATGCGGGCCACCCGGTCTGCCCGTTTCAGATCCTGGGACCAGACACTGGCGGACAGGCCGTATTCCGGATCGTTGGCCATCTCGATGGCCTGGGCTTCACTTGAAAAAGAATAAAGGGGCAGCAGGGGTCCGAAATTTTCCTCCCGGTCCATGAGCATCTGTTTTGTCACCCCTTCAACCACCATGGGCGGCACAAAACTTGTCCGGCCGTCCCAGTCGCCGCCGGTAAGAAAGACAGCGCCTTTCTCTTTGGCATCGGCAACCTGGGCGGCAATGGCTTCCACCTGGCCCTTGGTGGTCATGGGGCCGATATCGGCACTGCCGTCCCCATCGGTTGCCTGGACAAGTTTTAAGGTTTCCTTGACCAGGGTTTCCTTGAAACGTTCATAGATCTCTTCATGGACAAAGAGGCGTTCCACGGATGTACAGGACTGGCCCGTGGTGGTGAAGGCCCCCCAGATGGCCCCGGCCACGGCCCTTTCAATATTGACATCCTCAAACACCACCATGGGGTCTTTGCCCCCCAGTTCCAGCTCCACGGGAATCAGGTGTTGGCTGGCCCGCTCCATGATGGCCTTTCCCACGGGCTGGCTGCCGATGAGAAAGATCTTGTCCGGCCGGCCGTCCACCAGAAGGTTGCCGATGGTACGTCCCTGGCCATAGACGATCTGGACCCATCCGGGCAAAAATCCGGCCTGGGCAAGTAGGTCTTCCACAAGCCCTTTCAGGGGGGTGTCACTGGAGGGCTTGAACACCACGGCATTGCCCACGATAAAGGCCTGGGCAATGGGCACAATGGCCTGGTAAAACGGATAGTTCCAGGGAGAAATCAGCAGGGCCGTTCCCAAAGGCTCAAAATAAACCTTTGACTTTTTTCCCATCAGGGCAAAGGGGGTGGGCACCTTGCGGTCGGACAAAAATTTGACGGCGTGTTTTTCCAGATAATCCAGAAAATCCAGGGTCCCGAAGATCTCGGCCGTAATGGCATCAAACCGGGATTTTTTCGTGTCTGCCTGGAGCCGGTCCAGGATATACTCCTGGTTTGAAAGGATCACGGCCTTGAGGTTGGAGATGAATTCCAGCCTTTTTTTCACCCCCCAGTCCCGGATCTCGGGAGCGGCCTTCCGGGCTTTTTGGTATACGGCTGCGACATCTTCGGAACTGGGATTGTCCAGATTGACGGGCGCCGGTTTCACAGGGACACCGTCTTCGTTGACCACCATTTTGGGGTGCCAGCCGATCACATCATAGACCTTATTGCCGTCATAGCCGGGAGCTGTGAGATTGGCGTAATAGGGGGAGAGTGTGGCGCCCTTGAGCCCTATTTCCAGCATGCGCAGGCCGGCCCCGATAAACGAGGGCAGGCGGCTGCTGTGGTTGCACAGCTTAAGTATCAGTTTGATTTTCCATTTGGGCATCCATCTGAAGACTGCAAACACCATGCGCAGGCCGTTGAGGTCATCTTCTGACAAATATTTTGCCATGCGGTCCATGTGATGGACACAGCCTGTGGCTGAAAAAGACGGGGACACCTGGGTGCCCGGCAGAATGATATCGCCAGCTTTCAGCAGCCCTTTCAACTGGGATTGGGAAAAATATCTTGAAATCATCATTTTTGGGGTCATCTTATCGGTTCCTTAATATGCTGTCGGCGGCTTTTTTGGAAAGGGCCATGATGGTTAACGAAGGATTTATCCCCGGAGCATTGGGGAAAATGCTCGAATCTGCACTGAAAATATTTTTATACCCGTGGAGTCTGAATTCCGGATCAATGACAGAGGTGCCAGGATCGGTGCCCATGGCACAGCATCCCATTAAATGCAGACCGATGCCGAACCGCCCATGGACGATCTGTTTTGCGCCGGTGCTCTTGAAAATATCATCAATGACCTTTGCCCCTTTTTCGTACCGGTTCAGATCTTCTGCATTCTGAACCTTGCGGATCAGGGCCTTTCCCTTGGGGTTGACCTTTATCTGGCCCGGATTTGTATCCCGGGTACACACCTCGATGCAGGCAAAATGGGGCAGCTTTTCCATGTATTCATGGTGGATCCGTCCAAAGCCCGGTACCAAAAGCGCAATTCCTTCGGGTCCTGCGTAAACATTTTCCAGCTTAAACCCTTCCTTTCGAAACCCCTTGTCATCGGATTTAAAGGCCTGGAAGGCCCCCAGGTGGGAGTTGATCTTCTCTTCATAGACCCCGAAACTCATGAACTGGGGATGGCAGAAAAATCCTTTGCCGATGTGGGGCAGTTTTTTTCCGAACCCGGAATTGAGCAGAAGCCTTGCATTGCCGATGGCACCGGCCCCCAGGACCAGATTCCGGGCCCGGTAGCTCACCTGCCCTCCCCTTGGGTCCAGGCCGATTACCCGGATGCCGCCTTTATGCTCACGGATATGGGTCACCTCAATCTCGGGCACCAGGGTCAACCCGTTTTCCAGGGCGGTTTTGAGCACGGTTTCAGGCGTGCTCTGCTTGCTTCCCAGCCGACACCCGTTGAGGCACTCAATGCAGCAATTGCCCTCTTCCAGGCGGCAATTGCTCTGGGCACGTCTCAGGGGGGCATTGTCGAACTTGAGATTTTTAAATCCCTGGTCAAAGATCTCGGCATTTTTGTTTCTAAAATGGGCCGGTATTTCCTGGATTTCTATCTCCGATTCCGCACGGTCATACCAGGGGGCCATCCTGTCCACACAAAAATCGGCAACCTTGGAAACCGATCGCCAGGAATCCCAGGCATCCGCATCAAAACGGTCCACCAGGGCCTGGTTCACGATGGACCCTCCGCCCACGACCTTGGGCCGCAAAAAGGCAATCTTGGCATCATGGCCCAGTTCCAGCCCACCGGACCAATACATCTGGGAGGTCCCGTCAAGACCGTTGGTCGGATAGGTTCTGCGGGTATACGCTTTGCCGGCTTCCAGCATGAGACAGTCGGCACCCTCCTTGACCAGGTCATTGGCGATAAAAGGGCCTGAAATACCGGCCCCCACAAAAATAAAATCAAAAATCCGAAACTGTTCTGTTGCCACCTGTTCCCTCCTTATAAAAATGCATGGCCCTGCCCGCGATATGTGGGTGTTGTGCCGATAATCTTATTTTCCCTGACCAGGTAGAGACGGTTGAACCGTTCGCACAACTCCCCGGCCTTGCTGTGCTGAAAAAAAACAGGATCACAAAGCCCCATTTCCGGACAATTGTCCGGCAATTTCAAGGGCGTCTGGACCTCTCCTGCCCCTTCCATTGGAAGGTATTTCAGCCCCCGGGGCATGACGGGCCAGGGAAGCCGGTTGGCATTGACCTCTCCCGATCCCACATAGCCGCCCCCCTGGCAGGTGATCATCCCCTGTTTTGGAATCCGGGTGATCTGGAGGCCGAAAAAAGCAGCCGGTTCAAACGCCACCTGGTGGAAATACCGGAACAGACCCGGGGCAAAAAAAGCCGAGCCTGCCGTAACCTCGGTGACAGAATCGTCCCTGCCGGTTGAGACAAGACTGCCGCTGCCCCCGCCGTTGACCACAGATATTTCCAGGCCTTCTGACCTTAAGCGGTCCACAATCTTCTGCCTGCGCCGGGTGAGTTCTTTTATTGATTGATTTTTAAACCCTCTGACCAGGCTGTTTTTAAGAAATTGGACCGGAACCCTGTCGTTCATGGAAGCGATCTGGGCTTCGTACCCCATGACAGCTTTGATGCGGATTCCGGAAAGTTTGCCGGCAGCCCTTGCAAGTTCCAGGGCCTGGTCCACGGAATGAACCGGACTGCGCCTTACCCCTAGATGGACAAGCCTACCTAGGGGGCGATAGGACATGTCGATGTCCAGGCACAGATTTAAGAGAACACCGGCCTTTTGTCCGGCCTTTGACAAAGCCACCAGGTGGTCCGGACAATCCACCACCAGGGAAAGGGTGGCGCCTTGACGGGTTTTTTTTATAAAAATATCCAGGTCGCTTACCTGGACCGAAGGATAGGCCACAATAATATCGTCCAGTCCGTTGTCAATCAGAAAGGCGGCTTCTTCCATGGTAAAGGCCAGGACCCCCTTATAGGCCCCACCGCCCTTTTCAAACACCCGTTGAATCAGTTCCAGACATCGAATGGACTTGGAGGCCACCCGGATGGTCTTGCCCGTATTCTGCTGGGTTTTTGCCACATAGGCAATGTTATGATCAAATTTGTCCAGATCCACAAAGGCCAGGGGAAACCGACACCCTTTAAACAGTGCTTTATAGGTTTCGTAGGCCGCATTCCAATGGGGGGTCATCTTTTTGCCTCCTTCATGTTGTGCCAATGGGCGTTTCAATGAAAAACCGGATCAATGCCCGGGTGGTCTCCAGGGCCTCTTCCAGGCTGACCGCACCGGAATCGGCAAACCATTGCAGCTCGATCCCTTCATGGAGGGCCACGATCATGGAAGCGCACATCTGCTTTTGCCGGTCATTAAGACAGGCAAACCCATCCATGCCGTTCAAATGATCCATGATAGCCGTCCGAAACCTTGCAAAAAGATCGGCAATGGTATCTTTGATCCTATCATTGTGCCGGGCGGCCACACAGCATTCTAAAAAAAAACCTGTATATTCGGCATTGATCATGCCTTTGCTGAAAATAAATTCAATTCCCTTGGACAGGCGGACCCCGGCATCATGGTGATGGTTCATTTTTTCTGCAAACCCTTCAAAAATAAGGTCCGTAAAATAGACCACTGCCTCTTCAATGATTTCATCCCGGCCCTTGAAATAATGGTGGAGGGTGCTGGGCAAGACCCCTGCCTCATTGGCGATTTTCCGGATGGACGCCCCGGCTGCCCCCTGGCCGACCACACATCGATAAAACGCCTGGATGATTTGGGTCCGCCGTTTGTCTGCTATGCTTTTTCTTCCCATTTTCTGCCTTGTTATAAATTGATCGAACGTATGTACAATCTATATTTTGAAATATTGTATCTGTCAAACGTTTTTTTGGGGGAAAACTATTGGACACAGGTCCCCTTGTTTCAACGAACATAAAACATGGGTATTTTATATCCACCTGCCCCTGCCCTTTGGGTATAAACGATACAGACCCTTTGGAGATATGAAAAGCTCTCCCTGGGGAATGGTTTAAAATGCCCTTTAATTTAGGGGTGTTACAAAAAAAAATTTCTTCTGGCACAAGGTTTGCTATTATGGTATTCAGAAGGATCGATACCGATCAAAACACTTAAACCAAACAAGGAGCGTATTATGAAAAAATCAATGATCGTCATCACCTCATTTCTGGCTGTTGCACTTCTGGCCACCAGCGCATTTTCATGGGGACCCGGCAAGGGCTGCGGGGGAGCAGGCCAGGGATATGGGACCGGCGAGTCCTCAGCCTGGAACGATCTGTCCAAACAACAAAAGGATGAATTGACCGCACTCAACCAGAAGTTCATCGATGAGACCTACGAAGTCCGGTCCGCCATGATGACAAAGCACCAGGAAATGCGCCTGCTCATGGAAACCTCTTCCCCTGACAGAGCCAAATTGGAAGCGCTGTCCAAGGCTGTAACAGATCTCCAGGGCCAGATGCAAACCAAACGGATTGATTATCAGCTGGCAGCCAAAAAGATTGCCCCTGAACTCTCTATGGGCGGCCGCGGCGGATGCGGCGGATGCGGCCCTAATGGCGGCAGCGGCAACTGCCCAAGACAAGACAGGGGCTACAACCAATAAGCTGTCCAAAGCACTCCGCACCCCCATAAACGCCCGGGAAGTTTCATCGCCTTCTTCCCGGGCGTTTTTTTAATTTTTCACCCCGGGCCATCTGTATTTTTTTCCAGGATCACCGGGTTTTCCAGGGTTCCAATCCGTTCAATTCGTGTGTCCAGTTGATCGCCGGGCACAAGATAGATCGGTGGATTCCTTACAAATCCCACACCCGCCGGTGTGCCGGTTAAAATAAGGGTCCCGGGCAAAAGCGTTGCAGACTGGGATAAAAAAGAAATAATCCGGGCCACGGAAAAAATCATGTCACTGGTATGGCCTTTCTGGAGGATCTTGCCGTTGAGAATACATTCAACGGATAGGTCTTGGGGATTTCCCACCTCGTCCGGGGTCACCATGGCAGGCCCCATGGGGCAGAAGGTATCAAAGCTTTTCCCCTTTACCCACTGGCCTCCTCCCCCATGCTTCTGCCATCTCCGGGCCGAGACATCATTAACACAGGTATAGGCCAGCACATGGTCCAGGGCACAGGCCTCGGATACGTTTTTAGCAGGGGTTTTCAGGATCACTCCCAATTCTGCCTCATAATCCACCTCGGGAACATTTGAACAGGAGACCGGGATTTCAATGGCTTGGCCGTGGGCAGCAACAGCCCCTGGATTTTTCATAAAAACCACCGGGTATTGGGGAATTTTGAGGCCTGTCTCTTCGGCGTGCTGGCGGTAATTAAGACCGATACAAAAAATGGCAGTCGGCTGGATGGGGGGCAAAAGGGTTTGAACCGCTACCCGACGGCCTGTGTCCGTAAAATCTGAAAAAATATCTCCGGCCAGAAGACTTGCGGTATGGCCGTCATAGCCAATCCCAAAGACCGGCCCATGGTCTGGGGTCATGAATCGGATCATCTGCATGCTTTATTTTCTCCTGAAATTGGGATAAACAAAGGATAAACACTTTCTTTATTGGACAGTATGCGTGAAACCCATGGAAATGGAAACAATTTTTAAAGACCTGTCCGGGAAAAAAGCAGACCTGATCCTGCTCATCCTGGCATCCCAGGGCATTTTTGCCCGGGCCCAGCGACAGGAACCATCGGGCTGGACCGGTCCGCAGTTTAAGATTCTGGTGCCCGGAGAACAGGCAACAGCCGCCGCCAAAAATGTTGACCGGTATTTCCAGGAAAATTCATTTCCCGGCCTTTCCCCGGAAACCCAGCCCTGTGAGCGTTCATCCTTTAACGCCCCCGGTGCCTATGGGATAATGGCCATCCTCATTGTCATCCATCTGATCTGCCAGCACCTTCGCATCCACCAGGAGGTAATTTTAAAATTCGGCGCATCTTCCCTTTACATCAATCAGGGAGAAACCTTCAGGGCCATCACCGCCCTGTTTCTCCATTCCGACGGGCAGCACCTGCTGGGCAACCTGGCCGGTATCCTCATTTTTGCCGCCCCGGTAATCAGCCTGACCGGATACGGCACCGGTCCCTTTCTCCTCCTGTGGGCCGGGGCCAGCGGCAACCTGATCAATGCCCATCTCCATCAAACCGGTCTTTTGTCCATCGGTGCTTCCACAGCCGTTATGGGAGCGGCCGGGATACTTGCAGCCTTTCAGATGACCCTCCAAGGCCGCCCCTTTCAATTGAAGGGACTGATTCCTCTGTTTGCCGGCGCCACCCTGGTGGGACTGTTCAGCCAGGGGGAAAACACGGATCTGTCTGCCCATGCTTTCGGGTTTGGCGCAGGTGTTTTTTGGGGCTGCCTCTTCTTTCCTTTTTTCCGGGTGGTCCGCAACCTGCTTCATCCGGGACTTCTGGAACCCCTGGCCCTGGTTTTCCTGCTTTTTATCCTGGGCGCTGCGATCCGGACCGGACTATAGCCCCTCCTTTTCCCGCCCTTTTGTTAAACCAAAAAGTGTCTGTTTTTTTGTTTTAATCACCACATTGTGGGGGTGACAAACACCGGATAATCCGTTTATTTTCAATTGTTTATAAAAGTCTTTTAATTTGCACAAATTTTATGATAAGAAATTGCCTGTGGCGGGCAATTGACCCATAGCCAAGAAAAACGGGATCCCCCCCTTTGAGCATTCGTGAACCCGTATTCTTTAGATATTGGAGGAAATAATGAACAAAAGATCTTTCGGCATTCTGATTCTGGGTGGCGGTGTGGCCGGGATGGCCGCAGCCCGTTTTCTGGACCATCAGGATCTGTCTGTCCACCTGGTCGAAGAAACGGACCACCTTGGCGGGAACGCCTCCCTGTGGGCCTGTATGGCCACGGATACCTGCCAGAACTGCGGTGCCTGCCTGGCCCATGAAATGGCAGAACAGGTAACGGCACAAAAAAATATCACCCTTCATTTGAACACAAAAATCAACGCCCTTGACCGAACCGGCCAGGGGATTCAAGCCCTGCTGACCTCGGGAAAAACCATTTCGGCATCCAAGGTGATCATGGCCACGGGATTCTCTCCCTTTGACCCGACCAGACTTTTCTCCCTTCATTGGGAAGCCGGCAAAAACATCATCACCACGGTCCAGCTCAATGCCCTGATCCGTCAACAAGGCCTGGCAACTCTTCTGGGAAAAGTTCAAAACCCGCGGATTGCCTTTATCCAATGCGTTGGCTCCCGAAACAGGGAATTGAAAAAAGAGTATTGCTCCCAGGTCTGCTGCAAAATTTCCCTGCGCCATGCCCAGAAACTGGCCCACGAAATCCCGGATGCCCGTATCACCCTTTTCTACATGGACCTTCAGCTGGTCGGCAAGGAAATCCGCAAGACTGCCGAAACCCTTTCCCAACAGGTGGCCCTTGTCCAGGGAGTCCCGGCCGAAATCCTGGAAAACCCGGACACGGGCGCCCTGTCCCTGGTGACCGAGGATGGGCTGTCCCGGATCAAACGCGAGTTTGACCTGGTGGTTTTGTCCGTGGGCATGGAATCCCCGCCCGGCCTGAAAGACACCGCAACCCTTTTGGAGGCCCTTCCCAATGACTGGGGATTTTTCAACACCCAGGATGCCCTTGTGTCCAAAGACCTTTATATTGCAGGGTGTGCGGCCGGACCCAAGGACATTCTTTCCTCAAAACAGGAAGGCCGGATTGCCGGCGCAAAGGTGATCCGGGATCTTGGCCTTGCCCGAAAGCCGGGCATGAATGTGGCCATCCTGGGCAAGGGGCCCCAGGCGGCCATGGTCGCAAGGGCGATTGCCGCCAAAGGATTTTTGGCCTATGCCTTTGGCCTTGACCCGGGTACCAGCCTTTCCACGGTCGCCCTGCCCCATGCAAAAATTCTTGCCGTGGACGGCACCCTGGGCAATTTTTCCATTTATTTTGAAGACCGGGGCAAAAAGCAGACCGTAACCTTTGGCGCCATCATTGCCGCAGAAGAGGCTGCCCTCATTTCCAATACAGGCCCGGGCCGATTTCAAACAGCCATGGACCTGAGGGCCTTTGAACAACTGGCCCCCCAAGACTGCCCGCAAAAAATCCTGATCCTGCTGGATTATTTCGGCCCTGAATTTAAAACCACTGCCCGCAGGGCCCTGCTTGCCGCCATGGCTGCCGGAAAGGCGGGCAAAGCGGTCACCATTGTCCTGAACAAAATGCTGGTTCACGGCGCCCTGGGCCAGGTTCTTTATGACCGGGCCAGGGGTCAGGGCATCCGGTTTCTCAGGTTCGATGATGCCGGGGACATGGAAATCACGGCCCGGAAAGACGGCTTTCTTGTCCGTCTCAAGGAGGCAACCCTGCCGGGCATGAAACTTGAGCTGGAATGCGACAGCCTGGTTGTGCCCGAAAGCATCCGTGCCAACAAAGACTTTCAAGCCCTTGCCTCCTTTTTGGGCACCCCCCTGGACAGGGAAGGGTTTCTGCAATCGGCCAATGTCCGGCACCGGCTCATCCAAAGCCCGAGAAGGGGTATCTTTTTTGCCGGCACCTGCCATGACGAGGTGGACCAAGAGGATCTGGAAACGGAGATCCAGGAGATTTTATCGGCCTTAACCCACCCCACCCCCCTGCCCCCAGAAGAGACCGGGGTCATGGTCAATGAAAAAAAATGCGCCAAATGCCTCACCTGTTACAGAATCTGCCCCCATGGGGCCATTTTTCTCAACGAAAAAATGCGGCCCCAGATAATGGAAAATGCCTGCTTTTCCTGCCACTTGTGTGTGGCCAACTGCCCGGCCTATGCCATTGAATCCACAAACTTCACCAATGACCAGATTGGAAACCGGGTGATTGACTGGGGCAAAAAAGGCCAAACCGTCGTCTTTGCCTGTGAACGGTCGGCTGCCCTGGCAGCCGGCAAAGCAGACCTCCCAAAAACCTGCCAGGTGATCCCCCTTCCCTGCGCCTGCCGCATCAGTTGCGACATGATATTAAAAGGCCTGATCAACGGGGCCGCCAAAATCATTGTCAGCCCCTGCCATGAAGGCAACTGCCGATCCATGGACGGCAGCACCGCCGCCAGGTCAGCCCTGGACACCCTTGCAAAAATGCCCGGAATCACCCCGGACAAAATCGCATGGGAACCTGTGGCAGCCAATGAAACCATAAAATTTGAGCGCATTATTTCCAAGGCAAAAAAGGATAAACCATAATGGCGAATGCAACCATAAAACCACAATCAGAACTGAGTCGTCTGCTCAACCAATTTACCCGGGGAGACAATATCGCTGAATGCCTGACCTGCGGCGCCTGCAATTCCAGGTGCACCTGGTTTGACGGAGAAGGAGGCCCCCTGCCCCGGCAAATGGTGCGCATGGCAGCCCTGGGACTGGAGGAACAGCTTGTGGAGAGCCGGATGCTCTGGGACTGCCTTATCTGCAACCGGTGCACCCAGGGCTGCCCCATGGGCATTACCATGGACAAGGTGGTCCGCAAGGCCAGAAGCCTTGCCATTGCCCGGGGCCAGATCCCGCCGGACATCCTTAAGGGCATCAAATCCAGGCTGGAAACAGGGGATGTCAACGGGCTGACCCAGGAAGAGTTTGTGGAAACCGTCGAATGGGTGTCCGAAGAATTTGTGGATGAGGTGGATGACCCGAATGCGTCCATCCCCCACGACCAGGCCGGATCAAAATTTCTCTACCTGCCCAACCCAAGAGAGCTTGGCATCAACCTCATGCATTTGACAGCCATGGGAAAACTATTTTATGCCATGGGGGAAACCTGGACCCTGTCCTCTTTCCACACCGATGTGACCAATT
>Ga0180007_10004393_pt1 | contig 14940 bp, 30 predicted proteins | sample MM_PC_MetaG_FD_121122 | JGI IMG/M metagenome (GOLD analysis project Ga0180007, IMG submission 121122) | Groundwater microbial communities from the Aspo Hard Rock Laboratory (HRL) deep subsurface site, Sweden - MM_PC_MetaG | ecosystem: Environmental > Aquatic > Deep subsurface > Groundwater... | reverse complement strand
GCGGCGGTGGCGGCGGGGGGGGGGGAGGCTGGTGGGGGGGCTGGGTCTGCTGCTGGGGCTGCTGGGGGGGCTGCGGAGGCGGCTGGGGGGGCTGCTGGGGTTGCTGAGGAAAAAGAATGGCAGACCAAGACATTACTGGAATTACTAAAATAAAAGGAGGGTAGACAAGATGGATAAATTATGGTTCACAAGCCCCAAAGAAGTAACCACAACCAGAGGGAAGGGAATCCAAATTGAGCAAAGCTCAGGTAATAGCAACCATTCCATATTAGGGGTTGATGGGGGATTGACCCTAAGCGAAGCTGAGGATTTGCTCTGGAGGCTGAAACAAGGGATTGACCTTCTTATTAGAAAACACGCCTAAACAAGGCAGGGACTAACACTCTAATAATATTAAAGGAGGGTTGAAATAAAAACAGACAAAATGACAGGCTTTGATTTCACCAATACAAAAAGCTATAACCTTCAATTATTATGGTTAAAATATCTGAAAACTACATCCAAACCAAGTATTAAGGGCTATAAATTATGGAGAGCAAATCTTGATATTAGTAGCATCAAAAAGGAGGGGTGAAATGACTAGAATGTTAAAATGTCCACTTTGTCAGCGACAATCAGCCTATAAAACTATGGGATGGGCTAAAGACGGTAGACACTACTCCCAGAAATGCTGTAGTGCTTGCGGATACGAAGGAAAGCGAAGCTATTCATCGTTAGAGATGAGTAATCTACTGAGAGAACGCCTATCTGCCGGCTAATTAGTAGCATCAAAAAGGAGGGGTGAAATGAATCTAAACGACTTCGCAATGGTATTTATATCTATGGCAGTAATGCTGATAGTCTTGGTGGCTATTCTACTGCTGAGATTGAGGAGGATAAATAAATGAATAATAAATACGAATTTACAGAAGAGACTATCTCTTGGGATGGCAAAATATTACACCGCATCAAGGCATTGAGAACTATTGAGGGGATAGTTAATAAAGGCGATTTAGGAGGTTTACTAGAAGCTGAAGATAATCTAAGTATTGGTGGCAATGCTTGGGTCTATGGCGATGCTAAGGTCTATGACAATGCTAGGGTCTATGGCGATGCTTGGGTCTCTGGCAATGCTTGGGTCTCTGGCGATGCTAAGGTCTATGACAATGCTAGGGTCTCTGGCAATGCTCGGGTCTATGGCGATGCTTGGGTCTCTGGCAATGCTCGGGTCTCTGGCAATGCTTGGGTCTATGACAATGCTAGGGTCTCTGGCAATGCTTGGGTCTCTGGCGATGCTTGGGTCTATGGCGATGCTAAGGTCTATGGCGATGCTTGGGTCTCTGGCAATGCTCGGGTCTCTGGCAATGCTTGGGTCTATGGCGATGCTAAGGTCTATGACAATGCTAGGGTCTATGACAATGCTTGGGTCTCTGGCGATGCTAAGGTCTATGACAATGCTAGGGTCTCTGGCAATGCTTGGGTCTATGGCGATGCTAAGGTCTATGACAATGCTAGGGTCTCTGGCAATGCTTGGGTCTATGACATGAAGGATAGATAAATGAAAGACGGAGACCTACTAATAAACAAGATAGAACTAGAATATAAACTGCAAGAGCTACAAAAGGCAGTTGACCGCGCTAATAAGATGTTTGTATTACTACTCTGGGCTGTTAAACAAGGTGAAAAGGAGGATTAGACTAATGGAATATAAATGCACCTGCAAAAGAGGTATTGGCCGAAGAGGTGGTGTAATCTTTTGCCCACTACATAAGGCAGCTCCGGACATGTATGAGGCTTTGAAGGCTATTAAAGAAAACGATATGTTGAAATTGGCTACTAACTTTACTCAATGCGGTGTGCTGAGCAAAATAGATAATGCTCTAGTTAAAGTCGATGGTAAATGAAACTAGCTATATCTGTAATGCTCAATAGAAATCTGCCCTATGAAAAACTTATTAGAGTGCTAGATCTTTGCTCTGAGATACTGGGGGCAGGAGAGCCTTGTAAAGAGTGTGAAGATAAGAACTTGTGTCTAACACTCTATTATCTATGGCTAGACCGCTTTGAAAGCAAACTCAAAACCCAATACCAACAGAAGAAATAGTATCAAAGAGGAAGAGAAATGAAAATAATAAAGAACAGACATGTAGTAACTAAACAAAGGATGCCCTCTATAAAGACTGTCATTAAAAACATAGAGTCTGCGTTAGCTAGTGAAGTAGACCCAAAGGGCCGGACCCAACTAGAGAGAGCTTTAGACTATTGGAACAGGAGGAGAAATGAGACTAACAATATACAAAGAAGGTGAATGTCCAGAAGTAATCCACAAAAGGGCTGGTGATGAGTCTTATGACCTCTGTAACCTCACGGGTCAGTCTTGTCTCATAGAACATGGACTTTACACTTGCGAATACTTTGAGGATTATCTAAAAGAAAAGGAGGAAGAATGAATACAGAACACTTAACACCAGAAGATGCAGAACAAATGCTGAATGGATACTTTGAGAAGTATCCAGAAAAGGTAACACCCTATGAGGACACTATCCAAATTATCCAGTATGCCTATGAACTCGGTAGAACTGACGAAAAGGCTAATACTTGACTTTTATTTTAATAAGGTTTACAATATACATAGAGAGTGTAAATACTAAGGAGATAAGCGGTAAAGTAAAATTATTGGAGGTTGTGAAATAATGGCACAGATAAAGAAACCTGCTAAGGTTGAAGAAGCTGGCGTAACATCTAGAGGAGATGTTTACTGGAAGATTACATGGGATGATAAGAAAGAACAGAACATCTTTAATCAAGACCAATATGACCTCATAGAGCAAGCTATTAAAGACAGCTCACAGGTAGATGTGAAGTATGTAAAGGCTGGTAAGTATTGGAATGTGGAATCAATCTCCGCAGTAGAAAATACTACAACTGAGGTAAAATCTACTGCGAAACCTGAAACTATTCCTTGGCAAGGAAAATCAATCCCTAGAGATAACACCACTAACATGAGTATAGAAAGCCAAGTTGCCGTCAAAGCTATCACGGAATTATGGATTGCTGGCAAGCTCAAGGACAATAGCAATCTGGTTAAGGCTGCCGAGAACTGGCTGGCAAGCAAGCTCTCTTACTGGTCATCTATAGGTGAGATAGAAGAGACACCGGTAGAACCAAAGGCTAACAAACTTCAACTAGCCAAGATACAAGCTCTAGCTAAAGAGAAAGGTTATACTCCTGAAAACGCCATCGCTATTATGGTGAGGGAATACAAGGTGGCGAGTAGTAAAGAACTAACTCAAGAACAAGCAGAGGATTTTATCAATATACTCACAGAAGGTAAATTCCTAGAAACTTAACAACAGCCTGAGCCGAGGAGGTGTAAGAAAATGGGCTGCAACCTCCGTGCCAAGTCTGCCCAGACAAGGACATTGAGGATTATCCGAGTAGGCTCAGGCAAACCGGCGAAATTGCGCAACGAGCCAGCACCAGCCTGAGCCGAGGGAGTTCTAATCTACCGATAAGCCTGTGATGGATTAGATAAGCAGGTGGCTCAGGCAAATCTTGGTGAGGTGAAATTACAATTGCTAAAGTAACCTCACCAAGAGCAACTAATAAGGAGGAGAAATGACAGAGTATAGGTTGAGTGATGAGGAGATAATAGAAGCCTACGCTAAAGCAGAGGATGTTGGGGGGTATTACTATAGAGGTAAAATGGGATTAGGTATAGCTTCTGCCACACCCAATGAAGTTAGCCGACCCTGTAAGGAGTGCCACAATGGAATGATACCCGAAACTGGTAGAGGCTCGGATGGGTTTGAGAAATGCCCTACCTGCAATGGCTTAGGTAAAGAAACCAAGACTATTGAACAGGTATTAAGAGACGGAGGATGGAAGTGACAGAGTATAGGTTGAGTGATGAGAAGATAGCACTAATAAAGACGGAGTTCATCAAAGAGACAGGTATAGTAAGGACAGATATTAGGGATTATGTTTTTGCAGTGGCCGATGCCCAGCTCCTCCAAGAAGTTAGCCGACCCTGTCCTGTATGTAGAAATTGGAGTTTAGCTATTGGTAAAAACATTGATTTTATTGATTGCCCTACCTGCAAAGGCTCCGGTAAAGAAACTAAGAGGCTCATAGATATTGTGGGGGAATGGGTAGAGAGTGATATAGAATTATGAAATCACAAACTGTGAGGTCAAGATGAGCGAATGTAGAATAATACCATTTATGGAAGAGTTTGAAGAAAGGATGTTAAGTGGACAAAAGACAGCTACTACCAGAACTAAAAAATATGGTAATGGCGGGGATTTGTTTTGTGCTTTTGGACACGGCTTCCAACTCACTAAGGTTAACAAGGTATATCTTGGTGATGTTTGCTCTGTATTTTATCAGCAAGAGGGCTTTAATAATCAATCTGAATTCAGAGAGTGCTGGAATAAACTACACCCTAGAAAGAAATATCATTTTAGTACTATCGTTTGGTTACATCAATTTAAGAGAGTTGTTTGAGTAGAGAGTGATATAGAACTATGAAGGATGGTGAAAGGAGAAAGGTATGAAAATAGAAATCAGGCGTAGGTTCACAAATACTTTCGTTATCTTAGGAGATTATGAGTCCTTGAAGGAGTGCCTTGCGAAAAACAGAGGTGCTGACTTGAGAGGTGCTGACTTGGAAGGTGCTGACTTGGAAGGTGCTCGTAATTATGTTAATTCACACGATATATTTCAAGAGGTGGTAAGACATCAAAAGGTAGAAGTATTTGTTGAAGCCGAATGGTCTGCAATCGCCCAAATTGTAATCCATAGGTTATGTTGGGATACCATTAAAAAGAGGTTCTCAGATGTGATGCCTCACATCTTTGAAGTTCTTGCTAACAATGGCTTTGCGGAATGGTTAGAGTATTGGGATAGCTTGAAGTAGAGTCGGATATAGAACTATGAAGAAGTATCAGATAGAAAAAGAGGAGGGGAATAATGAGAGATATGACAGAAGAAAAAGAAAGATTGCTCCACGAAATACATAAGATAGGCGAGGAATACTATTCGGTTGAACCTGGTAGTAGCGGAGTTTCTTTCTATGAATATCTAGCTAGGAGATTATGCGAGATTGGAGAGATTCAATACTGGAAAGACAAAAACTATCACTTGGGGCAAGAAAGTAGAGAGTGATATAGAACTATGGGAAGGAGAGGATAATGGAAGTTAAAGATGGCATATGCACCGGATGTGGTCAACAACGAGATGACATAGCTCAATATCACCCAATAGAGTGTTGTATTTCATTCAAGGCAGGGTATGAACAAGGTATGAAGACACAGGCTACTCCACGAACTGACCTTGAATGTGAGTTGGCTGATGAGGAATTTAGAAAGGAATTTCATATAGCCAGAAAAGATATTAGTATAGAATTCTACAAGGCGGGTATGAAGAAAGTGATGGAGTGGGTAGAAAATATGAAGGGTGAAGAAGATTATACTGATAGCGAATATCAGAGAAGGACTAGCATCCTATTAGACAAGGAAGCGTGGCAAGCCTTCAAGGAAGAGGAGGGATTATGGTAGATGTGGAGGAATGGATAGGGTGATTACTTGTGAGGAATGTATCCAGCGAATGAAACCTGATAACCCTAGAGTAAGAAGCGGTAGATATAACAAGTGCGGTTGCGATTACTGTGATAAGCCTTCGTATTATCGAACTGTAGAATCCAGGATAACAGAACCCGATAGAGTAGAATACGTTACCTATCAGAATGTTGACGGTAAGCAACTAGCATCCTTGCGCAAGAATCTAACCATCTATCTTGATGAGAAATTTAATAATCTAAAGAATACACGGATGGTTGATAAGCAGAAGAGAGGTAGATATAAAGAATATAAGTAATATATTAAAATATATCTTAATAAGGGCGATTAACTCACGCCTACAAAGTTAATGGAGTTAATCTGTAGGCACAAACAAAGTTAATGGTAGTTAATTGAGTTAACAAAGTTAATGGAGTTAATATGGCAGAACGTTTGTCTGATAGGTTAAAAGATTTCCTTAAGAATGCCCAAGGTAGGGATGTAGACTTATCTTATTTGAGGCAAGAATTAAAAATAGACCCTACTAGTTCTTCTTGGGAAAGTATTAAAGTGCTGATGCACAATCTTGCTAAGGATAAGATTGTTAGACCTTCGGGGCGTAAAGACGGTAGCTATCATGTAGTAAGACAAGTCAAGCCAGTAAGAGTGTTTGTTAAAGATAGAGAACGGAGACAGCCTTTTGATTTGAAATTCCCCAAAGATTTTGATACAGGTATGGAGATGTGTTTTGCTGATGATATAGTAATTAGAGAAGGGGATATAGTAACAATAGGTGGAGTGTCTAATTACGGGAAGACTTGTATAGCCCTTAATTTCTGTGGTGAGAATATAGAATACGAGCCGGTCCTAATGGGGAATGAATATACCACTAGGATAGGTGAGACTGATGAGTATGAACCAACCCCCAGGTTTCTTCTTAGATTGGATCATATGGATTGGGTGCAATGGACTAACGGAACTGGTGAAGATAGGTTTATGCTCTTACCAGTCAAGGAGGATTACGCAGAACACATAGTTAAAGACAAAATAAACATTATTGATTGGATAAACCTAGATGCCAATCAGCTTTATGGCATAAGTAAGATAATGGATGATATTAAGACAGAGGTAGGAAGAGGTATTGCTATTCCAGTCTTACAAAAGAGCGAGAATTCGCCAACGGCTAGGGGTGGTCAGTTCGTCAAGGACTTTACAGACTGTGAATTGAACATTGATAAGCTGACCGAAAGAGAGAGTATGCTCACTATCGGCAAGGTTAAGGAATATACTCATCCTGTTATCGGTAGAACATTCGCCTTTGGTATCTCTCAAGGGGTAAAGATTATAAACTTTAGAGAAATAGTCAAGTGCCCAGAGTGCCGCGGCAAGAAGTGGCTAAACAACAAGCCGTGCCTGGATTGTGCTCAGACTGGCTATATTGATAGGTAAACTATGAAGGATGGTGAAAGGAGGGAATTATGGAGATAGAAAGTATTTGGGCTAATGCTTATCCCCACACCGGAGAATGGTTCGGGAGAATATACTGTAGAAAGTGGCATCAGAAGTTACGAAGGAGACTTATTGTATGGCTTCTAAAGTCAATGGCTAAAGAAGATAGTATGAGCTATGTAAGAATAGATACGGGAGTAAGTAATGCCTTTTGGTGCAACCCAGTAGAGAGTGAACTATGACTAATAAGGTGAGAGGCAGAATGGCAAGTTTACCAAAGAAAAAACAACCTAAAATAAGCACTCTCAAGAAGAAAGTTTGGAAGGTATTTAGTGAATATATCCGCACTAGAGATTGTCTGAGAACTACGGGATTACCTGACTACGGTAAGTGTTTTACTTGTCAAAAAATAGTTCCTAAATCCTTGCTGCAAGCGGGACACTTTATTACAGGCAGGCACAACGCAGGCTTGTTTTCTGAAAGAGGCGTTCAAGCACAATGTTATAACTGTAATATAAATCTCAAGGGAAATACATTGGAATTTCGGAGACGACTAATTAAGCTCTATGGAGAAGGTGTGGATGAGGAAATTGAAGAAGAGGCTAGAGCAATAAAAAAATATTCCATAGAGGAGCTAGAGGAGATTAAAAAGAGATTACAGGAGGCATTATGCGTATCCTAAGTTTTAGCCAAGGATGGCCGAAATTATTAAATCAGAAGTTTACTACCTTAGAGTGGAGTTAAAGAAATAGTTACAGGAGAGATTATGAAAGAGAAGGTTGAAAGAAATCGCTTGATATATGAGCTAAGAGAGATGGGTGTTAATGGCGCACAGATAGGTAGGAAGTATAATATCTCACGCCAGAGAGTATCATTTATCTACAAGAAGGAGGAGAATAGGAGGAATAAATGAGTTCATTCATCACGGCTTGGAGAGAAAAAGATGTTTAAGATTCATTGTCCAACTTGCAACGAAGATTTATTTTATTGGTGTGGGGAAAAGAGTGAGTGGATATGTGTGGGGTGCAAGCCTTTGGGTGCATTTTCTAAGGATGTAAGATTAGAAAATTTATGGGAAAGGGAGTCAAGTGATTATAATAGGGAAAGTAGGATGTTGTCTTTAGAGAAATCCATCAAAAGATTAGAGGGGCAAGTAGGATGTAACCATTACTCTGACTGGGGTATTTTGGGAGGTATGTAGGAGGTTTTATGGAAGTAATTGAAGTCTCAATTCCTTATAAGAGCAGGTCATCGGTGCGCCAATAATTCATATCCATCCCGATGAAAATAAGTTTTGGATAGAAGTATGAAAGACTTAATAGACGCAGTAATTAAAATCGCTAATAATGAAAAAGTGGTTTCTCATCTGGAGCCAAACCTTATGCAACATTTTGATGTAAAGGAATGGATGGTAACTAGAATTCTATATGCCTACTGTCTTTTGATAGAAGAGGCTAATAAAGATGTTAAATAAGGGATTATTTTCATCAGCATCGCAACATTGGGCAACCCCCAAAGAATTATATGATGCTCTCGATAGAGAGTTCCACTTTAACGATGATCCTTGTCCATTGAAAAGTAAGATAGATGGCTTACATCGAGAGTGGGGGACAAACACATTCCTAAACCCCCCTTATGGCAGTGAGATTGGTAAGTGGTTGGCCACTGCTTATCTTGAAAGTCTAAAGGGTAAGACAATCGTATGCTTAATACCATCGAGAACTGATACGAGATGGTGGCATGATTATGTGATGAAAGCTAGTGAAATAAGATTTCTTAGGGGTAGATTAAAGTTTGGTAATAGTAAAAACTCAGCCCCATTTCCAAGTGCTATTGTTATATTTACTTAAATGAAAATAGTATATCTTTTTAACCCCTCTTATGATGAAAGGAATATCAACTTCTATAATCTTGGTTTAATTAGTATTGCCTCACACCTAAAGAGGAAGGGTATTCCTACCCATGTTTATATGAACTATCTTGATAAGGAGTTCACTAGAGATAAGGATTATGACCTCGTGCTTGAAAGTATATTAAAAGAAGAACCACTATTTATAGGTATTTCCTGTATGACAACACAATATATGGAAGCATTAGACTTGGCACAAAGAATTAAGTCAATTAACTCCGACATTCCAATCGTGTTTGGTGGTGCTCATGTCAACGCTTACTCCCAAGAATTATTGGATAAACACCAAGAGATTGATTATTGTGTGACTGGGTTTGGGGAGACTATATCCGAAATGCTTTGCACTAATCTTACTAAACCGTTCTATCGTAAATTAAGATTACCTGTTAAGGGGATGCCCCTCTTAAAAGTATACAATGAACCTCTTGACTTCTCTACTGTAGTGCATTATAAGCCAATAGAACGTTTAATGAGAGGTAGAACGGTCAAGCAGGCTTCTATAATGACTTCCTATGGCTGTCCTTATTCCTGTAGATTCTGCGTAAACGTTGGTAGCCCTATAATCTACCGGAATACAGAAGCTGTGTTACAAGAGATAGAACAGGTCTTGGATATGGGGGCGGATTCTATATTCTTCTGTGATGAGTTGTTATTCCTGAAACCCGAAAGGATAGATACTATAACTAATGACTTCCCATGGATTGCGCTTGCCCGTATTGACAGCCCCCTTGACAATTTGAAACACTTTCGAGACAAGGGTTGTGAGGAGTTGCACTTCGGGGTTGAGTCAGGTTCGCAGAGAGTAATAGATAAGTGCATCAATAAGAAAATTAAAGTTAAGAATGTTATACCTGTATTCCAAAAAGTTTTAGACGCCGATATTATGCCAAGGGCTTCGTTCATAATCGGTATGCCAGGGGAAACAATAGAGGATGTCTGCCAGACTATATGGTTGATAATGGAGATGGCTGAAAGGTTTGGCAATCGCTTTGTAGTAAATGCCTTCTTCTTCTATCCTATACCTAATACTCCTATGACAGATGAGGCATTTAAAGGGTTGACTTCACAGGATTGTATTGATGCTGCGAGGTTGGCAGTGCATCCCTATAATTTATTCAAACATTTTAGTGCGTATGATTTTCTACCCGATAAGAAATTCTTTGCTGAGTGCTGGTATGTAGCAAGGGTTATCTCTGAAATTTGTGCACCCTATAAATACTACAAGGACTATAAGCCAGACTTTAATCAGTGGGGTTTGTCTGTATCTGATGAGACTTACAAGAGATTGAATAAAGATAAACTGAGTCAAAAATGGTTGAATAAAGTAAGGAGGTTTTAATGAAGATAGTTAATAAGCCGTGGGGTTATGAGAAATGGATAGCCCTGGAAGATAAGTATTGTCTCAAAGAGATTTTTATGAAAGCAGGGTTTAAGTCAAGCCTTCAATATCATAAAGTTAAGGATGAAACTAACTACACTCTAAAGGGGAAGGGGATATTAACCTGTGATGGGCAAGGTTATTCAATGACACGAGGTATGTCGTTTCATATATTCCCCAATAGTGTCCACCGAGTAGAGGCAGTTACAGACCTTACTATGATCGAAGCATCAACCCCTGAAGTAGATGACATTATACGGATACAGGACGATTTTAGTAGAGGAGACGGGAGGATAGAAAGTGAACATGAATAAAGTAGCTATTCTTATGACTGGGACTTATAGAGAGATAGAATTCTTACTTGATGTATTTCCCGAACTAACACAAGGGATAGAACATGACATCTATGCTGTACTGAGGCATACATCGGGTGAGTTGAGTAGACTAGGTAGCCAAGAGACTGACTTCAAACTAAATGATTGGGGAATGGATAATCTGTTTCAGTGTGAGCTTCCAAGTATCGACAAGGCAGAAACTAAGTCACGCTATCTTATCCCTGTTGGGCCGACAGATGAAGATAGGGAGTGTGCTATCCTCGGTATGTTCCATGGAGTATTCACTGCTATTCGTATGATGAAGTCATCCTTGAGACATTACGATTATGTTCTAAAGACTAGGACTGATTATTTACCTCCACTATCATTACCTGAGATGATTGATGCCTACTTGGAGTCAAAGAAGATTATTGTTGATGGTTGTGCTTCGTGGCCTAGAAGGTATCCTGATAGACTAGATATACCTTGGCAGGGTTCTCTTAACGATATACTTTGTTTTGCCCCCATGGATTTATTCTTGAAGATATGGGACTTTGAGAATAACCTCGTTAAAGTATGGACGGGTATACCAGAGACCACACTGTTCCGTAATGCAATGAATAGCTTTATGGGAGATGACCTGCAAAGTCCGAGAAGGAATGAAAGTTTCTTGAGAAAGTATTTTACTTGGGACTTGAATGATACAAAACAATCATTCCATGTTCTGAGAAAAAGAGCATCACTCCCTAAGCCCAATGAGGCAACCTACTTTAAGGGGAAAGAGGTGGTTAAATATTTCACTGATGAGAATAGGGTTAAGGGGAAAGTGGAACGTGCTAAACTACTAAAAGGTTTTGTTCCCGAAATAACAAGAGTCTCTACTAACTTCTTTACCTATAACTATGTGGAAGGGAATATACTATCAGAGGCAGATGTAGATACATTCTCTCACTTCCTAGAGTTTATGAAGACAAACTTATGGAAACCCCGGGGAGCTTCTCTTGGTGATGCCTGCGATAAGTTCTATCGTGATAAGACATACAACCGTCTCTCGCAGTTCCTAAGAAAGACAGGTACTTCTGATAGGAAAAGAGTTATCAATGGAGATGAAGTTCCTTCCTGTGATGATATGTTAGAGGAGATAGACTGGAAATGGCTTTGCGATGGGGTGCCCTGTCTATTTCATGGAGACCCGCAACCTGAGAATGTAATTGTTACTAAGGATGGTTTTTGCCTATTAGATTGGAGAGAGGACTTCGGAGGACTTCCATATGGTGATGTCTACTATGACCTTGCTAAGATTTACCATGCCCTTATTGTTTCAGGTGAGATAATTCGTGAGGGTGGATTTAGTATTTTAGAAAGTCATGAGATAGCATACACGCTGTCTTTCAAACATAATTTAATGGAATTTAAGGAGGTGTTTGAGAAGTTTATTTTAGATAATGGATACGATTTATACAAGGTCAGGGTACTGTCGGCACTCATCTATCTGAACATAGCACCACTTCATCAAGAACCTTATAACCGATTCCTCTATTACTTTGGGAGGAAAATGCTTTACGAACTATGGGTAGAAGAGCCTTAGAACTAATGGAGGAGAAATGTATAAAGTCTGTATCCTAACAGCAGGCAAGGGGACACGGAATAAGTATATCACTACTAATAAGGCTCTTTTACCCATAGGAGATGAAACAGCGTTGTCTTATTTAGTAAGTAAAACACCACTAGAGGTTGAGATTATAATTGCCATCGGCTACAATGCTAGAGCAGTAATATCTCATGCTCTACAGTGGGGAGATAGAGTTACATTTGCTTATGCAGACTATGAGGGTATTGGAAGAGGTCCAGGCTATTCACTGCTTTGTTGCAAGTATTATCTCCAATGTCCGTTTATCTTTACATCTTGTGATACAATAGTTCTTGAGGATTATCCTGAACCAAATAAGAATTGGATAGGAGTTCATCCAGTAGAAGATACTGAACAATATTTAACTGTGAAAGGGGGAGAGTTATATGATAAAGAAAAAGATTCGCCATCCAACCTTGCCTTCATAGGAGTAGCTGGAGTTAAGGATTATAAGGACTTCTGGGAGGGCTTAAGCAAACCTATTTTGGTTAATGGAGAACACCAAGTAACAGATGGTCTCAGAGCATTAAGAAATATTCAAGAGATACCATTCACTTGGTTTGATACTGGAAATACGGAGGGATATGAAAATGCAGACAGATACTTTAGTAAATCTTTATCTTGATGAACACGTTAGGATAGCACAAGGGTTCCCTGTTATGGATGTAGTTGCCCTTGTTGGCTTAGTGGTAGATAGCTATGAGTGGGATGAGGATGTGTTTGTCTTTGGTAACGGGGGAGCATCAAGTGCAGCCGAACACTTTGCTAGTGACCTTGCTATGCACCCGTTTGTATCAGATGACAAGCATCAATCTAAAGAGATTAGAAGGATAAGAATCCATTGCTTAAATGAATCCACTGGGCTGATTACACGGATAGCTAACGACATTGGGTATGAGGATGTCTTCGTTGAACAACTTAAAAATTACCCTTTAGATGAGAGTAATTTAGTAATTGCCTTTTCTAATAGTGGTAACTCTCCTAATATTATCAAGGCACTTGAGTATGCAAAGAGTTGGGGTGTGTCAACTGTTTTAATAGGAGGGCGTGATGGGGGGAAGGCAAAGAGTATAGTTGATGTCTCTATTTTAGTTCCTGGCTCATCGCAATTTCCAGGGCAGACAGGAGCTAACGACAATAGCTTTCATATAGAGGACTTTCAAACAAGTATAGCTCACATGGTAACAGGATTATTAAAGGAGGAGATCAATGGGTAAGTTAATAGAATTAGTCACACCACTTCATAAGAGCACCAAAAGGAACTACATTGAAAGGATGATGAATGACAAAGTCCACTGTATGCTCAAGGCTAAAGAGTATGAGTATGATTACTGGGATGGGGACAGGAAGTATGGCTACGGAGGGTATAAGTATGATGGGCGATGGAAGATAGTAGCTGAGAAGTTAATTGATATGTATGATCTCAAGCCAGACGCAAAGATACTAGATGTGGGATGTGGTAAGGCACACCTACTCTACGAATTAAAACAACTCCTACCTGGTATAGAGGTTTATGGGTTTGACATTTCTAGGCATGGGATAGCTGATGCTCCTGAGATTATTCGTAGTAGGCTCTCTCTTTGGCGTGCCCAAGATCCTTATCCTTTCCATGATAATTATTTTGATTTAGTTATCTCTATAATCACCCTGCACAATCTACGTATCTTTGACTTAGGGATAGCTCTTAGAGAGATAGAAAGGGTAGGCAAGAATAAGTATGTGATGGTTGAGAGTTACCGTAACGAACAAGAACTGTTTAACTTACAGTGTTGGGCTTTAACCGCAGAGTCATTTTTTGATGCGGATGAGTGGGTTTGGCTCTACAAACACTTTGGTTATACCGGCGATTATGAATTCGTATACTTTGAATAGGGGGAGATATGACATTTAAGGAGTTCAGAAAGAAGTTAATGGAGTTATGCTTAGAGCATCCAATGCCAGAACTACAACATGAGTTTCGCAGGTATATGTGTCCAGAATGTTTAGAGAAGATAAGGGAGGAATATGAGAGCAGCAATTTTGACGGAACAGAATAAACCATTAGATATAGTAGACCTTGAGATACCACCACTAAATGTAGGGCAGGTACTTGTTCAGGTGAAGTATAGTGGGATATGTGGTAAGCAGATAGACGAGATTACAGGTAGGAGACCCGACCCATTCCTACCCCACTTATTAGGACATGAAGGTGGTGGGATAGTTGAGGATGTTGGGGCAGGAGTCAAGAAGGTTAAGAAGGGAGACCATGTAGTTATCCACTGGATGAAGGGTTCGGGGATTGATTCAGAACCTCCTCGATTTGGTAACATCAGTGCAGGGTGGTGTACTACCTTCTCTGAATATACCATAGCCTCAGAGAATAGAGTTACTAAAATCCCTAATGATGTTAATTTGGAGGTAGCCTGTCTGTTGGGGTGTGCGGTTACTACGGGGTTGGGGATAGTCTTCAATCTTGCTAATCTTAAACCCCAGCAGTCCATAGCTGTGTTTGGGGTAGGCGGTGTAGGTATCAACGTGATACAGGGGGCAAAGATGGTAAACGCCTACCCCATCGTGGCTATTGAGAAGATTGAACACAAGGAGAAACTGGCTAAACAAATGGGTGCTACCCATTACGGGTGGCATGACGGTGACAAGTTTGATGTTACTGTAGATACCACTGGGATTGGCAGTGTGAGGGAAACAGCATACAACCTAGCCAAGTCAAAGTGTATCCTTGCGGG
>Ga0180007_10004392_pt1 | contig 14940 bp, 15 predicted proteins | sample MM_PC_MetaG_FD_121122 | JGI IMG/M metagenome (GOLD analysis project Ga0180007, IMG submission 121122) | Groundwater microbial communities from the Aspo Hard Rock Laboratory (HRL) deep subsurface site, Sweden - MM_PC_MetaG | ecosystem: Environmental > Aquatic > Deep subsurface > Groundwater... | reverse complement strand
GATGAAGATACCGGGATATATCTTTCCGGTGACTTAGATGATTTTTTAGACCTGTTTTATTCATCGTTCGCTCCTTTAATATTTTTTCCATATTGATAATGTCAAATTTTATGCCACTTAAAAAAAATAAAAGAAAATTCTAAAAGTTCCTATCCCCGCAGCAAGCTGCGGGGTATTCTTTGAGTTTTTGATAAATGGTTACGCCCGGGTGGATTTCAGGGTAGACAACCAAACCAATTTCTGGATTCTGGAAATCAACGCCAATCCCTGCATATCACCGGACAGCGGCTTTGTTACAGCGACCCGCCAAGCGGCTCTGACTTTCGAACAGGTCGTGGCTCGCATTCTTGATGATTCAATTAATATTCAATCTAGTTAAGGGACAATACCTTGTTTCGTATCCGACGCATTTACGATGATAGTCTTCCAATCAATCGCCAGGCAATATCCAGAGTACAGGAGTCTGAACGCGAAAGACCTCGAGCAAAATGGCAATATGATCGGATCATTAGACTTGCCTTTTCTCGTCGTCCAGGAAGGCGGTTACGCCGTCCGTTCACTCGGAATCAATGCCCGTCATTTTTTTACGGGTTTATGGAAAGGTTTTAATGGTCACTACAGCAATCACATCACCGGAGAAAAGAAAAATGCAAACACTTAGCCCAGAATGGCGTAATGCCGTCCACCCGGAAGATCCGGAACATGTTCGGGAAATCGTCAGTTCAACCGGTTTTTTCTCCCAGGATGAAATAGATATCGCCGTCGAGCTGGTTACCGAGCGTTTGGAAAAAGGCATAGAAAGCGGGTATCATTTCATATTTGCTGAAGCTGCTGGAAAAACAGTCGGCTATGCCTGTTTTGGTCCGATTCCCGCAACTCAGAAAAACTATGACCTTTATTGGATTGCAGTCCAAAATGATTATCGGGGAGCTGGAATAGGCAAACAGTTACTGAATATCAGTGAAGAAGCCATTTACCAGTTAGGGGGAGCTCGCGTATATATCGAGACTTCGGGACGTGATCAGTATGTATCTACCCGTGCTTTCTATCTGCGTTGCGCCTACATGGAAGATGCCGTTCTCGATGATTTCTATGCGCCTGGTGACGCCAAGTACATTTACGTCAAGAAAATTTAAACTGCCTACCCGAAATATCTCGAAAATCGCTGATTGTCAGTGACATTCCATTCCGGGTTTTTCGATAATTTATCGGAAATGAAACCATTAATTTCACCGACGCGTCCTTCAATTGCGTCGTACTGCCAGTTGGACTCCGGGTGCCAGAAATCACGCTGCGTCAGTGTTTCGATCCGCCCCAAAACAGCGGGCAACCCCGACGGGTCATAGCCGGCCCGATAGGCATAAATTACACCCAACATATCGGCCTCGGTTTCGTATTTCGTCTGTCGGCGGGATGTGGCGGCTTCGAACATTTGAAACGCCATCCGGTCCAGTTCCGCATCGGAAAATTCCTCCGGGCTTTCTGCTTCCAGTTCCGTAAACGCATCTTCAGCAACAATCTGGGTTGACCGCTTCATTACTTCTGCATAACCATGCTGCTGAACCACATGCGCTATCTCATGTCCCAAAACACAGGCCAGTTCGGCTTCATTCCGCATAATATTAAGTAATCCACGGGATATAAAAATCATTCCGTTCGGTGCGGCATAGGCCACCGGCCGACTATCTGTTAGAATGTAGAATTTAAAAGGATAGTAGTACAGCGGTGTATTTTCAGCGACGAGATTACCAACCATATTCAAATATTTTAAGTGCTGAACATCGGCATCCAATCCACCGGTTGCAATCTGAGCGGCGACCGCAAAACCCAGTTTTTCAAGGTAAGAATTGATTTCCGGCTTAGGGTTTTCGACTTTGATGTGACGATAGCGTTTATTGATTTTATCAACGTTTCGGTTTCGGTAAGTTTCTATCCTGAAGCGTTCGTACTCCACCGGCTGAAAAAGCTGTACATCATACTGATTCAGAAAATCCGGTCGGGCTTTTTGATTCTGGAGATAGGTCTGGGCAAACCCTTTCACCGCTCCGCTGGCGGATGCCTTTGATATCAGGGTTGGCTGAGATGGTTGAAGAAAGCTGTTCTCATTTATACTGGAACTTTCCCGCTCAGTACTGGAAAGCGCATTTTTCGAAATCCAGCCTTCCTGGGTCTGGGCTCGTATTTTTACCCAGCCGGAAGTTTCGCTGAGAATCGTCACAATGGCCTCTTTTACCAGAACACCGACCAATGGGTAATAACTTCCCGGCCCTTGCCGAAAATGAGTATTATCCTGACTAATACTGGCTTTGTCCTCGGCCAACAGGATCAGTGAAAATAAAAGAATAAGAATAATTATTTTTTTCATAGGTCCACCCACTTTTCTATTTAATGGTTATGTTAAAAATACCTTTATCGTCAATTAAGCCTGGATTCTCCAGTAGTTGAGCACAGCGTCTGACAAACACCTGGGCCACTGGATCATCCGGCACCAGGCGAAGTGCTTTCTCAAACTTATCAGTCGCATCTTTAAAATCTCGTTGCCGATACAATTTCAACGCATCATGATGGAGGGACAACATATCCTGAGTTTTGTTGTCAACTTTACCAATTTCGCCGACAATTGAAAAAATTCTGAGAGCTGCGTCACGTCCTTTGACGCGAATATGATCGATTTCACGGCAGATTACTTTTTCCCTGATCATCTCGTATGTCGTTTCAGAAATAAGGTTTTGAGTTCCGTAAATTTTATTAACGCCTTCCAGCCGCGCCGCCAGGTTGACCGTATCGCCGATTGCGGTAAAGTCCATACGATTCGGAGAACCAATATTTCCCACAATCAAGCGCCCGCTGTTCATGCCTACCCTGGTAATTAATTGAATTGTCTTGCCGGCTTTCTCGATGCTTAATTTCGACAACTTTTGAAAACCGATAACCGCCTGGCAGCTTTGAAAAGCGTGATCCTGCGACTCAATCGGTGCCCCAAAAATCGCCATAATACCGTCACCGGTATATTTATCCAGCATACCGTTATTCTGAAAAATAATCGTTTCAACCTGGGCGAAATAATCGTTTAAAAACGCAACAATCTCGTGCGGAGTAAACAGTTCGGACGTTCCGGTAAAGCCCTGTAAATCCGTAAAGACAACGGTGGCTTCAATTTCCTTACCACCCATCTCGACCGTTTCCGGATTTCGCGTCAGAGATTCAACAACGGCGGGATGCAGGTAGCGGTTAAAGACTTTCTTGACCTGCGCTTTTTCGCGACCCTCGGTCAAATAATTCACAACCAGAACGGCAATTACCGACATTATTATCGCCGCTTCCGACTGTACTACCGGAAAAAAATAGAACTTATTCTGAAACAGATAAATGGCCACAATAACCGGGATACTCAGAACAATGACCGAAATTAGTGTTGCTTTCCAGATATTCAGACGCTGCCAGGCATAGCACAATCCTGCTAAAAGCAATAGCGACAGCACAATCCACCAGCCGGAATTAAAATGCCTGATAAAATCACCGCGCACAATATTCGAAAACAGCGTCGCATATATCTCCACTCCGGGATAAGGCTCAAGCGGACTGAAGGGCGTTGTTTTCAGATCCAGCAATCCGGCTGCTGTCGCACCAATAAACACCGCTTTGTCTTTAAAAATCTCCAACGAAATATCCGACTCCAGGCCTAACTGTGTCTGGAAATAGGCATTCAGCAACTGCGCAAAGGAAACGTATGTAAATGTATTTCCCGGGCCGCCGGGACCGTACCAGAACAGCTCTGCCCGGCCATCTTTATCGACCGGAATAGGATACTTATTGACGGCAATTTCGTTTTCACCGGCAATCAGTGTGCTGTCCCCGGTATAAATCATCGCGGCTGACAACGCCATATAGGGAATGACCCGGTTTTCATAACGGTAAATCAGCGGGATTCGCCGGCAGACGCCATCATCATCGGTAAAAAAATTGACGGCCCCCGGAATAGCCATGCTCTCCTGAAAGATTCGGATCGGCGCAGTCAGATTCGGGTAATCATGGATATACGATTCAGGGCCATTAAAATTGGCCTCAATCCTAAAATGACCGGTAATATCACTCTTCGTCACATGTGTCGAATCCTCCATCTGGATCGCCAGGACAACTCTACCCGAGCGCTGCATGGCTTCCGCAAAACGAGCATCCGCATAGTCCGCGCTTACATTCAGGCGATCAATATCCGGTGAAGAAAAAATCACATCAAAGGCAATCATCTTGGCCCCGCACTCGGTCAAAAAATCGGTCATCATTGCATAGACGTCCCGCGGCCAGGGCCAAAGCAGTTTCTGGTGCTCCTGTAAATGGTTCAGACTGTTCTGATCGATGGCAATGATAACGACATCTTCAGGATGTATTTCACGGTAAAAAGTCCGATAAATCATATCCTGGGCCTGTTTTTCCCAGCGATCGATTAGCATTGTTTTGGAACTCAGCAAGGCCGCCAGTGAGGCGATGATGCCGATTATAAGGGATACAATTAATCTTTGTCGGTTTTTTTTCATAAAATCAAATACTTATTCAAGCACTTCCCATTCAAGGTTCTAATCCCATTTGTCAAAATTGGAATTTGACGACCAGACTAAACAAAAGTCAATTAACGATAAATATTGTTGTGAGAGCCAATATCAATTAGGGTAATTTCTTTTTTCTCTATTTGCATGATTATTGTTATTCTATATTTATATGCAAGTCGAATGGCAGATAAACCTTTGAACTTTCCTTTAAGCGAATGTAATTGTAGGGAAGGATGTAATGGATCATTAATTAATATCTCTATAATTTTTATTAATTGGGAGATCAGATCAGGATGACGGTTGAAAAATTTATTAGCAGTCTTTAAAAATTGATCCGGTACAACTAAAGTGAACATTGGTTTTCTGGATAGTTTTCAATGGTGTTCATAAAATCTGAGACAGAATCAAATCGCTTAACTTTTTTATTCTTAATGTCCTCCAAAGCTGATTGTATTCGAAGGAGATACGAATTTTCTTGTTCTTTGATTAACTCATTGTAAGTAGCTTCATCTAATATAACATATTGTGGTCGGTTATTTTTAATGATGTGAACTGCTCCCTTTTTTAGTTCTTCATCAACGGCGCTAATGCCTTTTCGTTTGATCTCTTGTGCTGGAATAGTATTCATTTTTACACCTTTTTTAGTACTTAATAAAGTATAACTTATATTTTTCTTTTAATCAAGAGTTTTTAGTTTCTTATCTTGCGGAGATTTGGTTCAACCTAAGGTTGAATTACTTCCCAATCAAGTTTCCAACTCCATTGATCAAAATAGAGGTTTCCCTCTTCCCACTCCGCTTCGCCGCGCTGGGAATCGATGGTTTCAGAACGAAAATATTTCTTACCCGGTTCAAATGAACAGGAATAATCATCATTAAAAATCAAGCGGTAGCTGTCCATCCCGCTCAGGTAAAACCACTTCAGTTTTTCGTCATCAGTTTTACGCATGCCATAAGTCACATCCATCGGTACCCAGCCATAAGGTTCAAAATAGATTTCACCCCAGTCGTGCATACTGTCTTTCGGCGGTTGAAATTCCCAGCCCGATTGCCATCTCGCCGGAATACCATTCATCCGGCACAGTGTCATAAATGTCAATGTCTGCATACCGCAGTCACCATGACGTGTATCGATGACATACTCCGGAATATTGTAAAAAGTAGAATACTCCCGGGCCGAAGCCCAGGTAATGTTTGTATCCACCCAGGCAAACAGTTTTTGGGCAATCCGATAGGGATTTTTTTCATCACCAACGATCGACTCCGATAATTTCCGCATTTCGTTATAGAATTCAATCTGCGGCTTCCGTTCGGTCAGGTACTGGTTTAAATCATCCCGGTTAGGCACAGAAACAACCTTTTCCGGGTCAATCGGTACATAAACGCCATGAGCTGTGTAGGTATACTCAACCGAAAACTCGGTTTTTGCACTGCTGTTGGACGCTTTTTCAAAGTAGATCGTCCGTTGCAATTTACTGTTATCCGCCAGCTGATAAGTAATCGGTTCCGTAGATAGTATTTTTATATCGGTTTGACGATTTTCAATCTTTCTTGGGAAGGGAATCCAGCAGCGAATCGTTTTTCCTTCCGGCACCACGTTCTCGTCCACGAACAGGCTCTGTTTAATGCGCATTTTTACCGGTTTTACATATTTATGACCACTCTCATTAGCCTCAGTGATAATTGAAGCAATATGTTCGTCCAGGGGAAATTCCTTTTTCCCCGAATCCTCACCACGCTCACTATCGATCTTTTTCTTAAGCGCTTTCAATTCCGGATCCAGGCGAAACAGGTTGTATTGCGCATATTTAAAAAAGCGTTTCTGATCGTCAATAATCTTATATTCCAACGACTTCGCCACTTCCCATTGACGCAGGTTTTCTTTGCTCACGTCGGGAATATATTTTTTTACGTAATCAATTACTTCTGATTCTGTTAAGGTAAAATCTTTTTCAATTCGATCCATGCGAACCAGGTGCAACTCCAGTATCGACCTGAGATTCGGGGTCAGATAGTCATTCATCGACAGGTCCTGCTTGATCAGACGTCGGGCTTCACTAAAATCGCCATTTACAACCATTTCCATATACGATGGTTTTTTTGAACACGAAAAAATCCCCGTCAACATAAGCAGCGCAAGAAGAATTTCAACTGTTAGAGCAACCTGCTTCATAACTTGAATCTCCATTATTTTATAACGTTCCACCTATTATTAATAGAGTAAATTTATCATTTTTTCAGTAAAATAAAACGCCTATTCGTAATGTCGTCACAGATAATCATTATCAATTATTACTGGCACAGCTTTTGACGAAAAAGTAAGAGGCATTTTTCAGCAGTCGCAATGTCCCGAGAGGAAAAATGAGTCGTATCCACCAACATCCTGTATTGGAAATTCCCGAAAATAGAAAAAAAGTCCGCTTTTTTTTCAAAGGTAAAGAATTTTCCGGCTTTGAAGGCGAAGCCGTCTCATCCGCACTAATCGCAAATGATGTCCATACATTCAACATTCACTCCAGGAGTGATACCCCTCAGGGACTGTTTTGCGCCAATGGACAATGTTCACACTGCACATTGATCATAAACGGATTTCCGCTAAAATCCTGTGTTACACCTCTGCAGGAAAATATGGAAATATTTCCGTTAATTCATCTTCCTGAAATACCAAAAGATGACCAGCCCCTGGAAAACCACCGTAAAATTATTGAACAATGCGATGTTCTGGTTGTTGGCGGCGGACCATCAGGCCTGACTGCAACAATTGAACTAACGAAGCTGGGATTTTCAGTCATACTGATTGATGACAAGACCCGGTTGGGCGGTAAACTTTTGCTCCAAACCCATAAATTTTTCGGTTCAATCGAGGATTGTCATGCCGGGACCCGGGGAATCGATATTGGACAAAAACTGGAAACAGATCTTCAGCAATATTCGAATGTCAGGGTATTCACCAATTCTTCGGTTGTGGCTATTTTCAAAGACCAGAAAGCCGGAATTTTCCTTGAAAACCACCGTTACATCATCGTTGATTTCAAAGGACTGATTGTGTCACCGGGCGCTCGTGAAAAGTCACTGGTTTTCCCCGGCAATAACCTGCCCGGAGTCTATGGCGCGGGCGCATTCCAGACGCTGGTTAACCGTGACCTGATTCATTCATCGGATCGGGTGTTTATTATCGGTAGTGGTAATGTTGGATTGATCGCAGCCTATCATGCGCTTCAGGCCGGGATCCAGGCGGTCGGAATTTGCGACATTCTGGACAATGTATCCGGTTATAAAGTTCATGCTGACAAAATTCAGCGCATGGGTGTTCCGATATATCTTAATCATACGATTCTCTCCGCTGAAGGTGACGGCAAAGTAGAAAAAATTACAATTGCCCGGGTAGATAAACAGTATCAGCCCATTCTGGACACCGCGAAAACATTCGAAGTCGATACGCTGCTCATTGCTGTCGGCCTGACACCGGTTGACGAATTTTACGACATGGCTGTTGATTTCGGGTTCAAGGCCGTGAAAGCCGGAGATGCTTTTGAGATTGCCGAAGCATCATCTGCCATGTTCGGCGGGCGAATCGCCGGACTGGAAATGGCAAAGCTGCTGGGCAAAGAAATACAAATCGACCCGGAATGGAGTGAAAAGGTCGAAATCCTTAAAAGCAAACCTGGAAAAATATATGCGCCACTCAATATCCAACTGAACGATTCTTTTCAGCCTGTCATTTACTGTGATGAAGAAATTCCCTGCAATCCCTGCATCTCCGTCTGCCCGGTAAATGCCATTCAGTTAGAAGAGAAACTGGGAACGATCATGGATATTCCACGCTATCTCGGCGACTGTACCGGCTGCGGTTTGTGTTTGTTGATCTGTCCCGGACTGGCCATTACCCTGGCCCGCAAACTGGATGATTCCAGCGCCGAAGTGATTCTGCCCCATGAATATCTGCCGGATTTCAAGGTCGGTGACAGGATTCCGGTCACCGATCAGACTGGACAATATCTTGAGGACGCCGAGGTTCTTAAAATCAGGTTCAATAAAAAGCACAAAACTCATCTGATTTATATCAAATCATCTTTAAAAAACGGTCCCAAAATCAGCGGAATCCGGGTCCAGTCGCCAAAAGTGACCGAGTCCGTTTCAGAACCTTCATTTAACTACATACCGGAAAATGGGATTGTCTGTCACTGTGAAATGATAACGGTTCAGGAACTAATTGACTACATTAAAGAACACAATATTCGTGATGTCAACCAGTTGAAACAGGCCAGAGTCGGGATGGGCGCCTGCGGCGGAAAAAACTGTTCGGTGCTGCTTCCCCGGGTTTTCCAGATGGCCGGAGTTAACTGGAAAGAGGTCACAACAGGCACCAAGCGGCCATTGAGTGTTGAAGTCCCAATGTACGCCTTAATCAATGAAGAAACTTCGGATTAATCCATGACAAACTACGATGTAATCATTATCGGCGCCGGCAGTATTGGAGTACCTTTGAGTTTCTATCTGTCACAGAAAGGATTATCCGTTCTGGTGCTGGAAACACTGCAGTCCGCCGGACGGGGACAGAACCGGGCAGCGATCGGTGGAATCAGAGCCACTCATTCCGATCCGGCCAAAATAATCATTTGTCGGCGAACTATCGATATCGTCTCCCGAATAGAAGAGGAATATGGTTATGATGTACACTGGATTTCCGGTGGCTACCTGTTTCCGGTTTATACTGAAAAAGATGAAGTGAATCTGAAAAACTTGCTGGAATTCCAAAAACAATACGAACTAAATATCAATTGGATCGGAATCGATGAAATTGAAGAACTGGTCCCCGGAATTAATACCGAAAAACTGCGGGGCGGAACATATTCACCGGAAGATGGATCTGCGTCACCTTTAAAACTGATCGATGCGTTTTATATGCTGGCCCAACAACAGGGGGTTGATTTTCATTTCAATGAAGCGGTTACCGGTTTTGAAACAGCCGGTTCCCGGATAGCCTCCGTCAATACGGACCAGGAAAAATACTCTGCCGGGTTAATTGTCGACGCAGCCGGTGCACATTCCAGAGAGCTGGGCGCTTTTCTGAACCTTGATATTCCCGTTTATCCCGATTCCCATGAAGCGGGCATCACGGAACCGGTTCAGCGGTTTTTCGAGCCGATGATCGTTGACATCCGACCGGAAGCGGGTTCAGCCAATTATTATTTTTATCAAAATGCCGAAGGTCAGGTAGTGTTCTGCATTACGCCTGATCCGAAAATTCCCGGCACCGATTGTGACAACACTTCCGTCTTTCTTCCACAGGTCGTCAAACGAATGGTGCATCTCTATCCGCGGCTTCGCAATCTGCGGGTCCGGCGCACCTGGCGCGGACTATATCCCATGACTCCCGACGGGTTTCCCATTGTCGGCTTTGCAAAAGAATATATAAACCTGCTGTTGACGACCGGAATGTGTGGACAGGGATTTATGATTGGTCCCGGACTCGGAGAAATCCTGTCTGAAATCATCGTTGACAATAATACGGAGTACAAGGATATTTTGAAGCAGTTGAGCCTTTATCGCAGTTTCAGCGGTGAAGAGATACTGAATTAAGATTTCCCCTTAATATTTTCTCTGCAAATTCGTATCTTATCTAGCAAATTCTTATCGAGGAGTTAAGCCATGCCCGAATATGTTTCACAAAGAGCGAAATCCATAAAATCTTCCCCAACCCTGACTATGCATGCCAAAGCCCGGGAAATGGCAGCCAAAGGAATTGACGTTATCAATTTTGGTGTGGGTGAACCGGATTTTGACACACCGGATTATATTAAGAATGCCGGCATTCAGGCGATACAGGATAATTTTACCCGGTACACCGCCGCCGCAGGAATTCCCGAACTACGCAAAGCCATCGTCGCCAAACTGAAGAATGAAAACCATCTTGATTACAGCCTTGATGAAATCCTGGTCTCACCCGGCGCCAAAGCATCTATCGCAACGGTCTTGATGGCCATCTGTAATCCCGGCGATGAAGTCCTGATCCCGGCGCCCTACTGGGTCAGTTATCCGTCTCAGGTAGAAATGGTGGATGCTATTCCGGTCTACATGTCGACCGATGAATCCACGGATTTCAAGATTTCTGCTGAACAACTGAGCAACACTCTGGCAGCCTTAAAAAAACCTAAAGTTCTGTTACTGAATTCACCGAATAACCCTACCGGCGCCGTCTATAATAGAACCGAACTTGAAGCCATTGCAGCCGTTTGTGTGAAACACGACCTACTGGTTATTTCCGATGAGATTTATGAAAAAATGATCTATGACGGTGAAGAGCATTACTCAATTGCTCAGGTATCTGACGAAATTAAACAGCGAACCATCGTGATTAACGGCGTCTCCAAAGCCTTCGCTATGACCGGCTGGCGTCTTGGATACGCGGCCGGCCCTGTTGATATTATCAAGGCGGCAACCTGTCTGCAGGGACATACGACCTCCTGTGTAACTTCCATTACTCAAAAAGCATCTGTCGCCGCGCTGACCGAAGACGATGGCAGTATTGAGAAAATGCGCCTGGAATTCGACCGGCGACGGACATTCCTTGTTGATGAAATTAACCAAATTCCCCATGTCTCCTGCGCTCTCCCAAAAGGCGCTTTTTACACAATGGCGAACGTCGGCTATTATGTTAAAAATAACTGCAAAGGAATTGCTGACACCAATGATTTATGTGTTTACCTGCTTGAAAAAGCCCATATTGCAGTGGTGACAGGTACGGCATTCGGCATGGAAAACTATGTGCGCTTCTCCTATGCCAACAGCATGGAAAATCTGCGGGAAGGTCTTCGTCGATTTAAAAAAGGTTTGGAATCCCTGCTTTAATTGCAGAACACTATTATGGATACTTACGACGTTTATTTTTACGAAGCCTTTGACGAAGAAGAATATCAACTTCGGCATTTTCTACCGAACACCATTACGGCCGGATTCACCTATAAAACCATTCAGGAATGCGATCATCCGAACGCTCCGGCCAAAATCATCAGTACCCGCACTCAGACCATTATTCCGGATTCCTGGCTGACTGAGGTAAAAGCCTTTTTAACCCGCAGCACCGGTTATGATTACTACAAATCAGTTCGGGAAAAGGCGGATGATTCCGTTCAGTTCGGATATTTGCCGCTCTACTGCAACCGGTCGGTTGCCGAACAGGCGATGCTGCTCTGGATGGCGTTGATGCGGAAACTGCCGACCCAAATGAAGCAATTCAACAGCTTTTATCGTGACGGCATCACCGGTTTGGAAGTTCAGGGAAAAACGTTGCTGGTCGTCGGTGTGGGAAATATTGGTTATGAAATCGTCCGGATCGCTCGCGGTCTCGATATGAATGTTTACGGCGTGGATATTGATAAAAAACACACCAATGTGGACTATGTTAAATTCGCTGACAAACTTCCCCGGGCGGATATTATTGTCACCGCCATGAACCTGACGCCTGCAAACACCGGCTATTTCAATTATGAAAAATTGAAAAATGCCAAACCCGGCGCCCTGTTTATCAATATTGCCCGCGGGGAAGAATCAGTCCCATCAGATTTAAAACGGCTCCTGGATGAAGGTATTCTGGGTGGCGTCGCCATGGATGTCTATCCACGGGAAAATCTGCTTGGAATGTCCCTGCGTCAAAACCTTAAAATCGAAGACAAGGAACTGAAAATCATCAAAGAACTCGCCACTTATCCAAACGTGATTCTGACTCCGCACAATGCTTTCAATACTGAAGAGGCTGTCGTGCGCAAATCCGAGCAGTCGGTCCAGCAGGTGATTCAATTCCTGAAAACCGGGCAACTCCTCTGGAATGTTCCTTAATAATTCAACAATGTAAAAACTATCTACTATCGAAAAATAATAACAATATCAAGAGTGTCTTAATTTGAAAACAGCAATTATAATCGGCGCAACCGGGTTAGTCGGCAGCCATTTGACCAGACAACTACTGGAAGACGAACATTATGATAAGGTAAAAATATTTGTCCGGCGATCTCCCAATATTACTCATAAAAAACTCGTTACTCACATTGTGAATTTCGATGATATCCAATTCTGGAAAAAGCATCTCACCGGCGATGAACTCTTTTCCGCAATGGGAACGACCATCAAAAAAGCCGGCAGCCAGGCCGCTCAGTATCAAATCGATTTCAGCTACCAGTATGACGTTGCCAAAGCGGCTGCCGACAATTGCGTGAAACAGTTTGTACTCGTCTCTTCCGCCGGAGCCGATTCCTGCTCGAAAAATTTTTACCTGCGAATGAAAGGCGAACTCGAGGACGCTGTTGCCGGACTCATTTTTAAAAGAATCATCATATTCAAACCATCAATACTTGCCGGGAAGCGCAGCGAACGTCGGATTATGGAATCGATCGGGATCGGAGCAACTTACCTGTTTACAACAGTATTGCCGTTTATAAAAAAATACCGGCCAATCAAGGGTGCAACCGTTGCAGCTGCTATGATTAATGCCGCAAACCTTGACATTACGGAAAAAATCTCGGAATATAGTCTTAATCAGATTTTTTCAATAGCCAAACTCTTATAACAATTTACAGAAGGAGATATACCATGGATTTTAAAGGAAGTCAGACTGAAAAGAATTTGCTCACCGCCTTTGCCGGTGAATCCCAGGCGCGTAATCGCTATACCTATTTCGCGTCCAAAGCCCTCAAGGATGGATATCGTCAGATTTCGGAAATTTTTGAGGAAACCGCCAACCAGGAGCGCGAACACGCCAAGCGGTTTTTCAAGTTTCTTCAGGGTGGCGATGTGGAAATCACCGCCGCGTTTCCGGCCGGCGTCATCGGAGATACATTGGACAATCTGAAAGCCGCCGCTATGGGCGAATATCACGAATGGCGCGCTATGTATCCGGGTTATGCCAAAATCGCCCGTAAAGAAGGCTTTGATCAGATCGCCGAAGTGTTCGACGCGGTGTCAATCGCGGAACAACAGCATGAAAAACGCTATAACGACCTGGCGAAAAATATTGAAGAAGGAAAAGTTTTCAAGAAGGATGAACCGACCTTCTGGCGCTGCATGAACTGCGGCTTTATCGCCGAAGGTCTGGAAGCGCCCGAGCTCTGCCCGGCCTGTGGTCATCCGACAGTCCACTTTGAGGTCTTGGCCGAAAACTGGTAAACTGAAAAGCAGTTTTCATTTGACAAATGGAATATTTTTCTTTAATGTTCACATTGTGTTGGAAAAGAAAAACATGAATATATTATTGTAGTTTATTTATGATGAAGTATTTACAGTGGATTTTCATAAACATGATACTTCCCCTTGCTCCACTAGTGGTTAGATTATTTATAATTTTCATTAGCTCTGAATCTATATCAAATTCGTTGAATATTTATAATTTACCAGAGCTAGTATTTTATAGTTTTTATTTATGTGCAGTAGTCTTGAATATAAATATAGATGGGACAAAAAATATATTCGAATCACTATTACGGTTTTTCATGTTTTTACTTGTTGTCTTTAATTCATTAACTTTAGGAATAATCTATAGTAACAATGCGGGAGACAATATAAGAAAATATATTTTTATTGCAGTAGTTATCCCAATATTAATCACACCAATTTACAAATATAAATATCGAAAAATTGGAGCTAATTATTAATATGTCATTTGAAAATATATATAATAATTTTTCGATATTTATATCTATTTTGGGAATTTTTATAACCATTTTACTTTATACAAACCTACTATTAAAAATGGCACGGATTAATATAACTGATTTTGAATTAGGAAAAAGAAAATCAATATCTCAGTCAAATTTTTATTTTATTAGCAAACGAACTTTTGATCTATTATTCTCTCTAATCATCTTAATTGCTTCAGCACCTATTATTATCATAATTATAATTTTACATAAAATATTTATCAGAGGATCACTTTTTAATAAGACTTTCATAACTGATAAATTATCTAATAAGTCATTTTATTTATATACGTTTAAAACATTAATAACCATAAACTCAGAGAATAATACTCAGCATGTCCTAAGTAAATTTGGTAAATATTTAAGAATGTACTCATTAGACGAAATTCCAAAGTTTTTTAATGTTTTAATTGGTGACATTTCGTTAGTTGGCCGTGATTATTATCATGAAGATAAAATTATTAAAAATTTCTTGAACGAAAATCAAATTTCGTTATTAAGAAATATCCCAATCGGTTTGATCACTCTTTGGAGAATTTCTCCACCAGAAAAACGACAAAATATAGATTCTGATCGAATTAAATTTGATTATTACTATGCAAGCAATGCTTCTTATTTTGGGGACATTAATCTAATATTTCGAATATTGATTGTATACTTAGGAACAAGTTCATCAAAATGACTTTTTCATTCAGTCGGGAG
>Ga0180007_10004390_pt1 | contig 14945 bp, 12 predicted proteins | sample MM_PC_MetaG_FD_121122 | JGI IMG/M metagenome (GOLD analysis project Ga0180007, IMG submission 121122) | Groundwater microbial communities from the Aspo Hard Rock Laboratory (HRL) deep subsurface site, Sweden - MM_PC_MetaG | ecosystem: Environmental > Aquatic > Deep subsurface > Groundwater... | reverse complement strand
GTGAGATCGATCAGCGTTTCAGGACTACAGAAGCCCTCGGCCATATACACACACATGTCCGTGCCACCAGCCAGAATCATGCCCTGCGAGGATTCCAGAAGACTGGCCGCTTCGCTGACACTGCTTGGTTTAAGGTATCTCATCCGCTCTCCTCTACGTCCGTTCGGTCTCAACGACGGCCAGCGAGTCACATCGCGTAATCGGCAATGCCGAGCTCGTCCAGTTTCTTCATTCCGGGGATACCTTCTGAGTCCCAGCCCCGCAAGCTGTAGTACTCGTCCAACATGGCTTCGAACTTCTCCTCTTCCATCACCGAGGCTTGCGAGGTCTTGCCGAGAACGGGCTCAAAACACTTGCCAGGCAACTTGTCATCGGCTCTGGTGAGCCCCGCCTTCAGATTGAACAGCTTCTCCAGGTTCCAGATCCGTTCGCCCAAAGTGACCATCTCGTCCCACTGAATGACACGTCCGGTCGCAGCGGCAACGATCTCAGGATAGAACTCATGATCAGTGGCAAACTCGTGAAATCGGCAACTGATCAGGGTAAAGATTGCGTTCACCGTGTTTTGAGTTTCAATGAGCACAGCAGCCTTGCCCTCATAGCTGTCCATGTCCAGCACACCAGCGATTTCGGCCCCGATGGGAGCCCGCTTGTGGCACGCTCCTCTGTTGGAGGTTGCATACGCCAGGCCCGTCCCTTTCATTCTTCTCGGCATCCAAGCAGCGAACCCCGAATTCTTCACCTGCATTGCGCTTGCCAAGCTGTCATTGCCCAACTCCAGGGCGGCCTGCCGTGGGCCCTTTGCGAGCATGTCCCCCATCCCCTCACGCATGCAAATCATGTGTAGGAGGCCAAGCACGGCATCAGCATTTCCGAACCGCAGATCCAACCCTGGCACGCTCAGTTTTCCTGCTTCGGCCATCTCCAGTGCCCAAGCAATCGTGACGCCGACCGTGAGGCTATCGACCCCGTACAGCTCTGTAAGCCGATTGGCTTCAGCAAGCGTCTCGGCATCACCGTTCAGCAGGTTCGATCCGAGGGAAAACATCGTTTCATATTCCGGCCCTCTGCCCCACAGCTTTTTGCCATTTGCCCCGCTGAATTTGTGAATCCTTCCACAATGAACCGGGCACCCAAAGCACGCGATCCGTCGGGTATAGAGGTTTTCTTCGAAATACGGGCCATCGATCTTCTCTGCGTCTTCGAAACTGCCGTAGGTATGGTTCTTTGTCGGCAGCGCTCCGCGCCCCTGAACCAACGGCATGCCTCCGCCAGTACCGTATTTTGAGAAGATCCCCAGCAGGCCATACTCTTCTGCACGAGCGTGACGGAGAACGTCCATATTTTGCGCAGATAGCTTTCCGAACAGATGTGCGTCAGCTGTCGTGACGCTGCGGCTCCCTCGCACTCCGATGGCCTTAATCTTCTTCGATCCAAACACAGCGCCCGCTCCGCCGCGGCCAAATGCCCGCGTCTCTGAGAACGCGCCAGCCATAGCCACGCCCCGTTCTCCAGCGGGCCCAATGGAGAGGGTTCGGTAATCGAAGCCGTATTTCTCTTTGATGAAGTTCTCAGCCTCTTCGGTCGTCATGCCGATCATGTCAACAGCCGACTCAAAGCGGGCGCTGTCATTATCGATGAGGACAAGACTCCATTCAGTCGCGGCTCCCTCGAAGATGATGCCGTCGAGGCCGCAAAACTTAATTTCGGCCCCCAGAAATCCCCCAGCGTAGGAATTCAGGATCGTACCGGTCAACGGCGACTTGGTGACGATGCAGGATTGGGCATGCATAGGTACCGATGTCCCGGTCAGCGGTCCTACAGTCAGTATGATCTTGTTCTCGGGTGACAGCGGATTGATCCGAGGATCGACTTCATCGCAGAGAATCTTCACTCCGTATCCGATTCCCCCAAGATAACAACGCACATCGTCCGGTACGGTCCATAGGGAAGACTGTTTCCTGCCGACATCAATACGGAGCATTCTGTCGAACATGCTGCTGGTCACTCCGCCACCCCCCTGTTCCGTATTGCGCCGGTTATGCACTCGCTCACGCAAGCGGGATTCCCTCCACAGAGGTCGCACTTGAGGGCAATCCCGCCTACGATTCTGATGCTCTGATAAGGGCAGACGGCTGCACAAGAGCCACAGCCGATGCACGATTCAGCGTCGATGAGAACAACACCGTTTGACTCGCGAATCGCCGTCACTGGACATGACCCGATGCAAGGATGACCGACACAGTCTTCAAACCGGCACACTCGGATTTCTGGCACCTCCGGCCAATTGGGTCGGATGTCGATGCGCGAGCTCTGCATTCGCACGCCGCCGGATTTGACCAATGAACACGCGATCATGCACCGTCTGCATTCGGTACATTTCTCGACATCGACGACGAATCCCATGGCCTCACCCCATTTAGGTTCCGAACAGCTGCAATCGAGTTCCGATCCCCTTTTTCTTCGCAGCCAAGTAAACTTTGTGGCATAGGCAGATATCATGGATTCCCATACCGATTGGTGAGAAGAAGACTCTCTGCTCATCGCTCGTTCGACCTGGCTTGACACCGGTGAGCAGGTCTCCGAAATCGAGGACCCGATCTCTGGTAATCATGTTGTTGTTCAACATGAGGGCGATCACCGGTGTCCCCCGATGTAGGACCGTCTCGGTGTCATCGACTACGATCAAATCGGAGTTGATGACCGCCTCAAACTCCTCCTCTTGATAGGACCCGACAGCAGAGAAGTAGCTGCCTGGCTTGAGCCATGCATCCTTCACAATCGGTTCGTTCGCAACGGTCACGGTCACGACAATGTCCGCATCGACAACTGCTTCCTTGGCGCTATCGACGGCCGTGACATCTATACCAAACTGTTCACTCATGTCCACCGCGAATTTCTTGGACGTCTCCATATTGATGTCAAAAGCGCGTACGGTTCGAATTCCCGGAAGCGCGACCATCAGCGCCTCCAGCTGCGTCCGACCCTGCACTCCCGCACCGATGATCGCCACCGACTCGGAATCTTGCCGAGCGAGGACCTTTGCTCCCGCGCCGGTCACGGCGCCCGTACGGAGGGCGCTCAGCCATGTGCAATCCATCACCGACAAGGGCACCCCTGTCCAGGAATCGTTGAGGATGAAGAACCCGGTAGCACGTGGGAGGCCGTTCTTGCGGGGGTTCTGGGGAAATCCGGCAATCCATTTGATTCCGAGCGCTTCGTAATCTCCGCCAACATAGCCGGGCATTGCATTCCCACGGCCCCGCTCGATTTCCCCAAGATCCACAACAGTCTTGAACGGCAGAATGGTCTTCCCCGCCATGTGATGGCGGAACGCGTCCTCGACGGCGTCAATCGCCACGGCCATATCCACTCCGGTAGCAATCACGTCTCGCTGATTGAGGTAAATGAATTCGATGTCTTTCATGTCCGCTTCTCCTCTCTCTTCTCAATCTCGCGTACGATCTTCTTCAGTTCCTCTTCCGTCGCCTCTGGCAGCGGATCTACGCGGTGTTCTGCCAAGATCTTAGCGACGGCGTCGTGAGCTTTGGTCACCATGTTCTTCTGACCTGCTGCTTCCCATCGCTCGCGTAACTGGCGATCTGCAAGAAGTGGCATGAATTGTTCCTGTCGTATGAATTGCATCGTGTGTCGCTGGTTGAGATAGTGCCCACCAGGTCCAACCGTTTGCGCCAATTTCACGCCCAGGGTTTCATCGACGACGTCGATTCCCTCGCGAACCCTGTAAATAGCACCGGCAATTTCGTTGTCGAGAACCAATCCCTCTTTGCTAACCGTGAGGGCTCCTTCCATGGTTCCAGGGTAGAAGATCTTGTTGACGCCTCCCAAAACGGCCATCGTCATGACCGCCGTCTTTTCGTAGCCTGCTTGGAAGTCCAATTCTTTGGAATCCGTCGCCGAAGCAGTTCCTCGACAGGGGATATCGTAGAAGTGCGCGATCTGTGCACTGGCGACATTGATCAGCCCCATCTCGATTGCTCCAATCGCAATGCGGCCAACGCGCATGTCCATGATCGAGCCGCAGGTGCCATACCAGACCGGATTCCCTGGATTCGCTAGTTGGATGATTGTGATTCCGCTGATCACATCAGCGGTCTGCTGCGCAAGAAGTCCGGCCATGGTCACTGGACTCGTGGCTCCGGCTTGCGGCTCAGATGTAACATCAATCGGAATTCCGTATTGCGCGTAAAGCAGGGCCCCTTCCATCTGATCCTTGTCATGATGAAGCGGAGCAACGGGGTTGTCCGTCGTGAATGTGCACGGTCTTTTCTTGAGTTCCTCTTCGCCACCGGCGACAACCGCGACCATTCTGAGGCAGTCCTCGGCCATGATCTTCTCTCGTGACGTCGCCTTCACAGGCTTGGTGGAATTCCGAACAGACTCCAGATAGCCATATGCGTGTGTTGCCCGGACCGGAATGCCAGCAATTTGGGGCATGATGGCTCCGGAATGCAGAAGATGGTAGTTGGGCATCGCATCTGCAATCCTTATCAGGTCGCCAACATCCTTGAGAGTGGTAGGTCTCGCCTCACCAGTGGCATAGTCGTAGCAATTGAGTCGACCGATCATCGGTTCGATGTGAACACTGGTCGTGGACACATGAACATCATTCGCCGGATTTCGCGCGTACACCGTGAATGACGAAGGGGCTTTCCGCAAACATTCCTCGACGACGTAGGCAGGAATACGGCAGATCATTGTCTTCTGATCAACAATGGCTCCCGCCCGTGCGAGCAGTCCACGCGCTTCCTCAGACTTCACCAGCACACCGGGATTCATGAGCATCTGAAGCGCAGCCTGATGAATCCGATAAATTTGATCGTCACTGAGAACCTTGAGTGATGGTTGGTATCTCAAAGCGTCTCCTCCTTCGTACTCAAAGCAGCGGTATGCCGAGATTAACGAGTTCCTCTTTGACTTGGTCGTATAGCGCCTGATGCTCAAGCGTGGGGGTGAGCGTCTCCAGGTCGTACAACTCCTCGAAAGGTTGTCCCTTCGGCGCCGTCTCCAGATCAAGGTTGTCTTTGTATTTCGCGTAGAGAGCTTCAACAATCGGGGTTGCCTTATCCCGACTCATGCCAGCCGCCGCATGTGCGACCTCAGCAAATAGCTTGCCCATGAGCGGACTCACATTGTTGTTCCCTAGTGGCTCAGCGGGCCGCGGACCGCTCACATTGCTTCCACTCGTCACCGCGGTGAGCGCAAGGGCGGAGAACTCATAGGCGTATTGCGCCGATCCTGGGCGCCCTGATGTCGTATGGCTGGTGGTGGCAATGATGTTGCTATTCCGCGCTACAGCCTGGTTTGCTAGGCTCGCCAAGAACAGTGAATGAAGATTGGTCTGCTGCTTGTACTTCATATGCTGCGGCCCCATGTGGACGATTTCCCCGCCGAGCATGATCGAGGCAATGAACGAGGCGACTGCCACAACAGAAGATCCAGGCACGCCCCCGCCATACCCTCCAATCAACGGAGTGAATGCCATGTAAATGGGACATCCATACGCCAAGTAGTAGGCCGTCCGGGTCAGTGTGACATCGTCGACCTGCAACTCCGAGATAAGCACCATCGCCCGAGGATCCGTCGACCGGAGCCCCGTGGCCTCATTGGTGCAGGCAATCTCCCCCGGAGCCATAACTGCGTGGCCGGCTATCGCCATCCCAGGCCTGCCGCCGCGCCTCACGGCTTCACGAGCCCACTGCCCATAAAGGATGGCGGCTCGACTCGCCAATGCCGAAGTAGGGCGAATCAACTGTCCGTCCACTTCATTCAAGTAGCCGGGGAAGAACAGACAGTCCACGATCTTTTCCTGGCTGAACGCCTCGTTGAGCTTCACGAACATGTCTTCATGCACGTTGGCATTGAACGGACCGCAGAAGATGAACGGCTTTCGCGCGTCTTCGACCTGCCGATGATGGATGCAAACCTGGTCCTTGCCTTGCCCCATCGCGACCTGGGACCGGGTGAAGCGGAGCGCGTCATCGACTTCGCTCGTCGAGAACTTCACAACGCGGCTGCTGTTCATGCTGTACACGCCTGTGTTAATGAACAGCTCTCTGCCAGCTTGGAAACACCGGTCAGCCATGTCGTCATCCAAATTGATGAGTGTCTTCCCGTCCCAAGTAATGTCGTATTCCTTGCTCAACCTCATGGCATTGGCTGCTACGGACTTCATAAGGAAGTCTTTCGCCTCCGTCAATGGCCCCGTCTCGCTTCGTTTCGCAATCTCCTTGAAGTTCACTTGCCCCATCCTTCCTTGACGCTATCCAGCAGCAGGACAGCCTCAAATGCGTCATGGGCAAATCCGTCCGCACCGATTTCATCTGCCCATGCCTGTGTAACCGGAGCTCCCCCTACGAGAATGAAGTACTTGTCTCGCAGGCCCTTGTTCTTCAGCAGCTCGATCACATCACGCTGGTACAGCATCGTGGTTGAGAGAAGCGCTGACAGCGCAATGACGTCGGCATTGTGTGATTCGGCGGCCTCGATGATGCGTGGAGCGGGTATGTCGACTCCCAAATCATGCACCTGATACCCGTTCGCCTGAAGCAGCGTGGCAACGACGCTCTTGCCAATGTCGTGGATGTCGCCCTCGACGGTGCCAACGATCACTGTCCCCTTCGATTTGAGTTTCCCCCCCTTCGCGTTGAGGGCCTTCTCAAGCACTGCGACTCCGGCCTTCATGGCATCCGCCCCAAGGGTTAGTTCCGGGAGGAAGACTTCCATTCTGTCGAAAGCTTCGCCCAGCTCTCGGATTGGGTTGGCGAATCCCTTTTCCACGGCCGTGAGCAGATCAAGTCCCTCCGCGATCGCCAGTTCTGCCGCTGCAACAGCGGCGTCGCTGTCGTAGGTCTCAATGCTCTTCTTCATCATCTCATAAATACGTTCGGCATCCGCCATTGTCGGTCTCCTTGTGCTTCCCTGATGCTCGCTAGCGGTAGCCACCCATGGTCAGGGCGAGCATCGCTTTCTCGGTATGCAGTCGATTCTCGGCTTCGTCGAAGATGATCGACTTGCCTGAATTAAGAACCTCATCTGTGACTTCGGTGTTTCTCGAAATCGGCATACAGTGCATGACGTTCACATCGTGCTTGGCCATATCAACAATCTTCTGATCGACCATCCATTTGTCCTTCAGCTTTAGCTTCATTGCAGCAAACTCAGGGTCTCCCTGGAAATGAGTTTCCAGTCCCCGTGCGAAGACTTCAGGGGATACCCAGGAGTAGACGTTGATGAAGTCGGCATCTTTGACGGCCTCTTCGTACGATCGAACGATCTCAATGCTTCCGCCTGACATGGTCGCTGCCTGACTCGCCAAGTTTCTGATGTTCCCATCAGGATCGAATCCCTCAGGACATGCAATGCTTAGGGTGAATCCAAGCTTCCCTGCCATAAGCATCGTCGAGTTCACCAAGCCGGCCGGCGGATTCGCGGAACGATAGCCCCAGCACATGGCGACTTTCAGATTCTTGACAGGCCCCTTCTTCTCCTGCATGGTGAGAACATCTGCGAAGGCTTGGCACGGATGCTCAACTGGGCAGGATGCATTGATCACCGGGATGTCAGCGTACGCCACGGCTGAATCAACACGTTCTCGCCGCATCGCTCGGTACGCGATCCCATCGAGATAGCGGCTGAGGGTCTTGATCGTGTCGTGCCAATCCTCCTCAGCAGCTTCACCGACCCATAGGCGGCTTTGGTCGAGCCACAGCATGTGTCCGCCAAGTTGCATCATGGCGGTTTCGAACGAGATGCTCGTTCTCGTGGAGGGCGACTCGAAGATGCCTCCGAGGCTCTTTCCTTCAAGAAGGCGATGGGGTTTCCCTTGTTTCAGCTCCTTCTTCAAGTCCCTTGAGACCTCCAGGATCATCTCGATCTGTTCTTTGTCGACATCGGTGATTCCACTGATGGATTTCCCCTTGAGATCCTGCATTATGCCCTCCTACCTTCGTGTAAATAGGTCTTGATTTCTTCGATCGACCAATCCGCTTCGAGCCCGAGATCCTCGATTGTTCGGCCCATACTTCGGAAGTCTCGGTCCAACAGCCCTTCGGATAGCGTGATGATTGCATCCGTGAACGGGGTGGGAACGCCAAACAGCTTGCCGAGGGAGGAGAAGGTCACCAATCCATAAGGAATGTCTTCGGTCAGATGTCTGACATCGAGGGCAAAAGGTCCTTCACAGACTTCCAGAAACGGAGTGTGAATGGCATCGTAGAGCGGGAGCACGAAATCCTCGCCGTTGGGATTCCACTTCACCATCATGATTTCTTCTTCCAGCGTGTACTGCTTCAGGCCGATCTTCTCGCCAATGGCCATCCGCTCACGATCGATCTTGCCAATGAGTCTGACGACTGCCGGCGTGTTCTCTGCCTTGCCGAAGAGACAGAAATTCTTGGTTCCCATCTCGATTTTCGCCGCATTACACACCATCGGGGGCGTGTGCGTGATCGCGTTGTAGTCGACGAGAATGCTGTCGATCGCGTTCTGTCCGGGTCGCAGTGTGTAGCCGTGCTCCGGCGGATAAAGCTCTTCCGCGACCTTGATCACGTGATCGATGTCTTTGCCGGGGAATGTGGCGATGATCAGGTTCTGGGTCCGGTTCTCCAGCCGCACCTGAGCAGCCCCTTTTCGAGATGTTCCGTACGGGAGCGTATTGCAGTCCGCGAGATAGACTTTTTTGTTGATGCCCATTTCGCGCAGTACTTTCGCCCACGTAAGGCAAGCGCCGCCCTTGCCTAAGTAGAGGACAACCTGCCCATCTTCAAGATGCGGTGCAACCATCCTGGCATATTCTTCGCATACGAAGTAGGGGATTGGATTTACAATAACGGCAGCGCCCTTCACGGCCTCGGCGATATCGTCAGTTACGCACGCAACCCTCCCGAATTCGCCGGTAGGTTTGCTGTCGATATCGAGAATTTCGATGCCTCCCTTGGCTTTCACTCCGGCAACCTTGTCGATGCTGCGGGAGAAGAGAGCTACCTCATACCCCATTTGGCCGAAATCCGCGGCTGACATGAATCCGCCATTGCCAGCACCGAGAACCGCTATCTTCCCCTTACTCACTCTGCACTTCCTTTTCCTCTGCCTTAAGCGCCATGCGTAGCGCTCCCGTTGCCGCAGCATCAACTTCCCATCCGCCTGACTTGAACACAACACCGTAGACCTTCTCAGCGCAGTCAGCCGAGATGATTTCGTTGCGTGCATCTTGTCGCACCCGTTCGATATCACGGTCCAATGGGTCACCCCATCCTCCACCTCCAGAAGGGTAGGAGGTATAGATATCATTTTGCTCAAGCTGCAGAGATTCCTTCGATTGAATCACGTACTCGCCTTGCCCACCCTCATTGATGTACGCCATGTTGACGGAGCCGGGCTGGCCTCCGAACAGGCCGTAGGGCGGGTGAATGCGACCATCTCCGAACATCACTAGCGTCGGAGCCTCGTCGTACATCTTGATTCTGTATTTCGCTCCGCATCCGCCTCGATACTTGCCAGCGCCGCAAGAGTCTGTGGTGAATTCGTTGAACTCCGTAATGTGGGGATAGTCCATCTCATTGGTTTCGATGTTGGGTGCAATCAAACCTCCGAGATCGATTCCGTCACCAATGTAGTGGCGTCCATCCATTCCACTCATGCCGCCAGCGCCGCCAAAACCGTTAAATCCGAACATGACGTAGAATCCGCTATTTCGGGGATCGATCCCCGTGATTGCTGGCCCGTTCCAACGGTTCCAGCCAGCAGGCACTCGATCAGGGAGCACTTTCGAGAGTGCCTTCCAGCACGCCTCCAGAATGGCGCAAGCCGTATCCAACGTGCAGGACGCCACGGGCGCTGGGAACTCAGGATTCACCACGCTCCCCTTGGGAGCGGTGATATGAATGGGTCGATACGCGCCCTCATTGTGCGGGATGTCCGGAGTCGTTACCGTCGTCAGGAAGGCAACATAGGCACAGGTAGCGGTGTTGGCCATGGGAGAGTTCACGAAGCCCGTTACTTGGGAATCTGAACCCGCAAAGTCGACAAAGGCCTCGTCGCCTTGAATGGTAATCGCTACCCGGATGAGAATCGGCTCTTTCTGAAATCCGTCGGAATCCAGGTAGCTCTCGCCGACGTACGTACCGTCGGGAAGCTTCTCGATTTCGAGACGCATTCTTCGTTCAGCGTATTGATGGATCTCCTCGATCGTCTCTCGTGTTGTTTCGACACCGTACTTCTGCAGGAGCTCGTGAATCCGCCGTTCAGCCACTCGGCAACTGGCAACCATCGCCTTGATGTCGACCCAGAACTCATTGGGCATCCGCGTGTTCATGCGGATCATCTCCACGACATCCATGATGGGATTTTCGTTCCGATAGAGCCGTACCGGCGGGATTCGAATCCCCTCGTGGAACAACTCAGTCGCCTTGGGTGAGTAGGAACCCGGCTCAATCCCTCCGACGTCACCATGATGAGCCCTGTTAATGGCGAAGAACTGCAATGCTCCTTCAAAGAAGATGGGTTTGATGATGGTGATATCCGGCAGGTGCGTACCTCCGGTATACGGGTCGTTCATGATGAAGACGTCGCCTTGGCGAATGTCATCACCGAAGTACGCGGTCGTTGCCTTCACCGCCTCCATCGAAGACGCGGTGTGGGAGGGTACGCCATCGATCTGTGCGACAATCCGATCTGCCCAGTCGCATATGGCACACGAGAAATCATGCACCTCCGCGAAGATGGGCGAAATGGACGTATTGATCATGGTGATCCCCATCTCTTTGTTGATCGTCAGCAGCCGGTTGTAGATGACCGACAGGGTAATTGGATCCGCCGCGCCTTCAAATTCCCGTCGCCGCTCTTCGTCGTGGCTCACTGCACTTCCTCCATAATGATATTGCCGAATCCATCAATGCGAGCACGCCACCCTGGATGGACGACAACGGTTGTGATCCGTTCCTCGATGATTGCGGGCGCCTGTATGACGCTACCAGGCCCCAGCTTCGTTCTGTCATAGACCGTCGTCTGAACGAAGTCTCCGATCGACTCGAAGAAGACGCTTCGCTCCCCTTTGATCGTTGACACGAGATCGCCGGCAGAATCGCTCTCAGCTGATATGTCAGCTTTGTCGACAGATCCCACTGCAGTGATTCGGAAATTCATGATCTCAAGTGGGCTTTCAGGTGTAGCGTAGGTATAGAGTCGCTCGTGTGCGCGGTGGAACGCTTCAGCGATCTCCTCGACATGGCTCTCGTCGATCTTACATCCATGCGGAATCTCGACCGTCACTTCATGATGCTGTCCCAGATAGCGAATGTCAGCATAACGTAGGAGCACCGCGCGTTCTTCTTCAACGCCCTCCTGAAGCAGCTCCGCCAGCGCTGTCTTCTCAGCCTCAGCAATGGCGGCATTGAAATCCTTCAAGTCAATTCCTGGGATCTGCCCCAAATAGGAACGCACGCTGTCTAGTCGAATGTCCGACTCCAGCATTCCTAAAGCGCAGAACACAGAAGCTGCTTTGGGAACGATCACCGTGCTCGACCCGATTTCCTCTGCGATCTTGCATGCATGGATTGAGCACGCCCCGCCAGCGCTGATTAACGCGTACTCCCGCGGATCATGTCCTCGCTCAACACTCACGACCTTCGTGGCATCGGCCATGTTCTGATTGATGATTCTGAAGATGCCAGCACAGGCATCCATCAGAGTCATGCCCAACGGATCAGCGATGCGCTCCTTGACAGCCTTCTCAGCGGCTTGGACATCCACCTGCATCTCGCCGCCTAGGAAGAACTCGCTGTTCAGATAACCTAGGAGTAGATTTACGTCTGTGACTGTGGGCTCAGTTCCTCCAAGCCTATAGCAAGCGGGGCCAGGATCCGATCCCGCAGAAGCCGGACCTACTTTCAGCATTCCGCCTTTGTCAAGCCATGCGATGGATCCGCCACCGGCGCCGACGGTATTGATATCGATCATAGGCTTTGCAACTCGGTAGCCAGCGATCTCACCTTCGGTACTCAGTGTCACCTTGGCATCGTTGATGAGCGTCACATCGAACGAGGTCCCGCCCATATCCATGAGAATGAGATTCCTGTTCCCCAGCAGTTCCGCGAAGTACATCGCGCCTACGGCACCCGCAGCCGGGCCAGAGAGCAGCGTAGCGGAAGCATGCCGTATGGCAGTCTCTGCGGTCATCACTCCGCCATTGGAGGCTGTGACGTAGAAGGCTCGGCTCAAGCCGTCCCTTCTGAGCTTGCTCTCCAGCGTGGATAGGTAAACGGTCAGCTTGGGGCCGACATAGGCATTCGCAGTTGTCGTCGATGCTCTCTCGTATTCCCGAATCTGGGGCAGTACGTCCGAAGAAATGGACAGGAATACATTTGGCAGCTCGCGGCGGACGATCTCGCGAATTCTTTGTTCATGTCCCGAGTTGAGGAACGAGAACAAGGTAGCGACAGCAATCGCTTCGACGCCTTCACGTTTGAAGACTGAGCACGCCTCAAGCACGTCCTCTTCGTTAAGGGGAATCACCACGGAACCAGCGTAGTCAATACGCTCATCCACACCGATTCGCAAATATCTCGGAACCAACGGCTCAGGGCTTTCCAGGAACAGATCCCAGATGTTGTCCTTGTGGGCCCGGCGCATCTCAATCGTGTCTCTGAAGCCTTTTGTGCAGATCAAACCAGTCTTCGCACCGGTTCTTGTGAGCAATGTATTGGTCGCCACAGTGGTGCCATGTGCGAAGAAATCGAGCTCCCCAAGGAATTCCTGCAACGACTTTCCGAATGCCTTGGCGGCCTTTCCAATCACGTTGTACAAGCCGATTGACGGATCCTTCGGGGTTGACAACTCCTTGAAGGTATGCGCCACCCCTGCCTCATCGATCACGACGCAATCAGTAAACGTGCCTCCGGTGTCCACGCCCATGCGTAGCCTCATGCGTTACCTCCCGGTGCCCACATACGTGTAGTTATGTCTGTTGGTAAGAAGAGGACATCTGGAGGTGTCGCAACGCCCCTCATGTGCAGACGCTCTGCGCATTTCTACCCCAAGAAACCCACTTCGACCGCCTCCAGAACAAAAGGCCTCCCCTGCACCGTGATGCTCGCGTGGAGGAATCCTCCAGAGACGGTTAGTAATATATCAGGAGCAGACTGCGAAGGCAAATCGGGTCTGGATTTGAGGGCGTTGAGCGTGAAGTGATGAGGGCTTCTTATGCTATGTGCAAGACAAACCAGTCGATTTAGGCTGAGAGCTCTACTCCGAGCGCTTGGTTCTCTTGCCGCCAACCGGGACTTCACCCTCCTCAGATGGAAAGACTCCAATGGGTCTCGCATGAAGCACTTTTCCCTCTCCGCGAAATTGGATTTCGCGCTTCGTCGTGCTAGCATGGCAAACAATAATGCTAGTTACAGCTAGCATTTGATAGAAAACGTCGGTGGGAGGAGGGCTGTGCATGGGGCGGAACCTGACAAGGCAGGAACAAACGTCCTTTGCCAGCCTAGGGCGAGTAGATTTCCGAGCAAGGAGAGTTCTATGAAACGAACCATGAGGATCATGACGGCTGTCTTCCTAATGTTGTGTTTCGTCGCGACCATCGCGGTCTTTGTAGTAGGAGAGAATGCACCCATACGGATAGGCGTGTTTATCCCGGGTCGCCTAGGCGACAGCCCTCCGTATGATAGCATGACGGATGCCGTTGAAAAATTCGCGCTGCGAAACGACTCAGTGGAACTGGTGAGAATCTTTGAAGCAGGATTTGATCAAGCCCTGTGGCCTGAGATGCTTCTGACATTTGCCGCGTCTGGCAATTATGATGTGATCTATACATCCAATGAGGCCTTGGGGCCACTCTGCGTCGAGGTCCTCAATCAAGTCCCAGACGTCAAGTTCATCGTGAATGACGCCTATGTCGTGGGTAACGATCGGCTGTTCACAACCTTCTTTAACAATACGCAGGAAGCCTACCTATTCGGATACATGATGGGCCTGATTTCCATCAGCAATATGGACAATGTCACCATCGATAGAACTGTTGGACTTGTCTACGGGCAGCACTACGTCATGATGGATGACATGATCATCCCCGGAATGGAGGCAGGCGCCCAGGCGGTCGATCCCGCGTTCCATCTGGTCACGGCCATGCTGGGAAATTGGTACGATGCCGCCAAGGCCGAACAGCTCGCCAACTCCATGGCGGACCAGGGCGTTGATGTTTTCGGCACCATTGCTGGAAGTGGAAACGCCGGAGTGCTCAGTTCGGCTGTGAACAAAGGTCTCTATGTGCTTTGGTATGACAGCGACGGCTATGACAAGGCACCGGGCACCGTCGTCTGCTCCATCATCAAGGACAACGGAGCAGCCACCACCAAGAACCTGGAAAACCTCGTCGACGGGACTCTTGCGTGGGGTGAACCGGAAATACTCGGCGCTGAAGAGGGATACATCTACGTGTCTCTTCGCGACGCGAGGTACATCAACAGTCTTCCGGAAGATGTCCGGACTCAGTTTGAAGAGATGTACCATAAGGTTGTGAGCGGAGAACTGGAGATCATCGTCCCACAAGACGTGTTGGACAGGATTGACGCTGCTGCTCATCAGTAAGTGCCAGACACCTGCGGGGTCCACGTTGGACCCCGCAGTCTTCTTTCCCAGATAAAGGAAAACTCAATGGTAGCTGAATCTCTCGTTCTGTTTGAAATGAAGAACATACATAAGACCTACGCGGGCAATAGCGTTCACGCGAACAAGGGAGTGAATCTGTCCGTAAACAAAGGCGAAATCCACGCTATCGTCGGAGAAAACGGGGCAGGGAAGACAACTCTCATGAAAATACTCTGCGGACTTGAAAGGGCCAACGAGGGAGAGATTCGATTTAACGGTAAGCCTGTAAACATCGAATCGGCTCACGATGCTGACAGGCTAGAGATCGGAATGGT
>Ga0180007_10004389_pt1 | contig 14950 bp, 12 predicted proteins | sample MM_PC_MetaG_FD_121122 | JGI IMG/M metagenome (GOLD analysis project Ga0180007, IMG submission 121122) | Groundwater microbial communities from the Aspo Hard Rock Laboratory (HRL) deep subsurface site, Sweden - MM_PC_MetaG | ecosystem: Environmental > Aquatic > Deep subsurface > Groundwater... | reverse complement strand
GGATCAGTGTGTCCTCTTCGTTGACTTTAATCTGCCGGAATCCCCTGAAAAAGATAATGCCTTTGTGTCCCATTAATTGGGTTTTGAAGGTCGCTGGCGAGACGACCCGTGTAAACCGATGCCCAAGGACTCTGTGCTTTCTTAAAGCGATGGCCATTTCATTGGCCAGCATGGTGTGCCCTTCGGCCTTATTATGAAGAATGCAATGCTCCACTCCTGGAAACCTGCTGGTGTCCACGCCGCATCGCCTTAATGCAATCCCCAGATTGATGGCGCTTTGATTGGAAAAATCAGGGTTCCTGCCGCAGGATGCAGGATGCTCGCCCAAAATCGTGGGGTGAGCTTTCCATAGGGTTTCGAAGTAGAGCGTGCTGTGATATAGCATCAGATGTGGTGCCTCCCAGGGAATCATTAACAACGGATTTATGTGTCCATAGGAAATCATCTGTTTCCTGTCAAGGAATTTTTTTGGTTTTTGGTTTGGTTTTTTAAGGGAAAACTGGTTGACCAGAAGGGCTTGAAAAATGACATAAGTCCTATGGGTTTCATAGGTCCCATGGGACGTATGGGACCTATAAGACTTATGGGACTTATGGAGAATTGTTTTTGGGGAGGTTCCTCCAGAAGCAAGGCTGGAGCCATGCGGTGTACGCTCCCAGGCTGGAGAACAAAAAAATAATACCTGTTTGGCAACCTTTTTAAAAGAGCCTGCCCCAGCGAAGGCTGGGGCTGGCCCCCGGCAGGGAAATCCTTTTGCCCTTCTTCGTGCTCTTCGTGTCCTTCAGCGACCACCGGGAGCGGGTGGTGGAAAATAGATTTACTTGAAGGATATGGACAAAAATAAATTCCATTCTGATTTTTTTAAAACCACCACCCGGTCGCTTCGCTTCCTGAAGGACACGAAGAGCACGAAGAAAAATGCCTCTGGTGGCTCTTTGAGGGTCAGCTTCCCCGCCTTCGCGGGGACAAGCTTAAAAAGCTGGGCCAGTCTTCGCCAAGGCTTTGCCCGACACGCAAATGGGTTGGGCTTGGAAATAATACCCAAATAAAGATGATATAAAATGACATAAGTCCCATGAGTCTCATAGGTCCTATGGGATGTATGCGACCTATAAGACTCATGGGACTTATTGAGAATTGTTTTTGGGGAGTTCCTCCAGAGGCATGGCTGGAGCCCCGGGAGCGAGTGGCTCATGCCATTTAATCCTTCAACAGATACCGGCACATGATATCTTCGAGTTCATTGATCAGCCGTTCACCAGCTATGGTTGTCTTGAATACTTTGACCCGGTGGACAATCTCATCACAGACCCGGAGGATGGTGGTGGCGGCAGCTTCATAATCGGTCACGAGGAAAAGGTCCTTGTGGGTTTCCAGATACATTTTGATCAGATTAATCACGGTCATGTCTTCCTTAGCGCACAGGTCTTCAATGTCTTTGTCCAGAAGAATCATGGCACTGATTTGCTTATGAAGATCCGGATCAATTTCATGGGCCGAAACCAGGGTCCGGATCAATATGCAGATCGTTTCCCTGATATTCGAAGGCTCAAAACTGACCGCGAGGACAGCGTTGAGAATGATAGCGGTGACCTGCTGGTAAAACCGTTTTATTCCTTGGGTCAGGACTTCTTTTTTGTTGTTGAAATAACTGTAAAACGTACCCGTACCAATTCCCGCATGGGCGGCAATTTCCACGGCGTTTGTTTTGTGGTAGCCCTTTTTGCCAAACAGGTACATCCCCGAGTCAATTATTTTTGATCGGGTTTCAATCCCCCTGCTCTGCACGGGGACCCGTGCTTTTCTTTGTCCCGCCATATCCCCCCCCCTTTTGGTGATCAGCTCGTTATTAAACGTTTCACCCCACGGTGTCAATATAGAATACGAATAATGTTTCATATTCTCCTTGACAACATGAAACATTATTCGTATTTAGCGCTTTACTCGAAACATATTTCATGCTTTAGAGGTTAAGACGGGCAACATACAACGACTCATTTTAAGAGAGGCCATATGATCAAAACACACAAACTTTCGACGTTTCCCATAAAACACGATGCCACAGGTCCTGATTTTCCGGAAATAAAGAGACCATCTGCAAAAGAGGTTGAATCCGTCAAGGGATATCAACGCATGGATACACATTTTATGAGTAAGGGGGTTCGATGCGCCGCCTGGTTGTATCTGCCGGACCATGAAAAGAATCCGCCGGTGGTCATCATGGCCCATGGTCTTGGAGGAGAAAGGAAGTTCCGGCTGGATGCCTACGCAGAGCGGTTTGTCCAAAGGAAAATGGCCTGTTTTGTATTTGATTACAGGGGGTTTGGTGACAGCGAGGGTGAGCCCCGTCAGAACATCAACCCATACCGGCATCTTGAAGATTGGGATGCTGCCATAGCCCATGTCCGAAATCTTGAAGCCGTTGATACCGGCCGTATAGCCCTGTGGGGGACCTCGTTCAGCGCCGGTCATGTGATCGTCATGGCTGCCAGGAATAAAGATATCAGGGCCATCGTCGGCCAGGTTCCCTTTGTGGATGGTGTATCTTCAAGCATGAACTATAGTCTTTTTTATTCCTTGAGAGCGTTTTTCCACGGGATGATGGATCTGGCTTTCTGTACATTCAGTTTGGGGAAGATACGTCATCGGGTGAAGTACGCCACCGAACCCGGAACATTTGGTGTCCTGAATACACCCGACGCCCTTTCCGGGGTAAAAAAGCTTCTGCCAAAGGACATATCTTGGGAGCAGGCTGATTTTAAATGCCCGGCATCGATTTTTATAACCCTGCCTACATATCGACCGATCCGGTATGCTAAAAAAGTCAGGTGCCCTGCATTAATAATCTATTCGGAAAGCGACAGCCTCATTCCGGCATCGGCCGTCCGAAAGGCCATATCGAAAATGCCAAATGGCAAAGGACTCCCTCTGCCTCTCCATGTGGGTCACTTCGATCCCTATGTAGGTAAGGAATTTGAATCGGTTTCAGCGGTCCAGGCGGATTTTTTCGAATCCTGTTTTGGTATGATTTCAGATGATTCGGATTAACAGCTTAACCATGAAGCACATCAAGGGAAACAAGTACCCGGGAGGCCGTGACTTCCGGGATATCTCCTTCAGGGCAGATCACGACAATATCGGCATATGACTTGTACAAACGATCCCGTTCAGCAAGGAGGGATTCCAGGGTCTGACCTGGTTTTCGGATAACACCTCGTTTTTCAGGATCTGACAGCCTGCTCATTAAAAGTGAGATATCTGCCGTGAGGTAGACTATACATCCATTGGCCTTGAGATGTTCCATGGCCCTTTTCCCATAGACCACGCTGCCACCGGTTGAAATCACAGTGTGATTGGCCTGGATGGACAGGACGTGAGTCTCCTCAATTCTGCAAAAGCCGTTTATCCCCTTCTTGTCAATAATATCAGAGAGGGCTGTGCCCTCCTGTTCCTGTATAAAGGTATCGGTATCCAGAAAATTGTAATTGAGTGTCCGGGCCAGAATGAGACCCACGGTACTTTTGCCCACGGCGGGCATGCCGATCAGGACGATGTTATTATGTGTATTCATTTCATGGAATATATCACAGGATACAGGAGAATTTCAATGTCCATGAGGGCGCCATGGTCATAGCAGCTTTTTGTTCCCCATGGATAGAAAACTTTGTTGATTTTGTAAACAATGTTAATTATAGTGTGTTCATTCATTATATATCTGATGACGAGAAAAGAGGAGCTTCAATGAGAACATTATTTCTGTTCATGGTTCTGTTTCTGCTCGTAGCCTGTGGCGGAAGTTCGCCTTCATCCCCGGCACCGGGTCCGGGTGATGCACAGTTAGAGAAGCTGGATGTCTCGGCCGGGTTCAGAATTCTTCCGGTGGGTTTGGCACGGCCTATAACAGCCACGGGGCTGTATTCGGATCACTCCATTCGGGACCTGACTGATGATGTGACCTGGATAACATCGAATAACCAGGTGGCCGTGGTCGATAATGGTAATGAAAAGTGTTTTCTCACCGGTGTCAACCCGGGTGACGTCGTGGTTTCAGCATACCTTGGTGACATGGAGGACAGCCTTAATATTACCATCAGCGATGCGGTTTTAACATCCATCGAAATTTCTCCGGATCCAGGGTCGGCCCTTGTGGGGCAATCTCTTCAATTTACGGCCATGGGAATATATTCTGATCATTCAATCCTGGATATCACCCGGGATGCTCTGTGGACGTCCTCGGATCTGACAGTCGCTGTTCCTGATAATTCCCCGGGCTTTTCAGGATTATTTAAAATACTGCAACAGGGTGCATTCACCATCACAGCGAGACTGGGAGATATTGAAGCCTCTGTTGAGGCCCGATCCAGTGCGGCTGATTTAACGGATGTGTTTATAACCCCCCCGCGTTTCACCCTTGAAAAAGGCCTTAGCCTTGCGCTCCAGGCTTCAGGTCTTTATTCGGACACATCCGTGAGGGATCTGACCCGGGAGGTGCTCTGGGCATCGGATGATACGAGCATTGTCTCAGTGAACAACAGCCTTGAGGGTAAGGGTGTGATTGGGGCAGTGGCCCAGGGCGTTGTGCAGATTTCCGCCATGATAGGAGACAAGACGGCTGTCTGTGAAATCACAGTCACGGACTCGGGTCTTATCTCTCTGGCTATTGTCGCGCCGCCCCCCAGTCTTGCGTCTGGAACCTCTTTTCAACTTGAGGCAAAAGGTGTTTATAATGATGGAAGCCAGAGGGATCTGACCGGGTATGTTTTTTGGGAATCGTCGGACAAGGGTATTGCAAGTGCCAGCAACTTTGAGGGAGAAAAAGGCTGGTTACGTGCCCATACACCGGGTGAGGTGAGTATCACGGCCAATTTTATGGGCCAGAGTCCTTCGGTCACCATCACGATCACTGAGGCAACGCTGGAATATATAGAGATTCGACCTCTTGATGATCATCTGCCCTCAGGTGTGAAACTTCAATATCAAGCCATGGGGTATTTTTCAGATGGAAGCGAGCAGGATCTGACCCAGAAGGCTGTCTGGCAGATTGACGACAAAACCATCGCAAGCATAAGTAATATCAGAGGGTTGAAAGGCTTGCTTTATTCCTTTGCACCGGGAGAATTAACCGTATCGGCAAGTTTTGGAGATGTGATTGGAAGCACCAGTCTGACCATCACCGGAGAAAGCCTTGTGTCCATCAGGTTTACCCCTGATATTGTTGTTGTGAGGGAAGACTCGTCCATGCCAATGCTCATTGAAGGAATTTTTTCAGATGAGTCGGTCCTTGACCTGACATCAGAGGTTTTGTGGGCAACGTTTAACGCCCAGGTGGCCGTGGCTGTGAATACCGCTGGCCAGGAAGGGACCATCACAGGGATCGGGGCCGGGCAGACTTACGTCCTGGCAATTTTTGGCCAGGGAGGCTTCATTGTCCCCGTTGTCGTTGTTCGCGATTTTTTAATGGCCCCCCAGCAGGTGGAAAATGGTATCCAGTTCAGGGCCTATGGGGAAATAGGCGATGACCAGTATATCGATTTGACAGAGAATGTGATCTGGAGTTCGGATGATGAAACGGTTCTGACCATCAGCAATGCTGAAGGAACACAGGGATTTGCTGATATTCTTCAGGCAGGCTCCTGCAATGTCACAGCCTTCTATTCGGATGATCTGATTGTAACCAAGGGTGTTATCATCACTTCGGGGAAATAGTCTCTGCCAGGGCTGGGCGGTTTATGGACCGCCATGCCTTGATAGTGTTTACTATTGATGAACTCGTAGAAAGTCGACGGATGGCTATGAAAAAAGGTCCATAGGCAAGGCATAGTGTTTGGCCGGAGTTACGGCATACACGAGCGTATGTCGAACGTCTGGCCAAACACTATAACGCCGCATATGGGACTTTTTACGACGCCATCACCATTTGAGGATAACGATGGGCACACACATGAGCACTGTGGAACCGCCTCCGATGCCCCCATGATCGTCCCCTCCGGCTCCCAGGATTGCGGTGACGATGAAGCCTGCCGTTGCAGCCACACCGCTGACAATATGAATGTTGTATTTTGAAAAGCCTTCCCGGGTGTCAAAGTAATCGCTGTACTCCATAAAACCCGAGAAACAGGTCAGGGTGGCAGCCGTTGCCGCAGCATACCCCATGGGCTCGTGAACATCTTTGCTGGAACTGGAAAAGGCTGCTCCGGCCGCAAGTAGAAGCGTGCCATACCCCATGTATTTGTGAACAGAACCCATGTCCGGAGTCCGGCTCACCCTGGTTTTTTCCATGGAGATCGGCATCGATTTAAATTCATCCGGCTCTGAAATCTGAAACGGTGATGACAGAAGGGGCGATCCCTCGAGGACAGCCCAGACGTCCTGATTCTGGGCAAAAAGGGTTGACGTTATAAAGAAAGGACTCAAAATAATAAGGAAAACCATCATTTTTATTGTGGTGTTTGTCATGTTCATACAACATCTCCTTTGTAAAGAAAATGAATGTGCGGATTATGACCAGTTATCGTAAAATCCTGGCAGATTAGAATAGCGACTTATCCTGGAATTTCCTGGGACAAGGGAAGGATGATGGTGAATATTGTCCCCTTGTTGACCTCACTTTCAACAGAAATATCCCCGCCGTGTTCCTTGATGAATCCATAACAAAGAGACAGTCCATGGCCCACGCCTTTGACATCATCTTTGGTGGTGAAGAACGTGTCAAAAATCCGGCCAAGGTTCTCTTCGCTGATACCAACTCCGGTGTCGCTGATGATAATATGGACCGAGTTGTCATGGCAGGTTGTGTTGATGGTCAGAACCCCCCCCTCGGCCATGGCGTCCCTTGCATTGGTGATCATGTTTAAAAAAACCTGGCGGAGCTGGTTTTTTGAAGCGGGAACCAGGCATATTCCTTTTTCAAATCGTGTTTTGATCCGGATGTTTTTTTCTATGAACTGTTTGCGATGCAGGGTGAGTATTTCATCCACCAGGCGATTGATATCCGTGAGCTGCCGATCCTCGGGATCGGGACGTGCAAAGGACAACATTTTTCTGAGCATCTCGGACAAGCGTTCCGTTTCACCCAGTGCCATGTCCAGGATTTTTCGTTTTTTGTTTTCAGGAGGGACTTCACTTTTCAACAGCTCCAGGGTGTTGATAATCCCGTAGAGCGGGTTGTTGACCTCGTGGGCGATCAGGGAGGTTAGTCGTCCCATGGAAGCGAGTTTTTCGGATTGCAGCAGAAGATTCTGGGTGTGTTTAAGGCGCCTTGCCATGTCCAGCTGCTCTTCAAAATCAACAAATATGCCGACCGATGCTATTTCCTGGTTCAGCTCGTTATATATGATGGATGCCGATAATTTGACCTGGACGGTTCCCCCGTCTTTTTTCACAAAAACCATGGGAAAAGATCTGAGTCGACCCTTGCCTCCGTATTCGGTTCCCCGCATCAGCGCCATGATCTTCCTGGCGATCCCTTCGGGGTAGATTTTCTGGATGTGGAGTTTGCCGATGACGTCTTCGTTTTTGTAGCCCAGGGTTTCTTCAGCGGCCTTATTCCAGATGATGATGGTTCCTTTCACGTCTGCGGCGATGATAACATTGGGGGAACTCTGGATCACGTTGTTCAGCATATCAAGGGCCTTACGGAGTTCCTTTTCCATGGTTTTGCGGTGGGATACGTCCACCACCACTCCTTCAAAGCCTTTGATGTTGCCGTGAATATCACGAATGGCATGGCTTGTGATCAAACCGGGAACAATGCTACCGTCATTGGCGATAAAGTCAATCTCATGGTCGTTGATCCTCTCTCCCTTGAGGGTGAGGGCTTCCATGACCAAGGTATCTTCCGGGGTGAAGTTCAGGCAGGCAGAAATATTACGGTCCATAAACGTTTCTTTGTTATCGTACCCCAGCATGGACACCAAGGCCGGATTGACATCGATGAGATTTCCGCTGGACTCGCAGATAAAGGCACCGCATTTCATGGTGTGGAAAAGCCGGTGATAATCCTCTGTCTTTTCGGCAAGGCAGGATTGGATCACGTCACTGATGGCGATCAAGCCCACATGTTTTCCCATTTTTTCAACCACCAGGTACCGGAGCTTGTTCCGGTGGAACAGGTCAAGCAGCTGATCCGTATTCAGGTTGTGGGTAACTTTGGTCACCTGGGGATTCATGTAGTCGCCAATCCGTGCGGTCCTGGCATCGAATCCTTTTTCCAGGTTGTTTCTCATGAAATCACGTTCGGTCCAGATCCCTTGGATATCGTTGTAGCTACCCACCAGAACGGCCCCTATTTTAAGGGATACCATCCGTGTAATGGCTTCCTGGATGGTGGTCTGGGGGGGGACACAGACAATGTCACGCCCTTTCATGTTTAAAATGTCTTCGGCTGAGTTCATGGCGGACCTTTCCCGGACAGGACGTATTCGGCAATGGATAAAGGCAGGTCATAGGCAATGATAATCAGTTTGTCGTATTCGGACAGGCGGAGATCTTTGCCTGTTTTTTTGGGGTTGACCAGGAAACTGTTTTTGATCATATTGCGTCCCTCCCGTGTGAATAGAGTCTCGGGGGGTGAGATGATAAAGCCGATAATGATAAAGGGCGCTTCGACCTGGATGCAGTATCTGGAAATTTCCCGGAAGCTCATCCCGGAAATTGCAGGCTCCATCAGGGGTAAAAAGATTTGAGGCGTCCCTTCGGCCGTAGTCAGGAGGTCTTCAAAAATGTTTTTGACTCCGGGTGTAATGCAACTCTGGGCAATGAGTTTTTCGGAAATTTCTCCGAGACAGACAACTTCATCCACATTCATGGCTTTGAGATGATCACGATTGATGGACAGAATCAGTTCCTGAATGGTATGGACCTGGGGGTTTTGTTTTTCAATGGCAACCGCCATCAATGTGGATTGGGCATCGGCCAGCTGGCCCTGGTTGGGGTCGGCAAGGATGATGGCGGCGTTAGCATCTTTGATGCAAGCCGCGTCCAGACATTCCTTGTCAAAGGGGTTGCCATAAAGTGTAATGACCTTGGCGACTCCGCTCGGGCGAGGGTGCCAGTCAGGGTTACTCTGCCAGAGATTCCTGTCTTGAATCAACAGGACAACGTCCCTGTGTTTCTGGGCTGTGTCTTTATGAAGTTCTTCAACAATGGCCCGGACTTTTTCATTGCAGTTACAAATAACCACATGCCCGCTTAAAGGTGGTATGACGGGGTTTTGCGTCATGCTTCGTTTCCTATTATGTTGTTTGTTCCCATGAAAGAATATTGCTTCGCCACAGATCGTTGATGTCTACATCGGAAAACGTCGGTTGCTCGTATGCGATCACGATGAGGCGGTCCCGCTCATGGAGGCGCAGATCCGCCGTCATGATGCCGCTTTTTTTTGAGTAGGGACTGAGCTTGAATAGGGTGGTCGGCCTGTTTGGGGGTGAGCGGTCAATCCCTGCCAATACAATGGCTTCCTCATCAAGATCCAGAAAAAAAATCTGGGCATCTTTGAATGTTTTTCCAATAAGATCCTTGGGCACCGGAATCGTGTAGAATTCACTGGAGTCATCGGTGAAGGTCATCAGCGAGTCGTAAACTTCGGTGACGCCGGGATTTAGGACAGCCTGGCTGGCCAGTCTCTCTCCGAACAGACGGCTCACCACAAATTCCACCCCGTCCAGAGTGGATGCACTATGAAGATTGCTTTCACTCTGGAGTTCGGCCACAATGGGGATATTGTGATTTTTACCGACCACCGCCAGTGTTTTCATCAAAGTCCTGTTATCAATATCCTGGGTGGAATCACCGGCCCTGAAATTGGATGAGAGAAGGACCACACGTAAGGCGTCGTTCAGGTTTGCTTTGTCCAGCACCCTTGAATCCAGGGCATCGCCCTGGAGGGCCATCACCTTTTTGTATATCAGGGGTTCAGCTGCCTTAAGCTCATCGGCGTTCCGGCAAACGACCAGTATGTAATGGCGGCCTTTGAGTGCGGCATTGACCTGTTTGATCACATTATGAAGGTGCTTGTTCTGACCGATGATGATGATATGGCGTTCCAGCTTGCTGTCCGGGGGTTTCAGTGTTATTTTTCCACTGCGTTGCATATGCCGGACCAGAATGGACACGATTTCACCGGTGATGACCCCGGCAAAGCAAATCCCCGCAATGAGAAGAACCGTGACTTCTATGCGCCCGGCCAGGGACAAGGGGGCTTTGTCCTCAATGCCTGAAAAAAGGATGATAACCGTGTTCCAGTATGATTGCCAGTAACCTGCATAGGGCCCCCATGTCGGATGATTCAGATGGGACTCGGTAAAGTAGATCAGATTGGAACCGACGACCCAGGTGATGAGGGTGTATATAAATATTTTTTCAAGCTGTCCGGCCCGTGTTTTTTCTCTCATCGTACTGACACAAATTCTGAAGTCGATCAATAGCCTGAAGATGAGAACGCCGTAACGGATAAACTTCAGCAACCTCAACAGTCGAAGGAGCCGAAGGAGTCTAAGGAGCCTGACGCTCCTGGCCAGGGAGAAGATCATCAAGCCCTCTGCAAGAACTAACACGGTGGGAAGAATGGCGATGAAATCAATCAGGGCGTAAACGGTAAACGGGTATGTGATCCGGTTGGATGCAGAATACCATCGGAGTCCATACTCGACGATAAAAATGGTTGTAATAATGATTTCCAAGACCCAGAAAAAATTCTTGTGCGAGGGAAAGATGATTTCGGCAGGGATCAGAAGGCAGGATATCAAGATGCAGAGGATGATAAACAGATCCATGAACAGGCTTGCCCGGGTGGAGCTCTCAGAGTACTGGAAGGGCTCCATGATTTCATGAAGGGTGGATCGCAGGGACGAATTCTTTAAGTTGAGGAGCTTCACGGTTGTATGACTCCTTGTTTCATGTTAACAGGCCAGGGTCCCACGCTAAGACCTGGGATGCGAAAATGCATGGATAATATATGTTTGATAATAAATTTAGTGATTTGCTCTCTAAGTGAAAGAGACAGGAGGTCGTCTGTTTTTTATGCATCATAGCACAATCCCCTGGCGCATTCAATAGGATCTCACAGGCTCCTGGGTCAGGGACTTTTTTCGACGCCATCAACCATGAACGTTTCAAAAGTGCAATTTATCGAGCGATAAAATTACATAAGTGTTATTTTAACCCAGGGCTTGTCAAGGAAAGATGGTTTCATATATCATAAGATAATAGACGTATGGCCCATAGGGGTGTTCCCTGCTGTTGACAGGTTGTCTGGCAGGGATGTTGCTTGTACAATAGATATGGGCGCTTTGGGCCCTGAATAAGGCACTTGGTTTTGTCGCATATTGGGGAAAATAGAAATTATGACACACATTGCCTCGATTCAGTTGAAAAAGAACAGAGAACAACTGAACGCTATGTATACAAAAATGACAGCAACGGCATTTTTAAAAGAAAATGCACGGCTGATTGATGAGTATTTTCTGGATAGTTATGCGCAAAGCAGCGTGGGACCGGTCTTGAATGACGAGGGTAATCCATGTGCCATTGTGGCTCTGGGGGGGTATGGCCGGGACGAGCAATGTATCCATTCCGATGTGGATATCCTGATTCTTTTTGACAAGAAGGTCCCCGGAAAAGCCGAAGAACTGGTTCGTGAAATCATTTATCCCCTGTGGGACATCGGCCTTGATGTGGGCCACGCCACCCGTTCTGTAGATGAATGTCTTAAATTGGCAGCTGCGGATCTTGAAGTGTTCACGTCATTATTGAGCGCTCGGTTTATCTGCGGCCTGTCACCTTTGTTCACACGGTTGACATCGAATATCAATGACCGTTTGATCCAGTCATCCAAAAACAAGATCCTGGGCTGGATTAAGACGAGCTGTATGGAACGCCATAGAAGTTTCGGGGACTCCTCAAATCTTATCGAACCCCATTTGAAAAACGGAATGGGAGGGCTGAGGGATTATCATACCATGTTGTGGCTGGGGCGAATAAGATCCATGATCAAGCAGCCCGAGGATTTTCTACAAAAAGGCTATCTGAATAAAAATGAATACGCTGGGCTTGTTGACAGCCTGGAATTCATCTGGAATGTACGTAACAGACTCCATATGATTACCGGCCGAAAAAGCGATCAACTCCATTTTGAACATCAGGCCATCATTGCCAAGTCATTTAAATTCAAAAAAATGGATGGGCAGCAGCCCGTTGAACGATTCATGGGGGTTCTCCACGCAAAAATGGAGTTTATCAAACAACATCATCTGATGTTTCTGGCTGAGCTTGGCCAGTCCAGAACAGTTTTTTTCAGCAAGGATTTATTTAAACGGTCACGGGTCCCAGGGCTTTCCATCTCCAAACAAATGTTGAATTTTGTATCCGATAAGGTGATCCAGGACAATCCTGAATTGCTCAGTGATATTTTTTCCGAAAGTGCACGTCTGAGATTGCCGCTGTCTTCAGCTGCCAAGCGAAAGGTTGTCGAATATGGCGACTTGATTGACGGCTTCCGGTATTCAAAGACCTCCACCAAAAGCTTTGAGCGCATCATGGGAACAGTGAGCCGGGAATTCAATGTCCTCAATGAAATGCTTTCAACAGGTTTTCTGGTCCGGCTCATTCCCGAATTCGGAAAAATCTCCAACCGGATACAATACAACCAGTATCATATTTATCCGGTGGATCGTCATTCCATCCATGTTCTCCAGGCTGTGATGGAGTTTAGCTCCAAGGAAAACATGGACAAGGAGCCTTTTTACGGAAAGCTTTACGGGGAGATTGCAAGCAAGAAAGCACTCCATTGGGCCTCCCTGTTTCATGATATCGGCAAAGGTATGCCCGGGGGAGAGCACTCCAGGGAGGGGGCGAAAATCATTCGGGATATATTGAAAAAAAGGGACATGAACCCCAAGCTCATTGATACGGTGGCATTTTTAATTGAGCATCATCTTTACCTTATAAATGTGGCCAAACGCAGGGACATTGACGATGAAGAAACCGTCATGGCCTGTGCCCGGACCATCAAAGATGCTGATCGATTGAAAATGCTCTACCTTCTTACCGTGGCCGATTCCCTGTCCACGGGGCCCAATGCGTGGAACACCTGGACGGAAAGTCTGCTGCGTGATCTTTTTTTCAAGGTCCTTGAAATTCTGGAAACCGGGGATCTGGTATCCAACCGCAAGGAGAAATCCATCCAGATCAAAAAAGAGAAAATCTTTGCAAATGATCACACCCTGATTATGGGCCACGATGATCTGAGTGATTTGATCGACAGCATGTCTCCCAGGTATCTACTCAGTACTCCGGATAAGAAAATTATCGAACATATCGGCTTGTACGAGGCGAAAAAAGAGGCCGACTTCGTCCTTAAGGTCCGGAAGGTGCATCAGGCGAATAACCGTTGCGCAGCCATCTGCGGGAATGACAAACCCGGTTTCTTCTCCAAGGTCGCCGGAGTGTTTACCCTGAATGATTTTGATATTCTTGATGCCCAGATTTTTTCCTGGGGTAAGCATACAGCCCTGGATTTGTTTACCATTAAGCCTTTTTATGACCTCACCCGTGAAGAGGAACGATGGGCGCGGGTTAAAAACGATCTTCAACGTGTACTTAATGACAAGCTGGATCTGACGGAAGCCCTTAGAATGAAGCCCGCAAGTCCCTTGTTCAAAAAGACGGTCAGGGCTTCGGGTAAGGCGGATCGTGTGGATATCGACAATAAAAGCTCCAGCTTTTTTACCATTATTGAGGTATACAGCTATGATTTTCCAGGCCTTTTATACTCGGTGACCAACGCCCTTTACACCTGTAATCTGGATATTGTCTACGCCAAAATAGCCACCCATGTTGAGCAGGTGGTGGATATTTTCTACGTAAGAAGCCTTTATGGCGGGAAAGTTGATCAGCCAGAACAGATCCGTGAAATAAAAAAAGCCGTGCTGACCGCTGTCAACCAGTCTGGTCATCCCAGAGTTGTCGAAACAAGCATGACATTCTGATTGATGAGCCCGTAAAAAGTCGACAGATGGCTATGGAAAAAGGTCCATAGGCCAAACACTATAACGCCGCATATGGGACTTTTTACGACGCCATCAAAATGGTTTCGTTGTAAGGCCTTGTGCCCTTCAAGGCTTTGGTGTATGCTGACCACGTTTATGTCTGAACTGACAATCCTTAAATTATTAGTGTATTATGATAAATAAGCCAGCCCTGATATAAGGTCTTTAAGGTCAAGATGTTTTAACGTTTTGTCAGGGGATTGGTAATCCATAGTTTGGACACGCTTTTTGTAACGTTTGTGGCAGTGAAAGGAGCCCAATGATGAAAAAAATTGATGCGATTATTAAACCCTATAAGCTTGATGACGTAAAAGACGCTCTGAATGAAATCGGAATCAAGGGCATGACCATTTCTGAAGTCAAAGGATACGGGAGACAGAAAGGGCACAAGGAAATATACAGGGGTGCCGAGTATGTGGTCGACTTTGTTCCAAAAATAAAGATTGAGGTGGTTGTTTCCGCCGATATGGCTGATAAGGCTGTGGATGTCATCAGGCAGGCTGCGAATACCGGGAAAATTGGAGATGGGAAAATATTTATTTCATCCATCGAAAAGGCCGTCCGCATACGGACCGGTGAGCAGGGAGATGATGCCCTTTAGATATGCACGCTCAAAATTAACGACCGGGTCAGGTGACACCTGAACCCGGATAGCCTGCCACATGTTTGTCCAACCTTCTTTATGCTCTTCATGGTAAAATAGTTTTTTCTTTTTTTAAACCACCCGTTCACATGTCCAATTGCATCGCCTTTTATAAGGAGGCGGCCCATTTGGTGGGCAAAGCCCACCCTGTCATAACAATGTCAACTCCTTTTTTTAGGTTGTTTTATGTTATTATCTTTTGAATTACTCCGTACGTATCCCCTTGATGCTCTTTGATGTTTTTTAAGAGCCCATTGTTTTG
>Ga0180007_10004388_pt1 | contig 14951 bp, 13 predicted proteins | sample MM_PC_MetaG_FD_121122 | JGI IMG/M metagenome (GOLD analysis project Ga0180007, IMG submission 121122) | Groundwater microbial communities from the Aspo Hard Rock Laboratory (HRL) deep subsurface site, Sweden - MM_PC_MetaG | ecosystem: Environmental > Aquatic > Deep subsurface > Groundwater... | reverse complement strand
TTTGTATTCAATTCCAATCTATTTCTGTATCATCCATGATTAATTTCTAAAAGAACAATAAGATTAATAAACTTAGCCAAAAACAGCAATCTTGTCAAGTATATACCAAAAAGACCCCCTGGACAAATTATTGGGCTGGATCTTTTTATTTTACCAATTTAACAAACTTGCGCTTGCCTACTTTCAATACCGAGTCGGATTTTATGGTAACTTTTTTATTCCAATCTTTAATCTGCTTATTGTCCAGATAAACACCCCCCTGCTCAACTAACCGCCGCGCTTCACTTTTTGAACCAGTCAAATCAGCCTTAACTATTATTTCAGTCAATTGCATACTGTCCGCTCCAATTATTAATTGGGGCATTTTATCAGGTGCTTTTTTGTCTTTGAATACTTTATTAAACTCTTTCCCAGCTGCTATGGCATTAACTTTACCATGATACATGGTTACTAGTTCTTCAGCTAATCTGAACTTGACATTACGGGGATTAGTGCCATCTTTCAAGCCCTGCTCTAGATTTTTAATTTCATAAACAGGCACATCTGTTAATAAGGTAAAGTACTTAATAATTAATTTATCTGGTATTGACATCACCTTGCCAAACATTTCCTTGGGCGTATCCGTAATATTTATACCATTGCCTAAGCTCATGCTCATCTTATCCTTGCCGTCAGTGCCTTCAATCAAATTGACAGTTAAAATATCCTGCGGCGGCTGCCGGTAATAAGGCTGAATAGTACGCGCGGCCAGCATATTAAATGTCTGGTCCGTGCCGCCCAGCTCAACATCAGCCTGGAGCGCTACTGAGTCATACCCCTGTAGAATTGGATACATCAATTCATGAACCCACAACGGCTTACCCTTTTTTAACCGTTCTTTAAACATATCCCTTTCAATCATCTGATTAACGGTAAAACGGCTCATGACCTCAAACAGCTCAGCAAAGTCCATATTCTTATGCCACTCGGAATTATACCTTACCTCTGTCTTATCTAAATCTAAAACCTTACCAGCCTGTTTCTTAAACATCCTCATGTTGTCAGCAATTTCCTGCTCACTTAGCGGCTTACGGGCTGATAATTTATCTGAGGGATCACCAATACGGGCCGTAAAATCACCAACTAAAAAAATTGCTGTATGGCCTAAATCCTGAAATTGCCTCAGTTTCCGCAAAACAACAGAATGCCCCAGGTGCAAATTTGAGGCTGTGGGGTCAACCCCCAGTTTTACCCGAAGTCGCTTGCCAGACCTTAGCTTTTCAGTTAAACTCTTCCTGACCATTACCCGGCTAACGCTGCGAGTTAAAACTTCCTGAATTTTATCTTTGGACTGCATATTTAGAACGCCTTTCATTCATATTATAGCTTATTTTTGCTATAATATAAAGACTAATAGCCCAATAACTTTATGCCTAAACATATCCTTGGTGTTGACGTCGGTGGCACCAAAATCCAAGCCGGTCTGGTTAATAATAAAAATCAGATCATTAAAACAAAACAATTCCCAACTAATGCAAAAAATAGGGATATTGCCATTAAAAATATTGCAGCCGCCATACAATATTTCTATTCTAAGAACGTGAAGGCAATCGGCATTGGCATCACTGGTTTTGCCCTGCCGAAAACAGGTATAGTGGCCGGCAGCCCCAACCTCCCAAAAAGCTGGCATAACGTTCCGCTTAAAAAAATCATTGCCAAGAAATTCAAGGTCCCGGTGGCCATTGACAATGATGGTAGCTGCGTTGCTTTAGCTGAAGCTATAAAGGGTGAGGGAAAAAATTATAATATTGTTTATTCATTAACACTGGGTACTGGCGTAGGCGCAGGACTGGTTATTAACAAAAAATTATACCATGGCGCTCAGGGAGTGACTGAATATGGGCATACAATAATTGCGGATAGGTCCCCTCGCTGCAGCTGCGGTTTATACGGCCACCTTGAAGCACTAGCTTCAGGGCTAGCGATGGAAAAAATTTATTTTCAATACACCGGTAAAAAGATGAATCCTTTTCAAATTGAAGAACGGGCTAAAAACAGAAATCGAGCAGCCATGAAAACCATTGCTACCATGTCCCACTATTTAAGTGTTGGTTTAGCTAATATTATCCATACTTTCAACCCTAAAATAATTATAATCGGAGGCGGATTATCAAAAGTAGATATTTTAGTCAAACCCGCCATAAAATCCGTTAATAACAAGTTGATTTATCCAGGATTAAAAAACACGACCATCGTCACCTCGCGCCTAGGCTACAAAGCCGGCGTTATTGGAGCTGCCCTTATAACTAAATAATATATGCCCATCCCCCACCTAAAAGAACCTGAATTCCGCATCAGAAAAATCGGCGAACGAGTGGCAAAAAAAGCCAGACAAAAACCAGCTTCCGGGCCTGGCTCTCAATCGCGCTGGAAAAAAATTCTGTCCCGCTGGTGGTTAATTTTAGGCATTATTATTACTGTTGGCATCATCAGCATAATAGCTCTGTTTGCCTGGGTATCACGAGATCTGCCTGACCCCGACAAAATTATTGGCCGTACCATTGCTGAAAGTACTAAGATATACGCCAATGATGGAAAAACTATTTTATATGAAATACACGGATCTGAAAACAGAACCTTAGTCCAGATTGAAGACATTCCGGATCATATGAAGCATGCCACTATAGCCATTGAAGATAATGATTTTTACTCACACCCGGGCATTGACCTGCCCGCCATTATGAAGGCCGCCTGCCATGAAATCTTTGGAAATTTAGGTGGTTTATGCCCCCAGCGCGGCGGCTCAACCATCACTCAACAATTTGTAAAAAATGCCATTCTCACATCGGAACGGTCATATACCAGAAAAATCAAAGAATGGATACTGGCCTATCAATTAGAAAAAAAGTTTTCCAAGGATCAAATCCTGCAATTATATTTCAACGAAATTCCATTCGGTTCAACTCTATACGGCGTAGAAGCAGCTGCTCAGTCCTTTTTCGGCAAATCAATCCAGGATGTTACCATCGCGGAAGCCGCTTTTTTAGCTGCCATCCCCCAGCGACCCACCTATTATTCACCGTACGGCAACCATACAGATGAACTTTCCAATAGGCTTCATCTTATTTTAAATGAAATGGTTGAACAGGGCTATATCACTGAGGAAGAAGCAGAAGAGGCCAGGCAGGATAATATCCTGGCCCGTATGAACCCCAAATATGAAAACATTACCGCGCCTCATTTCGTAATGTATGTCAGGGAAATACTAAGTAATAAATATGGAGAAAAAGTTATTGAGCAAGGTGGGTTAAAAGTAACCACCACTCTAAATATTGATAAACAGCGAATTGCCGAAGAAGCTATCACTGCTCAAGCAGAAAAAAACTATACTAACTATAACGCCAGCAATGCTTCCCTGGTCTGCCTAGACACAAAAACAGGCCAAATACTGGCCATGGTGGGCTCAAAAGATTATTTTGACGAAAGCATAGACGGCAATGTTAATGTTGCCCTGCGGCCTCGCCAGCCCGGCTCCTCATTCAAACCTATAGTTTATTTAACCGCCTTTCAAAAGGGTTATACGCCGGAAACAATATTATTTGACCTGGTTACTAAATTTAAAACTGATACTGTAGATTATGAACCAAAAAACTACGATCTAGTTGAACATGGTCCGGTTTCTATGCGGCAAGCCCTGGCTGGCTCATTGAATATCCCAGCGGTTAAAACACTCTACCTGGCCGGTATTGATAATGTACTAGATAATGCCCAAAGCTTAGGTTACACAACGCTCGGGGATAGAAGCCGCTTTGGTTTATCCCTAGTCCTAGGTGGTGGTGAAATTACCTTGCTAGAACACACCTCTGCTTTTGCAACCCTGGCTCGTGAAGGTTTAAAACATCCAGTTAGCGCAATTTTAAAAATCGAGGATAATAGTGGCAAAATTCTTGAGAAATTTGAGGATCGTGAGGAGCGAGTCCTGGACGAAAAGCTAGTCAGAACTCTGAATAGCGTGTTGTCTGATAATGGAGCCAGGAGTTATGTTTTTGGCTCACAAAGTTATTTAACGCTTCCTGACCGACCAGTGGCTGCTAAAACCGGAACTACCAACGATTACCGGGATGCCTGGACAATTGGCTACACCCCTTCATATGCCACCGGGGTCTGGGTAGGTAATAATGATAATTCTGAAATGAGGCGCGGTGCAGCCGGTGCGGTAGTGGCCGCTCCTATTTGGCACGAATTTATGAAAAGAACGGTTGGTGGACCGGTTGAACCTTTTAATACTCCGCCGGCTAACTCTGCTGACAAGCCCATTCTTAAAGGCGATCTTGAAGCAGAGACAAAACTTAAAATTGACAAATATACCGATAAACTTATTCCGGATTCCTGCATTAAGGATTTCCCGGAAAAATTTATTACTGAAAAAACTTTCCGCGTGGTCCATAATATTTTACACTACCTAAACAAAGATGACCCCAACGGAGCCGTTCCTGCCGATCCAACAGTTGACCCTCAGTATGAAAGATGGGAAGAGCCGGTTAAACGATGGGCTCAAGAAAATAATTATTTGGAGGAAAGGCCGCCCGAAGAAAGTTGTGATTTGAGATCTAAAAAAAATCAACCTACAATTCAATTCACTTCACCTTCAAACGGCGCAACTATCAGTAACGAACAAATCACTATAAAAGTTACAGCAAAAGCAATTACTCCCCGTACTATTGATAAAGTGGTGTATTATCTTGATGATAAAATAATTGGGACAGTAGAAAAATCACCTTATGCACTCCAATACACTATAATAGGAATAAAAAACGGCTTTCATGACCTTAAAGCAGAAGCGTATGACGATATTGCCAACACAGGATCAAACACTATTAATATAAATTATCTATTAGGCCCCCCAACCAACTCTAATAGCAATTCAAATAACAACACGAACTCATTAAATGAATAATTTTAAAACAAAAGATGGGCTAGAATTACTTGCCCCATCTTTTTGTTCCTAATTGAAGACTGTTATTGTTTAATAGGCATTATTATATATGATTGTGTATCTTTATTTTTTAGCTTTAATAAACCCGGATTGGTGCTTGTGTTCATTTCAAAAATACACTCTTCTTCATTAATATTCTGTAGCCCATCTAATAAAAATCTGTAATTGAATATTATACTGTTCTCTTCGCCTTCTATGACCGCTTCCTGGTTGGCTTCGCTTTCCCCAATTTGTAAATTTGCAGCTGAAACAAAAATTTTATTCCCCTCAGGATCTAATTTTATAAGAATATCATTGCCACCTGGCTTGCAGAACAAACTAGCTCTTTTTATTGTATTAATAAACTCCTTGGTGTCAATCACCGCCCTGGTTCTGTGCTCTTTGGGAATAATTTGCTGATAATCAGGATATTGTCCCTCAATAACCCTGGAGGTTATTTTTGTCTCATCAAAGGAAAATAAAATCTGGTTTTCATTGCTAGAAATAGTCACTGAATCCGCCTCTTCACTGCTTAAAATCCTAATTAATTCCTGAATTGTTCTCAGGGGAATTATTATTTCAAATTTCTGGCCCGCATTCTTCTCTAATTTTATGTGCTTTTCAGCAAGACGATAGCTGTCAGTGGCCACCACAACAAGTGAATCACCCTCAAATTTAAAATAAACACCGCTGATTTCTGGCCTGGTTTCATCAATAGCCACAGCAAAAACAACAGACAAAAGAGCGTCTTTCAGCAATGATGTTTTAATTTGATAGTTATTTTTTGTTTCAACTTCAGGAATTAATGGAAATTCACTAGCTTCAACACCTTTCATTACTGTTCTAGAGTTTCTGCACTCAATTTTTAAATTTTGTTCATTTAGCTCCAAATTAACGTTTTCTTTTGGCAATAAGCTTATATAATCACTTAAGGTTTTTGCTTGTACTGTGAATTGCCCCTCTTGCTCAACTTTGCCTCGCACCTGACAAATAATACCGATTTCCAGGTTTGTAGTTAATAAAGAAACCCGCCCCTTTTCCGCCTTAATTAAAACATTGTTTAAAATGGGCAGGGAAATATTTTTACTGGCGATATGGCTGACCAATTGGAGTCCGTGGGATAAATTTTCTTGCGTACAAATTATTCTCATATATTATTTATTAATTTATTTAAGAAATTAATTATAGTAATAATAGGCGGGGTGGAAAAGTGGACTACTTATTTTTAAAAGGTTTTTGTTAAGAAATTGGTAATTTATTTTTTGTGTTGATGTGTAGGCATTATTAATATGCACTTGGTATTTGGTGGAGGATTTGTGGAGAGTTTTACCTTTTGGTGTTAGGGTGAAAAAGATATTAATATTTTATGTTGAGTGTTCCACAGTTGGTGGGCTTCTCTTCCTCAGTTTGTGAACAGTTATTTATTGTAAAGTCGTTGGCGAATTAAGTTAATGTCCTGCTGAATTTTTTCGTCAGAATCCATAGCTCTTTTAATTTTTTCATAAGCATGCATGGCAGTAGTGTGATCGCGGCCACCAAGTTCTTGGCCAATTGTTGGGTATGAGCATTTTGCCTCTTCGCGCAACAAATACATGGTGATTTGTCGCGGGACAACTAATTCCTTTTTTCGGCTGCTGCCTTTTAGATTATCTATTGTGATATCAAAGAATTGAGCAACGGTGTTGGATATTTGTTTTACGGTAATAGCGCCATCCCGCCTATGGTAATTACTCAGGCTGGAAATAATATTTTTTACCGATTCAACTGTAGGGGCGGTATTATTAAGCTGGTGATAAGCAATAATACGGTTTAAAGCCCCTTCTAGCTCCCTGACATTGCTCTGGATAGTGTTGGCTATTAATGTAACAATGTCTTGCGTTAAGGGGTATTTTTTCTCTTTGCATTTTGAGTTTAATATAGCTATACGTGTTTCGTAGTCAGGCTGGGCAATATCTGCAATCATCCCCCATTCAAATCTTGAAATTAGTCTATTTTCAAGAGCTGGAATGGCTTTAGGTGGTCTGTCAGAGCTGATTACGATTTGGTTGTTTTGTTGGTGGAGGGCATTAAAAGTATGGAAAAATTCTTCTTGGGTGCCTTCCTTGCCGGCTAAAAATTGGATGTCATCAATCAGCAGCATGTCAGCAGTTCGGTAAAAATTTTTAAATTTATCCGCATTGCCCTGGCTGATTGCCCTAATGAATTCCCCGGTAAATTTTTCGCTGGTTGCGTAAATTACTTTGTTATTGGGATAATTTTTTAATAGTTCATGAGCTGTAGCGTGCAGGAGATGAGTTTTGCCAAGACCAGACCCACCATAAATAAATAATGGATTATATACCTCACCGGGTTTTTGGGAAACTGCTTGGCAGGCAGCATGAGCTAATTCATTGCCCTTACCAACCACAAAATTTTCAAATATATAATGGGGGTTCAGCCCATAACCATTCTTTCCACCGTTGCCATTCTCAGGCGTTCCTGTGCTAGCTGCGGTGGCTACTTCTTTTGGTGTAGCCTTTATTGAACCGCCCGGTTTTTTATGAGTTTCAACTTTATATGTTACTTCGGTAATTTTGTTATCACTTACGTTTTGTAAGGCTTTTAGGATTTCCTTGTGGTATTTATTTTCCAGCCAGGTTTTAGTAAAAGCATTTGATACTCCAATAATCACTTTATTATTCTCGCTACTGGAGATAAAAGTATTTTTAAACCACGTAGTAAAATTAGCTTTACTTATTGTAAGCTCTAGTTCTCCGAGCGCTGCTTGCCAAATTTGATTTTGATCCATAACTACAAAAAAATTATATAGGTATTATTTATAGTATCACAGAAGCTGAGCACAAAGAATGGCGCTTTATTGAATATTTTGTGTATAAGGTGTTGATATGATGAGGATAGTTCTTTTTCGTTGACCCATTTGTATATAATTGATATACTAGGGAGTATCTTAATTTTTAATTAGTTTAATATTTATTATGCCAAAAAGGACGTATCAGCCGAAAAAGAAGTACAGAAAACGCACCCATGGTTTCAGGAAAAGAAGTAGGTCTAAAAGTGGCCGTCGGGTTTTGGCCCGACGAAGAAAAAGAGGACGTCGCAGGTTGACCTATTAATTATTATGCTCCCCCGCTACCAGAGAGTAATTAAAGATTCAGATTGGCGCCGTATACATGCCCGCGGCTCGGCAGTCCATTCATCTTATTTTGTGGTAAAAAAGTTGCCAAATAAAAACAAAGATTCAAGATTTGGTATAAGCATAGGGGTTAAGGTGTCCAAACAGGCTACTAGAAGAAATCAGATAAAGCGTCAGCTGCGGGCCATTATTCAGCAAGAAGCCGGCCGTATTAAAACTAGTTATGATATAATCTTTATAGTACGTCCTGCAATTTTACAAGCCAAGTTTAGCGAAATTAGGAAACAGGTGATAAATACCTTTAGTAAAGCTAAATTATATAAATGAACCAGTATAAGTTTATAATTAGGGGACTAGTTTTATCCCTAATCAGGCTGTATCAAAAAACTCTTTCCTTTGACCATGGCATATTTTCTCATCTTTACCCTTATGGTTATTGCCGTTTTAGGCCTACCTGCTCGGAGTATGCGTATCAGGCAGTTGAAAAATATGGGGTATTTAAAGGGGGCTGGATGAGCTTTAAGCGTATTTTAAAATGTAATCCTTTTAATAAGGGAGGGCATGACCCGGTAAAATAATATGATAGGAGATATTTATAATCTAATTTTATTTGAACCATTACTAAATGGTTTAGTTTTTATTTATCGTTTTATCCCTGATTTGGGGGTGGCGATTATTCTATTGACCATAGTCATTAAGATTATACTTTATATACCGTCGCGTTCATCAATCCGATCTCAGAAAAAACTACAGGAAACACAGCCGAAATTGCAGGAAATTCAGAAAAAGTATAAAAATGATAAGGAAGAACTGGGCCGTCAGATGATGAAGTTTTATAAGGAAAATAAGGTAAATCCATTTTCTTCGTGTCTACCGCTATTGATCCAACTGCCAATATTAATTGCTTTATACAGGGTCTTTTTAGCAGTTGCCCAGACCGATCCGGCTACTCATATATTGATAATTGATCAACTGAAGCATTTATATGCCCCACTTAGAGATATTTTTACTACCCAGCCGATTCACCCCACTTTTATTGGTCTTTTTGATTTATCCCAGAAGGGCAACTATTTATTTGCCATTTTAGCTGGTGCGGCTCAGTTCTGGCAGACAAAGATGCTGATGGCCAAGCGGCCGCCGAAAGTACCTGGTGCCAAGGATGAGGGCATGACTGCTGGTCTTAATAAACAAATGACTTATTTTATGCCAATAATTACAGTATTTTTTGGCATACAGTTTCCGGCCGGTTTAACACTTTATTGGCTGGTTTCCACACTCTTTTCAGTAGCTCAGCAATATTATATATTTAGCAAGGACAAGACTAAATCTCAAATTGTTGAGAGTCATGAGGTTAAATAAAGAACAATTAATTGGTTTACCAGTTTATACCCAATCACGGCAATACTTAGGTAAAGTAGTTGATTTTGATTTTGATACTGCCTTGCAGTTTATAACCCATTACCATGTTAAAAGCAAGGATATTATTAAGGGGCTTCTTAAACAAGAGCTTCTTATAAGCAAAGAGCAGGTAGTGGCAATATCATCTGAAGAAATGCTGGTGATAGACAGCTTAATTACCGAGCCAAATGAAAAAAGGCAGGTTGTGCGCAAAGCAGTGCCAGCCTAAGAAATAATAATCATTAATATCCCTTCCCGTTTTTACGAGTGGTTTTTGTAATTTTTATTTTTCTGGTAGTATAATCAATAAACTTAAAAGATATTGTAATTTTTTTATAAGGGCCTAGAATTTTGTTAATTTTATCAGCCCATTCAATAACAGTAATAGTTTGTTTGTTATTTAGATGTTCTAAAAGCCCTACCTCAATAATTTCTTCCGGTACTGATAAACGGTATGTATCTACGTGGCAGAAGAATTTTGTCTGCCCCCCCCTTAATTTAAAAATATTCATTAATACATAACTAGGGCTAGATATGACATAGGGGATGCCAAGTCCTTTGGCAAATCCTTTTGTAAAGCAAGTTTTGCCACCGCCTAAATCACCTATTAGAGCATAAATTTGGCCACCTTTAGCCTTTTTAGCTAATCTTAGCCCTAATTTTTCTGTTTCCTTGGCTGATTTTGAAATAATAATCATATTAGTATTGTAATTTATTATAAGCTATATGCCAATTCTTGACAGCTAAACCTGGTTAAAGTATACTAATTTATTCCATTAGTTTTAAATTACAGGCATAATTATCTAAATATGGAGCGATCTCCATTACAACAATCAGTAGATTTAATTAAAAAGAGTAAAAACATTGTGGTGGTTTTACCCAATAGTCCTTCAACTGATGCAATTGCAGCAGGTTTGGGCCTGTTTTTAGTTTTAGAAAGAGAAAAAAAGCAGGTTAAAGTGGTATGTAGCGAATTTGTGTTGCCTCCGTCTCACCAATTTTTACCCAAAAGCAAAGAAATACATACTGACCTGACGGCTTTAAGAAAATTTATTATCTCACTTGATTTATCGCGCACCAAAGTTCAGGAACTGAGTTATGATATAAGTAATAATGAAAAACTTGATGTTTTTATCACCCCAAAGGACGGTTTTTTTGAACCGCGCGATGTTACTACCTCAGCTTCGTCTTATGAATATGATTTAATTATTGTGATTGACTCTCCTGACCTTGAAGCACTCGGTAAGGTTTATGATGATAATACGGAATTTTTTTACCACACCCCGATTATTAATATTGACCATAATCCAGCTAATGAGTATTTTGGTGAAATTAATATCATTGACCTGGTAGCTACCTCAATTTCAGAAATTGTCTTTGAATTTATTAAAGAATTAAAAGGAGGGGCTGTTGATGAATATATTGCTACCAGCCTGTTAACTGGCATTATTTCTAAAACTAAGAGCTTCCAAAGCACTACCGTAACCCCTAAATCATTGGCTATTAGCAGTTATCTAGTAGAAAATGGAGCCCGGCGGGATGATATTATTAAAAATCTTTACCGTACCAAGGCAATATCCACATTAAAGTTGTGGGGGCGGGCCTTAGCCCGTTTAAAAACTGATTATCAGGACAGGGTGGTTTGGTCGCTTTTAAATAAACAAGATTTTCAGAAATCAGGCGCTTCCGAAGAAAGTTTGGAAGGGGTAGTTGACGAATTGATTATAAATACTCCTAAAGCAGAAGTAGTCATTTTACTTTATGAGAGGGAAGACGGGATAAAGGTTATTGTTAGTACTACCAAGGCAGTAGATGGTTTTTTAGCCTTTAAGGAGTTTAGGCCAACTGGAACAAGAAATTTCACTAGGTTCTTGATAAAAGGCAGGGATTTGCTGGGGGCGGAAAAGATTGTCCTTGAGGTTATAAAAAAGTTTTTGCATAAATAATAAAAACCATAACTTTATTTAATAATCCCCCCGCTATCAACCGGGGTGTTTTTACGTGATGGCTATTATTTGATATAATTACTACATTATGGTTTTATCTTCACAAACATCACGCGATAAAAATATTGATGACCTGATCAAGATGACCCAGCGTTCCCAGGGTTCGCTTCAGATAAGTACAGAAGAAACAGAAGAAAAGTTGCAGAATAAAATGATTGAAATTGATGAGAAGAATAAGGAGGACGCTACCCGTAACCAAGCAGAAAAAAATGGGTATAATTACATTTTTTTAAAGGGTTTTCCTGTCACTCCCGAAGCATTGAGTTTAATTTCAGAGAAAGATGCCCGGTCATTGAGGGCAGTGTGTTTTTTTAGGACTGATAATGAGTTTCGTATCGGCGCTATTAATCCCTCGGATCCCGCCATAAGCAAGGCCAAAGGGAGCATAGCAAAAGACCTAAATGCTAATGGAGATCTTTATCAGATTTCAGATAAGAGTCTGGAGGAAGTGTTTAAGCTTTATGCTGTATTGCCTAAGGTCAAGAAGCATGAAGGTGGTATTGAAATTACAGAAGAGGAAATTAAGAATTACCAGAGAGAGCTAAAAACATTTCGTGATTTGGCTGAAAAAATCCAGCATGTTTCTATGTCAGACCTGCTGACTATTGTATTGGCTAGCGCTATACAGTCGCGAGCCTCAGATGTGCATATTGAAGCAGAAGAAAATGACATTAAAATTAGGTTCCGGGTTGACGGGTATTTGCATGATGTGGCGGTCATCCAAAAAAGATATTGGGAAAAAATTGTTAATAGGATTAAATTAATTGCTAAATTAAAAATTAATATAGTAGATGTACCTCAAGACGGCCGTTATACAATATACTTATCAGGCGAAATGATTGATGTGCGTGTATCCACAGTACCTAGTGCTTTTGGGGAAAGTATAGTCATGAGATTATTGATGTCCACGGCTACTGCCTTTGATCTGGATGATTTAGGCTTAACCGGAGAGTCGTATAAAATCCTTGCCAAGCAGATTAGACGGCCTAACGGCATGATTTTAAATACCGGTCCGACAGGTTCAGGTAAAACAACTACGCTATATGCCATTTTGAAGCAACTAAACAAGCCAGAAACCAAGATTATTACATTAGAAAATCCAATTGAATACCGTTTAAAGGGTATCATCCAAAGCCAGGTGGAAACTTCAGAGTTAGCTGAGGAAGGTAAAGAATCAGAAATCCTGACTGGCCAAAGCGGCCGGAAGAGCCATTATACATATGCTATTGGTTTAAGGTCAGTATTACGGCAGGATCCTGACATAGTCATGATCGGTGAGATTAGAGACCAGCAAACAGCCGAGATTTCCATACAAGCGGCTTTAACCGGGCACTTAATGCTGTCTACCCTCCATACCAACCGCGCAGCCGGTGCCATCCCCCGTTTGCTGTCAATGGGTGCTAAGCCGTTTTTGCTGGCGCCCTCATTAAATTTAATTATTGCCCAGCGTTTAGTCAGGCGCGTATGCAATGACTGCAAGCAGGAGTTTACTCCCGAACCAGCTGACATGACCAGGATTAAGCAAGCTGTTGAAAATTTACCCGAATACAGAAAAAAAGAAGTAGACCCCAATGCCATGAAATTTTTTAAAGGGCAAGGTTGTGAAAAATGCAGTTCCATCGGCTATAAGGGGCGGATAGGCATTTTTGAATTTATCACTATGAATCAGGATATTCAGAAATTAATACTATCTGGCCAAATTGCTGAATCGCAAATCCAGGAAGCAGCCCAGAAAGACGGCATGGTCACAATGGTCCAGGACGGCATATTAAAATCTTTACAAGGGTTAACAACTTACGAGGAAGTATTTAGGGTTATTGATTAATTTTTTCAATAAAATGAGAAAAGGGTATGATCAGCAAATGGGGGTTGAAAGAAGGATGATGTCTGATTTAGATACCCGCGGCGTTTTAGGTTATGCTACTGAAAGCGTGGAATTTAACAGCATTATTAAATCATGGGAAAGCGTAAGGCCAAAACCGGGCGATTTTAAGAATGTTTATCCAGATAATGAAATTGCTACTGATGCTGCCAGCGTAGCGGAGATAAAAAGATCTGCAACATATCAGCGTGAAAAAACCCGGGACCAGGTCGCTTCGGAATATGTAATAATGGAGCAAGTATATAATGGTGGCCTAGGTGAGGAGGTTGGCGTCACTCCAACATCTGAATATGATGATATAAAAAATGGGGTTGACTTTGTAGTAGCCTTTCCGGCTGAAGAAGGCAAAGATCCGGTCTATATTGGAGTTGATGTAACTACGGGCCCGGTGATAACTATCCAAAAAAAATTAGGCAGGACAGCCAGGGGGTTAAAAAATTCCGAATTAGCTAATATTAAGTATTATATTGATGATGAAAATCCTGATTATAAAGGTAATTTATCCGTTCCCAGGGTGGTGGTTGGTATAGAACCAGAAAGAGTTAAACAAATTTATGATAATTTTATTACCAGCAAGAAAAATGATATTGATCCGCAATTCCAAGCTGAGATGCTGGATGAAATGGCTGGTCAATTAAAAGAAGGATTATTGTATTTAATTGAAAATTTTGTTGGTACTGGTGGTGAAAAATTGACTACCGCCGAGCAAATATTGGATTTTTGTCAAAAAAAACAACACATAATCGAAAAAAGAGAACCCCAGGTGACAAAAAGCGTTCAATCTTATTTTAGAGCCTTGGCCAGAGTTATTGAATTAAAAAAAATAACCCCCCACTCTGATGTTATGAGCGAGGGGGATCGTGTGGCAGTTTAACAGCCTTAGAGGTAAGGCTTCGATTTAGTGTAGTGCTGGCAAGAATCTGTTTGAGTAAAAGAGCCAGCGGCATGATAAACCGCCGTTGTGGAGTAATGTTATACATTCACTAACCTCCTATGTAGTGAATTAAAGTGCAAAAAAGAGGTCTGTGTATATTAGCACAGCATTGTTTTTTTGTCAATACTTAACTGGGGTTAGAGTAATTTTTGTAGCTTTTCCTGCTGTTCAGCCAGCTTGGCTTTTTCCTGCTCAACTACTTGTTTAGGCGCTTTTTTGGTGAATTCTTTATTAGAAAGTTTGCCTTCTAGTTTTTGGATATACTTGGATATTTTTTCAACTTCCTTGTCTTTTTGCTTATTATCCTGCTGCCAGTCAATATAGTAATCAAGGCCAGGTAAAGAGCCGGTTAGTTTTTTCTGCTGCTCATTATTTAATGACTCTATCTTGGCTAACAGTTTGATAATTTCGGAATTATCATTAATTAATGATGATTGCGGGCCCCAGTAGTATACATGAATTTTTTCCCCTGCTGGGATTTTATGCTTAGCCCTGAAGTTACGTACAACCACGGTAAAGTCTTTAAGTAGAAAGAAGTTTTTTTCAATCTTTTTATCAATGAATTTTTTGTCTGCTTGCGGCCAGGGCTGGATCATCAGCATATTGGACCGTGCTTCGCCTTTCCACCGCATCCAAATTTCTTC
>Ga0180007_10004387_pt1 | contig 14953 bp, 3 predicted proteins | sample MM_PC_MetaG_FD_121122 | JGI IMG/M metagenome (GOLD analysis project Ga0180007, IMG submission 121122) | Groundwater microbial communities from the Aspo Hard Rock Laboratory (HRL) deep subsurface site, Sweden - MM_PC_MetaG | ecosystem: Environmental > Aquatic > Deep subsurface > Groundwater... | reverse complement strand
TGCGTAGGACGGGCAACTAAAGAATGATCATAGTTTGGAATTTTGGATTTTGGGTTTCGTTGGGTTTTGGGGTTTGAATTTTGGGATTTACTTTTGGGATTTGTGTTTTGTTTTTTGGGATTTATAATAATGATCTTAATAATTCCTTTAAATTACAAATGAATATACTGGCACTAGATGTCGGCACCAAAAAAACCGGAGCAGCTCTAAGCTCAGATGGAACAACAATTGCACTTGATACAATCACTCATGATTCAGTAGATGAGTTAGTTGGGAAAATCTTAGAGTTAATCTCTGAACGTCAGATCGATAAGATTGTGCTTGGACTCCCCTATTTATTATCCGGAATAGAAGGAGAACAAGCAGAGTTTGTGCGCTCTGTTGAGGAAAAATTGGTATCAAATAATATTGATGTAATCCTACTTGATGAGCGGTATACAACTCCTAAATCCACTGAAAATGACCAAAATAAGGCTGCTGCATGCAGTATTTTGGCTATATATGAAGATAAACAAAAGAGTTGACAAATGCTCATAAATCACTAAAATATATACCTTTTGGTCTTTAGACAATCTCCGTTTACTAATAGTTAATAAGCAATATGTGAGTTATTCGTCTACCCAAACCGTTAGTAAAACTTTAACAACTGTCAAATTTATGGTAAAAAGAGGGTTGTTCTTACCCAACTTATTATGTCTGATCCAACTTCCACCGCTATCGGAACCGGTTCCAAAGCCGGAACCAATATGTTAAGCATTAATTTAACCGAACTTTTGGAGAGCTTATTCATGGTTTTGACCGAGAAGGAGTCAAAAGTTATCGAGAGGAGATTCGCTCTACAGGGGCAGCCACGGCAGACACTTGAAAAGATCGGGAAACATTTCAATGTAACAAGAGAACGTATAAGACAGATAGAAAGTATCGCACTTGGTAAGCTAAAAAGAACTGTAAGAACAACAAAGCTTGATGATGTAAATAAAATCGCAAAATCAGTATTGCAGAGCAATGGAGGATTAATGCGTGAAGATGATCTGATTACGGCGGTACTAAAGAGGATTCAGGGCAGCTCGGAAGTCGACGGATCCGTTCTTCGCCTTTCCTTTACTATCGATTCGGAACTGATCTCCGGTAACAGGAGCAATACCTTCGTTCCATTCTGGAGACTGGAGTCACTTTCTATGGACGATATAATGAAGATCGTAAATAGCATCGTAAAAACACTCAAAAAGCGAAAAAGCTGTATGGATAGTGATGAAATGATTTCATCAATCCAGAAGCTAAATCTCTTTGAAAACAGAATGCCAAGCACAGAGCTGGTAGAGAGTTGCCTTAGAATAGATGAAAGGCTGAAAAACATAACCGAAGGATGGGGTTTAACTGAATGGCGCTTTGTTCGTCCAAGGAGTATCAGAGACAAAGTGGAGATCATTCTGAAGAAATCAGGAGAACCTCTGCACTTTATGGATATTGCAAACAAGATCCGTGAAGCAGGATTTGATCACAAGAACGTTACTGTTCAGGCAGTTCACAATGAATTAATCCGCTATCCTCAGTTCGTTCTGGTTGGGAGGGGCTTATATGCTCTAAAGGAATGGGGATATGAATCCGGTACTGTTGCGGATGTAATTGAGCGTATTCTCAAGGAAAAGGGCGCACTCAGCAAAAAAGAGATAATTGCAGAGGTAGCCAAGCAGAGAACCGTCAAAGTTGGCACAATCTCGCTAAATCTGCAGAAAATGCCATATTTTAAGAGGGTTGGTAGAGCTGTTTATGCGTTTGATGGGACGAAGAAGTAGGATACGACGACGACCGACCTCACCCCCTGACCCCCTCTCCTGCCATGCTGAGAGCTTCGAGTGGGTTGTTATTGCTATTAAAGAATTCTGGGTACTTACAGGAGAGGGGGAACTACGCAATTGGAGAGAACAAACCTTGATTTCTCAAATATTTGATAAAACAAGCCATGAATTCTCCAATAGCAGAGCTCCCATCTCCCATCGGGAGAGGGGCCGGGGGTGAGGGAGATACTTCGGGGCCGGGGGTGAGGGAGATACTTCGGGGCCGGGGGTGAGGGAGATACTTCGGGAGAGGGGCCGGGGGATGAGGTCGCTACAAGAACACCAATAATTCCCACCACATTTTTAGCTAATTTCATCATTCCCTGTTACATTACCCGCACTAAAAATATGCTTTCTAAACCTGTAAGTACTCCGGCAACAATTAATCATTATTCATTACCTGTGGTGAGGGGGATCGAACCATTCATTATTAATTATTCATTAATACTGTTGATCAGTTTTGCACTGATTTCATGCTCAAAAAACGAGCCACCACCACCTCTTCCCGAAGGTTTACAAACTGTAACCGGAGTTATTTCCAAAGCTGAACTTTCTTTCACACGACGTGGAACTCACTTACTGATTATCGACGGACTTCCGATTTATTATGTGGAAAGTACCACCGTAAATCTAAGTAATTTTGAGGGTGAACGAACGTCTCTTTCGGGGTTTTTGGAACGCAATACAAACGTAAATGACATACCCGTTTTGGTTGTCGAAGAGGTGTTGGAAAAAGAAAGTGACAAAACTAAATCGGATTTAAAAGAGTATGCAATCTCGTTGGAAGTTCCAAAGGACTGGCGCAGTTTTAGGTCGCATGATGGCATACAATTTATTATCAAAGGACAGACAAAGCCTGTGCTCACTCTCTTCATGGAAGCAGGTGGCAATGATGTGCAGGGCTTCCCGGTTATGATAGATGGGACGAAGGCACTTAGGTCCGTTGACGAAAAAACAGGAGCAGAAACTGTGTATATTAGGCGTGGTGGTGACGAAGTATTGACTCTATTGTTCACTCCGAAATCCTCCGTTGACTCTACTGAATTAAAAGCTAAATGGATGGGAGTAATTCGTTCCATTATACTCGAAAATGAAGGTGATGACGATTCAAATATCCTCTCAACGGGCACCGGTTCCGTACTGCCATGTGGAGGTACTGCCGGAGTACTTTGTCCTCCCGGATACTTCTGTGATATTACAAATTTGGAGGAAAATATAGGGGTGTGTAAGAAGATGTGACGGCAGGTAGAATACTGGAATATTGGAATATTGGTCTAAAGCGATAGCAAGCTTAATATTTGTTATTCATAACCCCAATAATCCAGTATTCCAGTATTCGAATACTCGGGGTTATTTTGACATTGCAAAACTTAATATTTATATCGTTGATATACTGTTGCATCTGCCAATAAACCAACAATTATGCTATAATAATGAGATTCACACACACAAATGTATCCCAAGAAAAAGAAATCGCTGACCGGCGTGTGTGTCGATCTCCTGACGTCCCTTGGGCGATCGACCACGAATCACTTGAGTGCTCTGTGCGCGCAAAGAGTGACAACTCCCATGAGGAAACTCGTAGGTGGGTTGCACTCGTGTCTTAACGCAGCAGCGATTCGTCATTCGACCTGGCTCATGATAAAAAAATCGCTGTACTGTAAGAAGTATTTACCGGTTATCAAGTGCAAGTCGAAGAAGATGTGGAAAGATTCCAAAATAAAATTAAAAAGAATTAAAAAAAGTGCCTGTAAGGAGTATGAAAAATGGAAGTTGCATCGGGATCAGGTAGATAGTTTCCTGACATTCCCGAGAGTGATTGCAATCACCGTTACAATCAGCATACTTTTCAACTCGGTGGTGGTTCTTTCGATTATGAAGGAACTGAATACCGGGTTTTACAAAGAAGGGTTTAGAGCTGTACTAGATACTCAAGAGTCTTCCGGTGGCTCAACACTTGAAATCGAGAGTGGAGCAGAGGTTATAGCAGATCAAGTTGAAGAAATATCTAAGGAATCCAAGGTACATTCGGCAGCCGAAGATTCCGGCGATCCAATCGCAGTACCGGAAACCGAGGAAGAAGAATCAAATACCGTTACATCAGATATCGAAATTGATGCAGATGAAACTCAGGCAACAAAAGAAGGATCAGATTCAGAAGATTCAATAACACCCGAAATCATTAAGTTGGATGCAACAATAGACACAAGCGGATCAATGACAACAGAAAGTGGAAGTCTGGAAATAATCAAAGCGTTGGATGCTGATTATATTGAAGAACAATCAGAGGACACATCAAGCGGTGTGACCACACCTTCGGACGGTGCTGTAGTAACGGGGAGTGACTCCTCTGATGTCTCTGAGGATGATGATACTGAATCAGAATCACAAGATGATACCGGCACAGGTACAATAATACTTGATGCCGGTACGCAGACCGGATCAATCACACATTCGGCAGGCAGTGGTTCTATCGAAACAGAAACGGGATCATTAGTAACAGATACAGGCTCATTGGTAACACAGACCGGAGCTGAAATATCAGGAACAGGCGCACTAAGTGGAAGCGGCACATTGGAAGATGGAACAGGATCACTTGTAATGGATGCATTAACTGAAACAGGATCTATTACCGGTAGTGGAGTAACTGTGGATACCTCAAGTGGGTCTGTAATTTCTGATAGTGGATCCGGATCTACTACTTCGGAAACCGGTTCAGTGTTGACCGGCAGTGGAGAGCTACAAGAAGAAATTGAGGAAGAGGAAATTCTACGTAAGATAGAAGATCTTTCCGGATCACTTCTGATAAATAGTAATCTTAGGTATCCGATGAATACTCATCCGACATTTAGTGTCCCAAAACACAAAGAGATATCCAGTGCGAAAGAATTCATGGAACGCGTAAGCATAGAAGTAAAAGATCCCGATGGAGAAAACTTTGAGGCACAGGGTACTATCACCGAAGAAGATGAAAGGTTTTTGATTACTCTTTCCCCCGGTGATAACTTTATTCCCGGAAAGTATTCGGTCAGGGTCGTTTTGATTTCAGATAGAGGTGAAAATAGAAAAGTTCAAAGCTTTTTGAGAAAAACACAGGGTGATCAATCGGATATATTGCTTTATGAAGGTGATATTGATTGGGGAACCGTTGCTTTTAACACGGACAGATCCGAGTATCTGCAGTGGCAGGGAATGAATGTGGATATTTCCTATATGGACAATGAAGGAAGGTTGATATGCGACGGTAAAATGCACGCTATTGTGGATACTCCTGATAAGTCCAGAAAACACTATTCCACTGACAGTGAATCCATTGAGTCACTTAACAGATGTGAGCTAAGGCATGTAACCAGCTTACCTGATTACAGATTCACATCGGGGCTTACTTCTCGGGGTGAGTACTCCGTAAGCATAAGCGCGCAAAACAGGAATGCCTTCGGATACAAGATTAATGTTGCGGAAGATCCTGAGCTTATGGATGTTAAGCGGTCGTTTGTAACAAGAACGTATCCGGGTGCGACGGAAAAAATGGAAATAACAATAATCCCAACATACACTTTTGTTGGAAAAGTAATTGAACGCGTACCTCCCGGATATGAAGTTAAACTCACAGATCCCCCCGGTATTGTGAGTGAATTAAAAACAACAGGAGCAAGCAAGATCACATGGGACCGCAGGTTTGAAGCAAATAAACCGCTCAAATTGACTTATACCGTAAAGGTCCCAAGTACTGAAAATACAATCTTCTCTTTCTTCGGTCCTCTGGAAGCTACCGGTTACTCGGAAGACATTGAACCTGAGGAGATTGATTTGCCGCTGTTCCAACCTGCAAGTGATTCGGGGGCATCGATTGGTACGGAAACCACTATCGAAGATATTGATCCGGGATTTACAGACTCGGGAGCAGTTGTGGAAACAACGGCAGAAAGCTCCGGTAGTGATACCATACCTTCGACAGGAACGTCATTGAATTCATCCACAGGTGCAACCGTTCCAGAAGAAGAGGATGCAGATGTTTCTACCGGTTCAACTATTCAGCTGGATGCGGCATTAAGTGCGAGTGGATCCGATGTATTAACAAGTACCGGCTCCAGTACTGAATCTGAGCAGGAAACAGATACTGGTGATGTTCAGGAAGATGAGGAGACAATTCAGATTGATGCTGCATTGGATACCCAGTCCACACAATCTGATTTACCGATTGCCACAGGATCAACCTCAATCGCAGAACCGGTGGTAGAAGTAGAAGAAGACACAAGTTCGGAAGATTCAGATATCGAAGAGGCAGATACTGCATTTGGGGCATCACTATTTTCTCCTCGAAGTATAAGAAGAGCAATCGAGGAGGAGCAACAAAACAATAAAATTAGAACAAATATTAGAAATGAAAAGCTTAAGAACATAAATAAACCAAGCAAGCTTGGAGCAATGCTCTACGAAATAATCAATTCTGAAGTTACAAGTATACTTCGAAGTTCATCTCCTTCACCGATAAGGGTAATAAGCTCTGTAGTAGATAAAACTGATACAGAGTACATATTTAACAACAATTCCGCGCAATTTAGATTGTTTGGATTTGACCAAATACACGAGCGTACACCACGGGCGGAATTCGGAATCCGGAATTCGGAATCCGGTTTGCTGGTGCTTAAAAGAGATAAACTAAAACCTTCGAACATTATATATACATCAATGGCATCTGCATTCAGACTTCCATTATTTGCTGCAAGAAATTATGTAAAACCAACAAACGAAATTAAGAAATATAAAGTTGATTACTTTATGTCGCATGCAGAGGTCGATGAGCTTCCGCCGAGTATTATTGCTACGGGTGGAGACGGGGATTCTGAAATTGGGAATGCGGTTGTTATGGATTGGGTTGGAGTTCGGAATCCACCTTCGGCCGGAATCAGGGCTTCGGTGATGCTGTCGGACATTCAAGATATATATTCTGAGTCCGTAGCTGCGATTCAGGAATCGCAGATGGAATCCGTCGCAATTATGCAATGGGTAGGAACCCAGAATGCCCTGAACTCCGCAGCAGCGATTCAGGAATCGCTGTCCCCTCCGAAGAGCATTGTTATGAAATGGTTAGGTTCTGAATCAGTTAAATCAGCTATTTTGGCTTCATCCAAGCTTTCAAATAAATCAAACATATCCGGGGTAACCGACGAAATCCAGAATTTTAGATTTCGCCGGCTACGCACTTCTTATGGGTTCGTTATGAACTGGATAGAAGGCAATATCTACGAATTACCCCACAGAACCTCCGCCTTCCGCTCACTTGAAGTTGCATGGGCATTATCAACAATGGTTCGCACACAAAGGGATTCAGAGCTTTTAGCAGCTTCTTTGATTGAATCATTGCCTCCGATGATTGTTATGACTGGCTCTGGCTCAGAACCTTTGGCCGGCTCTGACTCGGTACCTTCGGCCGGTTCCGGCTCGGAACATTCGGTCGAAGAAGAATCAGATTCAGGAGATGCAGTGGATGATATCTCAGTTCAGGTAACAGAAAGTGCTTCAACAGTAATTCAGGTTGAAGAAGTTCAGGTAGAAGCAGAACCCGAAGCGATTAGTACGGGTACAACTGTAGAAAGAATAAGAATTCAAAAAGAACTTCCACGTAGAGTTTTGTCCAAACTTAATCGATTGGTAACAAATACAATTCAATCGGGATCAACAATTACTGAATCTGCAAGTAAAGACTCAGCCCAAACAGGATCAATCAGTCCGATAATTTCAAAGGAAAGCATAATAAATGTACAGGATGATTCTGTTTTAAACAGAATCAAAGAACGAGTCAGTAAAAGAATTACACATACCGTAAATTACGTAAACGTCCAGTTGGTCAAGGATACCGGGAATAAAGAAGTTGATGAATCCAAGATTTTCAGATACACCGAGCCGCGGCAATGGCAATTGCTGTCAATGATTGTGGAGGCTATCAAAAATCAAACGGAAATCTTTGAGCAGGGAGAACTGATGTTTACGCTGGAAGGTGGTAACACGTTCGATGCAAACACTTCTCCTAAATTCAAGATACTGGAAACTGACATATTCGAAACCGAGACCGGATCAATACTTGATGAAACCGGCAACCTGAAAGAAGAAATAGCATTGCGCGAAGTGGTAGCGGCGATTATCTCGGAAAAAGATTTAAAGAATGCGCTTTTACACAGCATTGTGGAGGAAAACTCAAAAGAAATTGCCGAGGAAATAGTTAAAGATTCTGTTGGCATGAGTACGATCCAGAATGCTTTGCAGGGAGACAGAGGCAGAAGGAGTACGCGTACTGATTCTATTCAGGGTATGCTGGAGGTTGCATTTGAAAGTGACAAAATACAGATGGCAGTTGGTGATGAGGTTGATGGATCAGGCGAATTCGAAGCATTGATACATGAAACTTTAAGTAGGGAAGTAAAACAGGCAGTGTTTGAAGATATTGTCGCAAAGGCCACCGGAAGCGGTGGGAATTTGAATAAATCAGCACAAAAAGCGGATAAAAACCTAAAAAAAGCATTACAAACTGCAATTTCCGATAAAGTTAAGGAAAAGCATGTTATGACTCAGGTTGCTCAGGAAGTTAAAGAAGTAAAAGAAAAAGGAACAACAACAATATCTCAGGCAAATGACGAAGCAATAAAAGCGGGAAGCGGCAATAATATAATTAAATTCAAATTGAAAGATAACGATGGAAACGAAGTGGATCCAAGTTTCCACTTTAAAGAAGGATCCGTAATTATAGAGCTGGAACCAAAGCGCAAATTTGCTCCCGGCAAGTACACAGTAGAGATGACCGTGACGCACCCGGTCACCGGAGAAATTGTAACTTTTGAACAGAACTTCCTTTGGGGCGTGCTTGCAATCAATCCCAATGCAGATGTTTACAGAGCCGGAGAAATCGCGAATTTGGAATTCGGTGTATTGGACGATGAAGGTGAAATTGTTTGTAGCGCCGACTTAAGATTGAGAGTAGTAACTCCTTCGGGGCTGAGCATTGACCTATCAACCGTAGACAATTCAATAATTACATCAGGCACATGCGGTGTTAAACAAGCAGGATTTATAGAGCCGGACTTTAAAGCGTTACTTAATCTATCGGAAGAAGGAATATATGATCTTACATTAAGTGCCATTACACCGGCGGGACTGCGAACAATGAAATCAGAAATCAAAGTAGACCCCGCTCCCCCATTCATAATAAGGAGGAAAGGTGCAACACGTCTCTGGCCGTTTGGACCTTCTGAAATGCAAATTGAAGTTGAATTCCAATCAGACTTCCGTGGCTACTTAACGGAAGTAGTACCTGATAGTTTTGAGGTTGTAAGTGTATCTGTGGGTGGTGTTGCAGATGCTTCGTTTATAAAAGAAGAATGGCAAAACAAAGAAGGTGAAATACTGATTGCGTGGCCTGCATCGTTCAAGGCCGGTCAAAAGACTGTGATTTCTTACGTTTATGATGCACCGGATATCAGTCCGGAATTTTATCTGTTGGGGCCGTTGGAATTGAGGTTTAGCAATCAACACGCTTCGCTTTCAACAATCGACACGCTCCGCTCTCGACCAGCCTCCGCCCAACCTCCGCATCGGCTACGGTCGACAGGCAAGGCTACGACCGGCAAGCAATCAACAGATGGCGCGGATGGCGCAGATAACATCAACAGAGTTGGAGAAAGATCATCTGCAGCAACCAAATCAAGCTCTCCAACAGCGAGGAACGAACAACGAACAACGAATAAACGAATAAACGAATCCCCGACCGCCTCCGGTTTTATAGTTGCTCCAAGAAAGGTCGATGGTAATAGTCCAAGCAAAAGACAACTACTGGAAGAAACAAAAGCAAAACAAATCAAACGCTCAAATGATCTAAGATCAGATGCTTCCGATACAACTGCTTCTTCATTAATGGTCATGTCTTCCGTTGCGCCTGGTAGCAGCATAGAGAATGGCAAATCCCAAGGCGACTACCGCGAGTATAAGGTAGAAGAGAAGATAGGCAGTCTCGAAATTCATGATGATCATCGGGAAAACAATATACTAATTGTCCAGCAAATTGAGGATACCAATAATCCGCAGGTTATCAATAGCAAATTAAATTCATTAACGGCAAATGGTATTACCACTCCAGCTAATGAAACTTGGCCTATATCTGAAAGTATTGCTGATATCCGATTCGATCGAGAATCACGAATATCAGATGAAGGCCAGCGAAATACTATTAAGGACATAGGTGAACAACCTTACACCCAGCACCAGAACTCGTCAAATAATGATAGTCCTGAAATGTTCGGTGCTGGGCAGGCCCAAAACCAAGGCTTGTCAAAAGAGAGTAGTCCTGTGGTGCCTGATGCCGGGCGAGTATCAAATTCTCCGGTCATTTCCATAATACAGGTTGCATCTCTTTTAAATCCTTACGAAGAACTCGCATTCACACTAAGAAAAGAAAACAACAAATCCAAACTCAAGAATTCCTCAAAATTATTCCTTCCTGCTTCGTTGGTAGAGATTGAAACAGAAGATGAGATAGAAGCTGAAGAGAGTGCGGAAACTGAGGAGGAAACTGAAGTTATTGAAGAACAAGAATCAACGCTGACTATTCCCGTCCTTCCCGTAGAGGTAAAGGACAATGAGGAACAAACAAACGAGAATACCAACCAAGGCAGCGGCAATGTTGATACTGGTGATGAAGCTGTTAATGTCCATGACTCTACTGGTTATTCAAGTAAAGAAGTTAATTTCGCTGACAATGAAAACAATACAAATCCTAAGATAATACTTGATAATGATATCAATAAAGATCCTTTAGATGCAAATACCGATAAAAATAATGCAGCAGATAGCTCAAGGCACAAGTCAGCCGATGACTTGATCCAAGATGATAAATTAGGAAATGATAATCTCATAGGAGAACAATCGTACACCCAGCACCAAGGCTTGTCAACAATAGATAGTCCTGTGGTGCCTGGTGCTGGGCAGGCCCCGCACCAGAACTTGTCAAATAATGATAGTACTGAAGTGTTCGGTGCTGGGCAGGCTCCAAATATTTCACGGGAAAGGCCATCTAAACGGTCGATGCAACAATCAACCAACCTTCGCTCGCTGCGGCGAGACTACGGTTGGCAGGCAATCAACAACTCAACCTCTCCAATATCGAGGAACCAGAAACCAGAAACCAGTGGTTCGACCCAACTCACCACAGGTAAACTAGCAACTAAACCCCTGTCCCCCTCAACCACTATCTACTACGAGCAGCGATCTTGGCAGATTGCTAATGATGCCGGCTCCGCAATAAAAATCTGGGATGGCGAAGGCGCCGGTGATACTAACTGGTCGACCGGAGCAAACTGGAACGGTGACACAATTCCGGATGCAGGCTCCATAGTTTACTTTGACGGTACAAGCGATAACAACTCCACACTTGATTCCGGATTTACTTCCAACATCGGCGGATTAAAGATTGGCAATGATTATGATGGAACCATTACACTGGCAACCCCTCTTGGAGTCTCCGGTTCCGTAATAATCTCCGGAGGAATACTGGATGTCTCCTCTTCTAATTACGACGTAACTGTAGATGGAGACTGGAAGCAGTATAGTTCAGGAGAATTCGCTGCAAGAGCTGGAACTGTGTACTTAACTTCTACCGGAGATACTCTTACACTTTCAGGCTCTTCTTCCTTTAATAATGTTACTATTGATGATGGGTTGGTTGGATATTGGAAGTTTGATGAGGGAGTTGGAACTCTTGCTAAAGATAGTTCTAGGTTTGGTAATAATGGAACATTAACTAATATGACAAATGATGATTGGGTTACTACGAGTGCTCCGACGAGTTTCTATAATCCTTATGCGCTGGAGTTTGATGGGGGGGATGATTATGTAGAGGTGGTTGATAACGACATATTCAGTTTTGGCAGTGGTTCCAGCGATTCACCGTTTTCAATTTCTATATGGTTCAAATCCAGTAGCTATGATACTACTGCAAACTGGCTAATTGTGAAAGATGATAATGCTGGCAATCGAAGAGAATGGAGTACCTCAGTTGCCTCTGGGAAACCAGCTATATCTATGTTTGATGAATCAACAGGAGGGTACATTGGCAGAAAATATAATACTGCTCTAAGTACAAATACATGGTATCACTACATTAGCATCTACGATGGTTCATCTACCGAGGGGGGCATCAAGCTCTATATCGATGGGGTTAGAACAGACGATACGACTGGCAGTGATGGTTCTTACACGGCTATGGAAAACAATACTGCTCCAGTGAGAATAGCAACGTGGGCAGAAAGTTTGCTATATATGCATACTGGCCTCATCGACGACGTCCGCATCTACTCCCGTGCTCTCTCATCCTCGGAAGTTGCTTCATTGGCTGCGGGAAATGCTTACACAGGAAGCGGTGTATTAACCCTCGGCTCCTCACTTGATATTAATGGAGACCTAAGCATGTACACAGGAGGAATAGATAACTCCGGTAATCATAATATCAATCTCTCAGGCTCTTGGCTAAACTATGGTGGACAATACATAAGAGGAACCGAGACTATTACATTTGATGGAGTTGCGGATAGTGCAGATCAAAAACAGATTTATGAGGATACAGGATTTAATAATGTTACTTTGGATAATGGGTTGGTGGGGTATTGGAAGTTTGATGAGGGCGCAGGAACAGTCGCCCGTGATAGTTCTGCTAATGGGAATGATGGAACGCTTACGAATATGGACGCAGAAGATTGGGTTGATATAAGTGCTGGGACAGGTACGACAAACTTCTACAATCCTTATGCTTTGGACTTTGATGGGAGTAATGATTATGTTTTAACTACTTTGAATGTTGCCGGTCAAACAGGGCTTACTGCTGCTGCTTGGTTTAATCAAACTAGTAGTAGTAGTGCAGCGCGTGAAACTGCTCTAGGAACATTCACGGGTAATACTGATATGGCGTTTGACATAGATCTTGTGGCCAATCTTCGTCAGGTTCAATTTAATATTTTAGGAGAAGGTAGGGCAAGATCAAATTTAGACACTGCGACAAGTGTATATACTGGAGACACATGGAATCATGTGTCTGTAACATGGAATGGATCAACAATGATTATTTATATGAATGGAACAAATATTGCAAGCCAAGCATATTCTGCACCTAGTATTGAGCAAACAGTCACACAAAAACTTATCTTTGGTCGATATAATCAGGGCGTTCAGGCTCAACAATTCTCCGGCCTCATCGACGACGTAAGAATTTACAACAGAGCCCTTAGTTCTTCTGAAATCGCCAATCTCAACTCCGGTAACCCATCAACAGGTTCCGGCTATTACACACTCGGAGCCTCCCTCGACATCTCAGGAGACTTTAAGAACTATACTGCCAATCTAGTTTCCTCAGGATCCATAACAATGAGTGGAAACTGGTTGAATGTTGGAGACTTTACTCACGACGGATCTGGAACAGTTCTGTTTGATGGTGTTAATCAAACTATTAGCGGATCAACAGTATTCTGGAAATTACAATCTACAGGCTCAACTGCTGATACCCTCACATTTGATTATACTTCTCGACAGAATATAAGTGGGTCTTTGGTACTTCAGGGAGTCAATAGTCAATTGTTAACTGTCAAAAGTTCTAAGACCGGTTCAGCTTCAAAACTACTATTGGATGCAAGCGCCGGAACATCAATCCTTTCTTACCTTGATGTAAAAGACTCCGATGCTTCCGGAGGATCACAATTACTCCCCTCCTCTTCTACAAATAGTCTAAATAACACAAACTGGGACTTTGGAGCGGAAACTGTTACATGGACTAACGGAAGCGGAGATAATAATTGGTCCACAGCAGGAAACTGGAATACGGGAAATATTCCGGGAACCGATGACACAGCTCTCTTCGACTCCACCTCAACTGCAAATTCCACATTTGATACAGGATTCACCACAACTATTGCGGGACTTAGAACAGAGAATGATTACACAGGAACAATTACACTCGCTCAACCTCTTGGAGTATCAGGATCAATGATAATCTCCGGTGGAATATTGGACGTCTCCTCCTCTAATTACGATGTAACTGTTGATGGAGATTGGAAGCAGTACTCTTCAGGAGAATTTGCTGCGAGGAGTGGAACTGTGTATCTAACATCGACTGGAGATACTCTCACACTCTCAGGTTCTTCTTCCTTTAATAACGTTACATTGGATGATGGCTTAGTAGGAATGTGGAAGTTTGACGATGGAGTTGGGACTTTGGCTAAAGACAGCTCAAGGTATGGAAATGATGGAACGCTTACTAATATGACAAATGATGATTGGGTTACTACAAGTGCTCCGACGAGTTTCTATAATCCTTATGCGTTGGAGTTTGATGGGAGTGATGATTATGTGGATGTGGGAGATAATTACAGTAGTTTATATCCAGCATTGTCTGTGTGTGCTTGGGTAAAAGAGGATTCAACATCAAGCAACGCTAATGGTGATCCAATTGTTTCAAACTATAGTGGTGGAGGTGCAGCTGGCAAATATTACTGGCTAATACAGCAAAGTGGTAATATCAAATTTGAAATTGATGATGGGGCTACAAGACCCAGCACATCCTCAAGTTTTTCGAGTAATATTTGGTTCCATGTATGTGGAGTTGTATCAAAAGCTAACAACGATCAGAGATTATACAAAGATGGCGTATCAGTATCTAATACAACTCCTCCATCTGGTACATTCAATAGTCCTCTTGATACTTATATAGGTAATAATCCATCGGATGCAGCTGGAAGTCTTCATTTCGACGGCCTCCTCGACGACGTCCGCATCTATTCCCGTGCCCTCTCATCCTCGGAAGTTGCTTCATTAGCTGCAGGTAATGCTTACACAGGAAGCGGTGTATTAACTCTCGGCTCCTCACTTGATATAAATGGAGACATTAGCATGTACACAGGAGGAATAGATAACTCAGGAAATCATAATATCAATCTCTCAGGCTCTTGGTTGAACTATGGTGGACAATACATAAGAGGAACCGAGACTATTACATTTGATGGAGTTGCGGATAGTGCAGATCAAAAACAGATTTACGAAGATACAGGATTTAATAATGTTACTTTGGATAATGGGTTGGT
>Ga0180007_10004386_pt1 | contig 14954 bp, 20 predicted proteins | sample MM_PC_MetaG_FD_121122 | JGI IMG/M metagenome (GOLD analysis project Ga0180007, IMG submission 121122) | Groundwater microbial communities from the Aspo Hard Rock Laboratory (HRL) deep subsurface site, Sweden - MM_PC_MetaG | ecosystem: Environmental > Aquatic > Deep subsurface > Groundwater... | reverse complement strand
AGGTTTTCCCCAAAGCCAAAGATTACAAAAGCTGAAGCTAAAAGTAAAGCAAAATTCCGGATAGAAAATGCAAACTTGGCTGTGCCAAGCATATGCTTAAACACATTTTTATGCCTTTCTTTTTTATAAACAGGCTCTTTCAAAAATAAAACAAAAACTGTCGCGATTATCAGCGGTATAAATGTTAAATAAATCGGAAGCTTTAAATTGCTCACTGCTAAATGCCCACCAACCAGAGAGCCAATAGTTGCACCAATCGCCCACATAGCATAAAACGTGCCAATAGTTTTTTCGTATTTTTTCTCCTGCCCCTTTTCTTTTAATGAATCATAAATTATGGCACTATCCGCACCGCTGACCATACTACGGCCAAAAGAAGTCAGGACAGCGAAAATAATAAACATCAGCATGCTCCCCCCGATAGCTAAAAATATCAAACCCAGAATGGCAATAATATTACCCAGCACAATGGTTTTTTTTCGGCCAAATAGGTCAGCCAAAGCACCAGACGGCACTTCAAACAGAACTATACCCAAAGCTTCTATTGAATAAATTAGAGCGACGTTGGTTAATGAAAATAAACTTTCTTCATAGTACAGAGCTACTATCGGCAGGAAGAATAATATCCCGCCAAAAATAAATGACCAGTACATTAAACTGACATTTCGTGGTCTAGTTGTGGTGGTTTGTGACATATTAATACTTATTGTAGCATAAATGTCTTTTTAACCGCCCTTCTCCGCATACGTCTGGTAAAAAGTAAACAAAGCATCTCCCCCATCCTTATGAAGGGGGGGTTCAAGGAGGGGAAGAACTAGCTAGTTAATAAAAATCAATAAAGTCAGCCGAGGGGGAGGATTTTATTGACTTCTCCCCCATAATTATGTAAGATTGGGGAATTACTAAAAAAACAAAAAGCGATTACTTAATAACTAAGATCTAGTAAACCCAGAATCCAAGGAGGATATAAATGGATTCACGCTATCAGAAATTCGCCAGCCAGCTGGTAGACTATTCTACCAAAGTCAACCAGCCATTGCATTCTGGCCAGGCTGATTTATAATACAGGCAGGCAGAATATTAACAGGGATAAAATAATGGAAAAAAAGAAATTTCTCTTCGTATCTGAGGGTGCGCTGATTTCTGATATTGCCTGGCAGGTCAGCAAAGAGGGTCATGATGTTAAATACTGCATTGAAAACAAAATGGAAACGGACAATGCTGACGGTTTTGTGCCCAAAACTGAAAATTGGAGAAATGACATTACTTGGGCGGATATTATAATTTTTGATGATGTCTTGGGTTATGGCGCCAAAGCGCAGAAACTGCGCCAGCAAGGCAAAAAAGTAATCGGCGGCACTCCTTATACTGACCGGCTGGAGGACGAAAGGTCTTTTGGGCAGGAAGAGCTGAAAAAGCACGGGGTCAGCATCCTTTCTTATCATGAATTCTCTGATTTTGACGCCGCTATAGAATTCGTCAAACAAAATCCGGACGAATACGTAATCAAGCCGTCGGGCGAAGCGCAAAATCTGAAAAATCTGCTGTTCGTGGGCATGGAAAAAGACGGAGCTGACGTGGTGCGCGTGCTGGAAGCTTATCGCCGCGTCTGGTCAAAAAAAATTAAAGTCTTCCAATTGCAGAAAAAAGTCACTGGGGTGGAAGTGGCTGTCGGCGCCTTTTTTAACGGCCATGAATTTATTTATCCGGTCAATATTAATTTTGAACATAAAAAACTTTTTCCCCATAACATTGGCCCGGCTACCGGTGAAATGGGCAGCAGTACTTTCTGGAGCGGACCCAATAAAATATACAACCAAACGCTTAAAAAAATAGAAAAAAAGCTGGCCCAGGAAAGATACGTCGGCTATATTGACCTGAACTGCATAGTCAATGGCAACGGCATTTACCCATTGGAATTCACCGCCCGTTTTGGCTATCCAACAATAAGTATCCAGCAAGACAGCATGATTACGCCGATCGGCGAATTTCTCTATGAATTAGCTGCGGGTGACGATCCCTACCTTAAAACTAAAAAAGGATTTCACGTTGGTATCCGGTTAGTTGTCCCACCATACCCCTACCACGACAGAAAAACATTTGAAGTTTATTCCAAAGACGCGGTCATAGTTTTCAAAGGCAAAAACCTGGAAGGTGTCCATATAGAAGACGTTAAGCTGGTCAATGGCGAGTGGACTTTAACCGGCTCGGCTGGTGTTGCCCTGATAGTTACCGGTTCCGGCCTGACCATGAAACAAGCTCAGGATCAAGCGTATAATAGGATAAAAAATATCCTTATCCCCAACATGTATTACCGTACCGATATCGGCGACCGCTGGTTTGAGGATTCGGATAAACTACACTCCTGGGGCTATTTGCGGGAAAATTAAATTATTAATAGAAAAAGCCCCACACGTATCATAAGTAGATAGGCGGGGCTATATTATCGGCGTTTAGCCACGGGTAATTACGGCTCGGGATCTAACAGCTGATCATCGGGGAGTACTTTTGATTTCTCAATGTACTCAATCCAATAGACAGCCTTATCGCCTGGACTGAAATCAACCGCCCGGCTCATGCGGAGAAGAATGTATTCACCAACTTCACCACTCTCGATTCCTGATTTCTCCAGAACCTTAGTAAAAATCTCCCGTAATGTCATCCCCTTATAGATCTTACCTTGATCATAATAGTTGATCCTCAGGCAAGTAGTACGTACATCTAACGGATCCTTGATCCGCTCGTCAATCCGGCTTATCTTATAGAGCAGGTCACCGCTGCCACTGGCAACAGTATTATCGCCAGAGCCAAGCAAGTACCCTGCCGCAAACCAGCCAAGCTGTGCTTCAGCCTGCGGTGTCAGACACGCAATCATAATGATTGCCACCAAAATCAAACTCAACTTCTTCATCACAAAAACCTCCCGATGTTGATATTGATGATTTATGAATGGAAAACAACTATTTTATTAACTAAGTATCATATACCCTTCTACCCAAATTGTCAAGGGGTGATTATTGATATTCCACTAAATTAAAGGTAATATTGACTTAGATTAATAAATAATTACAAAACTATGGATGAACAAAATAAGTTAAAAAAATCCCCTGTTATCTGGATTATCGTGGTAATAGTTTTAATCGGCGCAGCTGTGGGAGTATACTTTTTCATGAGCAGTGATGAAGAAGCCAGTACTAACACTAACACTACAACTAATGCTAATAAAGTCACGGTAAATGTCAATACTAATACTCAAACATCGGATGATACAACTAATTTTGTTGACAAGATAAAACCTCCTGCCGCCCAGGCTACCACCTTTGCTGAGTATGAACCGGTTAATGTTAATGTTGATCCTCAGGTACAAACCGTCACTCTGGCTGCTAATTTTTCTAATATACACAACCTTGATCAAATTTCTTTTCTTGTTGATAATGAATCAACCAAGAAAATACTCGAAGACAACCAATTTCTTGTGCGCCCTGGCTGGCATGATGAATTTTATTCTCTGTATGAGGGTCATCGCTATAATTACACACCCAGCTTCATTACCGTGGATTCCCTTTTACACAATTACCACTTGCTGTTTGACCACCTCCTGAAAAAAGCTGAAGAAAATTATTTAATTGATAAATTAAAAGAGCTTAATGCCACCATGCTAGCCGCGTCCCAGGAACAATATAATGAACTGAAAAACACGGACTGGGAAAATGCCGCTAAAAGGAATGTAGCTTTTTTTACAGTGGCCAGCGTTCTTTTGGATGACAGTGTATCTATACCAAGTATAGTGCAATCAGAAGTACAGCAGGAACTTAACCTTATATCAGCTAAAGGGGGCATTAGCGAAGCAATAGTTATTAATATTGGCGAAGAGGCAGGTCTGCAATTGCCCACGCCCCAGGGAGTATTGTCGGTGGAATTATTAAAAGAAGATTATTCACAATACATCCCCCGTGGGCACTATAACCGCACTGAAGAATTGTCAGCCTATTTCAAGTCAATGATGTGGCTTGGTCGCATGACTTTCCGTCTAAAGAGTGCGGATGAAACCGCTTCCGCCGCGCTCATTACTCAAGCACTCCTGGACAACAGCCGCTCCTCACTCTGGGATGCTATTTACGAACCAACCAACTTTTTTGTGGGTAAAAGCGATGATATTACTTATTACGACCTAAAAAGTCTGCTTATCAATGCTTATGGTGAAAATCCCACTTCCTTGGAATTGTCCCAGAACACCACGGCCTTTGAGGCGTTCCATGAAGCTGCCCGCCAGTTGGACCCGCCGCAGATAAATTCAATACCAATTTTTGAATCTTCTGTACAACCTGACCGAGAAAAAGAAATTCAAGGTTTCCGCTTTATGGGCCAGCGCTTTACAGTTGACGCCTCAATCATGCAGCGCCTGGTCTGCCGCGATGTCGGCAACAAACGCGGCACCCTGGATTGCGGCGGCAGCGTACCTGATTCACGCATGCTGCCCAAAGGCCTGGATATTGCCGCGGCCATGGGCTCAGCAGAAGCGTATGATATCCTGAATTCTTACGGAGAAACAGAATACTTTCGCTATCCGGAAAATATGAAACTGCTGCAGGACTATACTAGTGAATTAGATACCTCAATATGGACTCAAAATATTTATTGGGGCTGGATGTATGCTTTAAAACCATTAACTGTTGCAGTTGGCGATGGTTATCCGGAATTTATGCAAAATTCGGCCTGGATACGAAAAGACCTGAATTCATACCTGGGCAGCTGGACTGAATTAAAACACGATACCATTCTTTATGCTAAACAGGTATATGCTGAACTAGGCGCCGGGCCGCCTCCTCAATACGATGACCGGGGCTATGTTGAACCGCAGCCGGAAGTCTTTGCCCGCCTGGCCGCCCTGACAAAAATGACCCGTGAAGGGTTAACCATCAGGGATCTAATTTCCGATAACATGAAAAGTAATCTGGAAAAAATGGAAACCCTGGCTACCTCCCTCACAACAATCGCGGAAAAAGAACTGAACAATGAATCGCGGACCGACGAAGAATACGAGATGATCCGCTCCTATGGAGGACAACTTGAACATTTTTGGCTGGAAGTACACCAAGACGACATGGATCAAAGTGGACAAACGCAGGATGAATATCTACACAATAACCCTGCCGCCCTGGTGGCTGACGTGGCCACTGATCCCAATGGCAGCGTATTGGAAGAGGCTATCGGAAAAATCGACACCATTTACGTGGTAGTTGAAGTAGAGGGAGTAGTGAAAGTCGCTCAAGGTGGAATTTTCTCTTATTACGAATTCCCCTGGCCAATGTCAGATCGTTTAACTGACCAAAAATGGCGTGATTTACTCAATTCAGAAAATAGACCTGATCGCCCGGACTGGACTAATTCATTTCTTATTAGTGACTAATATATGGTCAAGTTTTTTATTCCAATAACGGTATTTGCAGGCACCCTGGCTTTACTGTGCTCCACAATCTCCTATGCTAATGCTGATTTATCTAAAAATACTTTAGGGAATTTTAACCAATCTCCCAACTATCAGAAAAATTTTTACGATCTGACCGGAGACGGCCAGCTGGAACGGTTTGAACTACAAAAAGGAATCCTAAAGGTCAACCACGGAAACATCACCCTATGGCAGTCCCCTAAATCATGGCATATCGACTCATTCGCTATAGCTGATGCCACGCATGACGGCAAACATAACCTGGTCCTTTCATTATGGAAATCTGGAAATTTTGGCCCTTCAAAACCGTTTTGGGAAGACACAAATGATCCGAGCATTAAAAACCATCTATTTATCTACGAATTCCAGGACGATAATTTACATCAGGTTTGGGGGTCTTCAAATTTAAGTCAGCCGAACTGTGAATTTACTTTCAATGACATTGACCATGACAACAAGCAAGAGTTAATTGTTATTGAAGGATTATATACGGACAATTATCAATGCCAGGGCCAATTTTTGGCCGTATGGAAATGGGAAGAGTGGGGATTTTTCAACGAATGGCGGAGTAAACCGGGTGATTATCAGGATATAAATTCACTATTGCCTGCTATAAAAGAACAGTATAATTAATATAGTAAAATTATAGACAAAGAAATCGAAATCCAAGTTAGAATAGAAAACATCCAACCTCTTTTAGATAAATTGAAGCAAGGGGGTAAATTTAAATACCAGACACGCCAGCTGGATGAATACTATACCCCTACCGACCGCGACTTTACCGCTGTCCGTCCGATTGCCGAATGGCTACGTTTGCGGGATGCCGAGGGCAAGTGCTCTATAAACTACAAATACTGGCACTATGAAGCTGACGGCCGCAGCAACTACTGCGATGAACACGAATCAGCGGTTGAAGACATGCCTGCCATGGTTAACTTGTTTAATGCACTCCAGTTCCACAAAATAGTTACAGTTGATAAAATTAGACGAGCTTGGCAATACCAAGATTGGGAAATAGCCATTGATAAAATTAAAGACCTTGGAGATTTTGTGGAAATTGAATATAAAGGATCAAAAAACCCCGATCCCAAACAAGAAACTGACGTCATGGTAAAATTTATTAAAGATCTTGGCTGCGGCAAAATAGAACGCAACTACCTCGGCTACCCTTTCCAGCTCATGTTCCCGGATGAGGTGGAGTGGGAAACAATGTAAAGAATCAATATTAATTAATATCATGCCGACCTTCAATCCCAAACTCCTATTTTCCGACAAAGCTAATATTAAATACCCCGCCAGTAAACGAGCTATATCTTTATCAGAAAAAAATCCAAAAAATATCTACCCCCACTGGGATATTTTTATTTAACTGCTTAACGGCGACAATCGCATACTTAAATGGACTGCTATTGTAGTTATTGGTAATCTGGCTAAAATTGATAAGAAAAATAAGATTAATAAAATTTTGCCACGGTTTTATAAATTCCTGCGCGAAAAAGAAATGATCACTGCGGCTAACACGGTTAAAGCCCTGGGCATTGTTGCCCAAGCCAAACCTAAACTAAAACCGTATATTTTTCGTGAACTCTTGAAAGTAGAAAAGGCTAAGTATTATTACAAAGATAAGCTCTCACTAGAATGCCGTAATGTAGTGCTTGGACACGTAGTTAATGTTTTTGGAGATTCCAAAAATAATATTAAAACAAATAAGAGTATTATCAGCTTCCTCAAACGCCAAACTAAAAACACCCGTCCAACCGTAAAAAATCAAGCCAAGGAGTTATTGGATAAAATATAATTGATATAATTAAAAACACCAAAAACCTTCCCCGTACCAAGGAAGGTTTTTATGACGCAGAGAAGAATTTATCAAAACGAATATCCATATTTTATAACATTTCGCACACAGGAAGGGTGTCCGTTGTTTGAGGAAACCAAACATGCCAAATTGTTGTCCAAAATCATATTCCGCACCGGGCAAATGAAACGATTTGGTATTTTATCATATCAAATCATGCCGGATCATGTTCATATTTTAACGATGAGCGCGGGCAGGGACACCCGCGCTCGGGGTGGCAACAACCCCCTCCCAACGCGGGTCTCTGTGCCCGCGGTGGGAGGTAATCAAAACACCATCTCGGATTTTATTTATACTCTCAAATCATACTTTTACAATCAAATCCGCAGTCAATATAATGTTGATTTCCCATTTTGGCAAAAACGTTATTATACACGAATTGTGAATACGGATAAATATTTATACACGGTTATTAAATATATCAAACAAAATCCAATTGAAGCGGAATTGCCGGACAAATATCACCACCTGCCGTACCAATACATTAATCTAAATAAAATAAATAAATTACTATAAATATGCTACAATTAAAATATATTTAATAACAACTAAATATCTCTCTCCTCTCATTATGACAGACAAAGAATACATGACCGGCACCAACCGGGATGACATAGAACCAGGCCTGGAAGTGGCCATTGTCCTAAAAAAAGACCAGCCTACTGGTAACTTAACTTATGGATTTGTTCAGGACATTCTCACGAGTTCAGCTACCCACCACCGTGGTATCAAAGTCCGTTTAACTGATGGCCAGGTTGGTCGTGTGCAGTTTATCAACAAATTTGAAAAATAAAAACCCCAAGTTATGTTTACTTGGGGGTTGTCACTAATGTTGCGAAAGCGATGCCTTTCGCGACTTAGGAGTATAAATTTCGAAATGAACTAACCATTCAAGAACAACAAGAATACCTGGTTTTTGCTTGAAGACGGTTGGAAAAAGTTCAAACACCTTTTTCCTTATGTAATACTGACGTTTAATCAAGCCGTTGTCTCGACAATACATTTTTGGGAACTTATCAGACGCTTCAGTATATAATCCTTCCAGAATTTTCTTAACTTCTTCGCGTCCTACCTCGCCGCCTCCTTTTTGCTCAATCATCAAACTTAAAAAGCTCTTCACTGATCCCTCCAATTAATAATGTTTTCAATAAAACTTATCACGCCAATTCAATCTTGTCAATTGTTAATATCAATCTCTTATGAAAAAAACAATCACCAAATTCCATATTTCTACCCGCCCGCTTCGCCTCGCGAAGCAATGGCGGGCGGGCCTGTGGCATAAAGATAAATTAAGATTAAAACTCATACATACTTACTTCTAAAATTCTTTCTCTTTATTATCAAAATCAATGTCTATCACGAAAAAACTAATTGCTCCTTGTGGAATGAATTGTAGATTATGTCTAGCTTATGTCCGTGAAAATAATAAATGCCACGGATGCAATGGAATTAATAAATTAAAAATCAAAGGTTGCCGGACTTGCTTAATAACTAAATGCGTTAAATCAAAAAAAATTCACTACTGTTTTGAATGTAATACTTTCCCTTGTGCGCGTATGAAACACCTGGACAAACGCTACAGCACAAAATACGAAATGAGCATGCTAGAAAATTTAGCATATATAAAAAAACACGGCATCGGGAAATTTGTGGCTCGCGAAAACAAACGCTGGATAAAAGGTGATAAAGTGTATTGCGTGCACCATCATAAATATTACTGATAATTAAACACCGCCCCCAGATCAGGTATATAAATCTTTAGATTTATAAAAACCCATAACTAAAACTTATGAAAACATACTGGCAATGCCCTAAATGCAAACGGCAATTCAAACGACAAGGACAGCAGCATACCTGCGCTACTAAGCCGTTGCAAGACCACTTTATAAATAAATACGCAGCATATAAGCTCTACCAACAGTTGCTGAAACAAATCGGTACAAAAGTTGGCAAAATTACCGTGCTGTCCATCCCCTGTTGTATCCATCTGTTTGGGAGATATGATTTCATGGCTATATTGCCTAAAAAAGACGGTGTACTTGAACTCCGCTTTGCGCTTGACCGCAAATTAAAAAGCAAGCGTATATTCGCCTGCGTTCCGCTTTCGAAGAACAGTTATAAAAACTGCCTGCTCATAAAATCTCCTAAAGATATTAACGCAGAACTAATCAGCTGGCTTAAACAATCTTATAATTTAAAATAATAAAAAATGTCCTGGATTATTTTCGCGATTTTATCCGCCTTATTCGCCGCTCTGGTCGCTATTTTCGGAAAAATCGGCATCAGTAAAATTGATACCACTTTGGCCACCTCAGTGCGGGCCGTGGTTATGGCCGTTTTCCTGGTAATTGTTTCCCTGGTATTGGGTAAAGCGCCGCTGCTCTCCACCATCAACAGCAAAGCCCTGCTCTACATTGTCCTGTCCGGCGTGGCTGGCGCCCTGTCCTGGCTGTTTTATTTTTTCGCTTTGAAAAATGGTCCTGCTTCCGGCGTGGCCGCCCTGGACAGGCTAAGCGTGGTTTTTGTCCTTATTTTGGCCATCCTGATACTGGGCGAACAACTGACATGGAAATCAGCTACTGGCATTGGTCTGATGGCGGCTGGCGCCATACTTATGGTGCTGAAATAAATGATTGACTCCAAGCTTCCAAGCTCCTAAACTGGCTTAAGCAGACTTATGTAATAAAATAAAAAGGTTAATAAAAAAACAGTCGCAAGTAATAACCGAGGGGCTGCTTGCTTTGCTAAAAAATTATTTAAAAAATAATGTACCCCACAACTCTGCCAGAAAAAATTATTCCCTCAATTATTAATGCCGGAGCGGTAATAATCCTAGCCACGCCTTTTTTATTTGCACGACCAAATTTTATGGCTTGGCGGTTTATATTAATCGCCGTATTTTTTTCCTATACCCTTTTCTTCTTAATATTTTTCAAAAATAGATGCCTAGGTATGATGATCATGCACACTTATTGGGATACCAATTACAAGTTCACTCAACACCTTACTTACGACGTTTTATATTCTTTGAGTTTTGCTAGCCTAATTATTTGGCTCTGGTTTCCGTTTGATTTGTTTATAATTAACATGCTTCTGTTTCAATTACCGATTTTAATATTAAAAAAAACTACTTTGCATGGCCTAATATCTGGCAATCTTAAAACTATCAAATAATTAACTTAAATGTATTAACAATATTATTTGATATTTATAACAGTCAAATAGATTGATTAACATTTATTATTGATACTGCTAAAATTTTATGCTACACTACCACCCACTGTTAACTATATGAGTATTATTGTCGTTAATAATCTAACAAAAAAATTTAAAGAGCCGAATAAAACCGACCTCATTGCTGTTAATGACGTCTCTTTTAACGTAAGTGAAGGGGAAATTTTTGGCTTACTCGGACCCAATGGCGCTGGCAAAACAACAACCCTGGAAATAATTGAGGGCATACAAAAACCATCTAGCGGTGAAACGTTAATAAAAAACATCAGCACCCAAAAAGACCTTAATAAAGTAAAAAATTTAATTGGTATCCAGCTGCAATCCTCGGCGTATTATGAATATTTGAAACTGGATGAAATCCTGTCTCTCTTTGGCAGTTTTTATAATAAATCCGTAGTACCGGAAAAGTTACTTGAGATTGTAAAATTACAGGACAAAAAAAGAGCCCTCATCAAACAATTGTCAGGCGGGCAGCAGCAGCGTTTTTCAATCTGCGCTGCTTTGGTTAATGACCCAGAAATCGTATTCTTAGACGAACCCACCACTGGCCTGGACCCACAAGCCAGACACCTGATGTGGAAATTTATCAAAAAAATTAACCAGCAAGGCAAAACTGTAGTGCTGACTACTCACTATATGGAAGAAGCAGAATATTTATGCGACCGCGTTGGTATTATGGATAAAGGCGAAATAATCGCCCTGGACACGCCAAAAAATATGGTCAGGCAATTACCCTCCTCGGCCCGCATCCATTTTCATGCACTGGAACAATTTGACCTGGAAAAGCTGAAATCCGTTGATGGTATTTTAAATGTAGAAAAAAATGGAGACAATATCTATCACCTTAAAGTTACAAAAAGTAATGAAGTTCTGCCCAAACTTTATAAGTGGGCTGAACAGAAAAATGTTTTTATGCAGGACTTGGAAGTAATTTCTGCAGATTTAGAGGACGTATTTTTAGAATTAACAGGTAAAAAACTCCGCGAATAACAATATGTTCAAACTCTTGATTGCTAATATAAAAATGACTTTCCGCGACAAGCAGGCAATTTTCTGGTCACTAGTTTTTCCGCTGATGTTTATTATTATTTTTGGTTTGTTTGACTTTACCAAAATGGGCGATTCTAAATATGTAATTTTTGACCAGGCTCAGACAGAACTATCAGCCAGCTTCCAGCAGGGCTTGGATGAAATTGAATTCCTGAAAAAGCAGGATACGCCCAGCTCACTAGATGAGGCCAAACAGCAAATGACCGACGGAGACATTGAAATAGTTTTAGTAGTGCCTGAGGATTTCACCTTGCCTTCAGTACCTGACACGCCCCAGGATATTCCTGAAGGTATGGATGTTCCTCCGACTGATATACCACAGCCCTCACCCATTCAAATTTATTATGACGAGGGTAATTTAACCACCAATCAGGTAGCCTTAAGTGTGGTAGATAAATTTGTTGACCAAATGAACATGTCTCTTGCTAATACACCAAGGGTATTTTCATATACTACTGAAAGTATTCAGTCCAAAGATATTGATTATATCGATATAATCATGCCGGGAATCTTAGGTATGGCCATAATGATGTCAGCTATTATAGGAATTTCTACCGGCATCAGCCGCTACCGTGAACAAAAACTCCTCAAACGCCTGGCGGCCACGCCAATTAAAATTCGTGACTTCCTGACAGCTGAAGTTCTTTCTTATCTTGTTGTAAACCTAATTCAAATTACATTAATAATACTATTAGCCCGACTGGCTTTTAATGTTCAGGTTCACGGCAATTACTTTTATATCTACCTGATTTGCATTATTGGCAGTATAATTTTTCTTAATATCGGATTTGCCATTGCCGGCTATTCAAAAAATACTAAAACCGCCGAAGCTCTATCCCAAGTTATTGCCATGCCGATGATGTTTTTTTCCGGCGTATTTTTCTCTACAGAAACACTGCCCAAAGCAGTAGCCAGCATTGTTGAATACCTGCCCTTAACCCCCATGATCGATGCTTTGAGAGAAATCTCAATTAACGGAGGCACTCTTCAAGATGTCTGGCTGGAACTTTGTTTTATGGGCGGTTGGATTATCGTTTCTTTTATAATAGCCTGGAAAATGTTTAAGTTTAAGGATTAACAACGGGTAAACACGAAATTTGCTTTAATTCATCTGAAAAATTTCAAAAGCGCAAACAAACAGCGCTTTTTTTGGTATAATGTAAACATTATACTATTACCCCAAAAACTATGTCTAATACCAAAAAAATTCTACTGCCCATAATGTTAATAATTATTTGCGCTTTTATCCTAACTGGCTGTAAAAACCCGTATCAAAAACAAACTGAGGACGATAAGCAGTTAGAAAATTCAGTGGCCCAAGACCTTGATGAGCAATTAAACACAGCCATTAGTCAGGAAGATCAAAGGCCCAAACCCGTAGTAACCAGCGTTGATGCTGAGCAGCTGCATGCGACAGACGAAGAATTGCCACATCGCTACAATTTAACTCCCCAGGGCACTTATCAGGAGAAAAGCCTATCTGGATACTCTAGCCTAACGTACGAATGGGAAATGGACTGCGGTTATTTTTGGTACAAGGAAAAAAAAGTAGGGCAATCAATCGCTGGCTTCCCCAGTACTGTTGAATGGCGCTATGACACAGCTGGTGAATGCGAGAGTGCCTTAGCCCAAATAAAAATTTACGATGACGAAACAGAAGTGGCTAGCCCATTTTATAGTGTTAAAGTGTTTTTAGAAGAATAATTTATGATCTTTAACAAAAAAAAGGAAATTAAAAACTACCTCCAGCAAAATGGTATTTTAAAATTGAACAAGCTTGAACAGTTAATTAAAGTAACAAAGATAGTATCATGCATACCTTGGGGCGAGGGCAGGACTATAGAAGAAACCTTAGTTACAAAAAAAGTGGGCACCTGCACTGGCAAACACTTAGTGCTTCAAGCATGTTATGATGAATTGGGCATTACTAATCAATCTGTAGTTTGCACGTTTCACTGGATAGACGAATCTATAAAATACCCCCAACATATTAAAGATATTTTGAACAAAGGCGTCTGGGAGCACGGACATAACTTTGTGCAAATTAAAAAGGGCAACCAATGGATAGATGTTGATATTAATTATAATCCCAAATTGGCCCCATATGGCTTTAGAACTTTTCCGCAAAACTGGGACGGCCAAACCCCCTTTATTGCTGTTAAAAAAATTATTAGAAGATGGGACAACCCTAACATGCTCAATTTTAAAAAAGAATTAATTGACTCATTAGACCAAATTATCAAAGAACGACGTGGCAGGTTTCTTAAAGAATTAATATCTTGGGCTAATACATTAAACAAAAATATATGAATACTACCAAACCAACCCCGACTAACCAACCAGGCAATAAAAAAACCACTAATCCAATTATTATAATTTTAGTATTAATTATTATTGCAGTTGGCGCTTATTTCTTTTTTACAAATGGCTCCACTAACTCAAACACAAACCAAACAGCAAATTCGAATACTAAATCCGCTGATCAAGTCTCCTGCGAAGCTGCTGGCGGTAACTGGGGTTGGCATGGGCCTAGCTCGACTAAAAATTGTAATTTACCTACTACCGACGGTGGTCATGAATGCGCCAATGAGACAGATTGCCAGGCCGGCTTATGCATAGCCGAACTTGACTTAAATCAACAAGAAATTGTTGACCAAGGAGGCATTGTACAAACTGCCGGTACCTGCCCTGCTTGGCAGAGAATTTTCGGCTGTTATTATATTGTGGCTGATGGTAAAGTTGAAGGCGGAGAATTATGTATTGATTAATGTAAATATAATATGAATGGACAACAACCATACGCCCACACCAAAGCTCATTTGCCCCACGAAGACATAGCCAAAGAGAAGCATGACCATCATCCTCCAAAAAACAAACGCCTGGTTTCGCATACAATGGCTCTGGGTTTTAACCTGGCAGCTATATATGTTGCCAATAATATCTTAAACTGGAATGTCACTTTCATAACAGAAGACTTTAATCAAATTTTAGGGCTTATTAATTTTTCTATCATTGCCACGGCTGTTCTAAATTTTGTATTTATTTTTTATGACAAGATGCGTTTTTATTTCCTGGCCCGCAGTGTGCTAGACATTATCACTATTATTGTGATGTATAACATATTCAAAGTATTTCCTTTTGATTTTTCCGGGGAAGTGCATATCTTTTCAATAACTACCAACAGTTTAGCCTGGTTAAATACCTGGGCGCCTTATATTTTTATCCTCGGGATTATTGGTACAATCATTGGCCTGGTAGTCAGATTTTTCAAATTCGCCAATAAAAAAAATATTTACTATTAAATTATTAATATTTTAAAATAAAAACCTCCGAAACATATGCTTCAGAGGCTATCTTGAAAGT
>Ga0180007_10004385_pt1 | contig 14954 bp, 14 predicted proteins | sample MM_PC_MetaG_FD_121122 | JGI IMG/M metagenome (GOLD analysis project Ga0180007, IMG submission 121122) | Groundwater microbial communities from the Aspo Hard Rock Laboratory (HRL) deep subsurface site, Sweden - MM_PC_MetaG | ecosystem: Environmental > Aquatic > Deep subsurface > Groundwater... | reverse complement strand
TTATCCAGACACTTATGGTGGGCTAGAGAATTCTAATGGTGAATATCACTTTACTTTATATGATGGTAGAGATGCGATGGTTTATTTTGCTTTTACTGAAGATAGAAGGAGAAAATGTTCTGACGAAAATATTATAGAGGAACCTTCTGTTTCGAAGGAAGGGACTTTTACTGTTTCAAATCCTTGTATGGGACTGCCAGAAGATGAATGTGGACTAACAGAAGGATGTGTTGTAGATTATAGGGAACAGGGTCAATCAGGTGGAATTGGAAATTGTTTTGGTAAACAAACGCAAATAGTACCTGTGTGTCTTGATGGCGGAGAAGAATGTGTTCCTATTTTACCTACTACGCCTGAAAAAACCTTAACTTTTGTGGATGAAAAAGATGTTCCTATTGAAGTTACTGTAACAAAAACTAATTCTGGATTTTCTTTTCGTAGGAGTTCTGGAGGCGAGTATTCAACAAACACACTAGCAACTGGAGAGTATTGTACGGTTGTAGGAGTGAATTTTCTCACAGGTATTGAAAATTATAACTATCAAATGCAGATCGAAAGTTGTAGTGGAGAGGGAGAAAATAGGATTTGTACATATGTCCCAAATGATCTGACCTGGAATCTTGTTGATACAGAAGGAGAATATGTTTACAACCAGGCGTTGAGTGGTGAAAATCAAGAAGAAAATTGCCCTCCTCTTCTTCCTGCCACCTTTTCTTGCCCTGAAGAAGGCTGCCCAAATCCCTATCCTGGATTGTGCAATATCTGGGCTCTTCCTGTTCAGATTCCTGTTTTAATAGGTGCATATTGTGATGGGTGGGATGCACGAGAGTTAGCTACTGGAGCAAATGCACAACAAGAAGTAGCTGATTGTGATCAGCGGGTGAGGGATGCTATTGAAGGCAGTGGAGAATGTAATAATAATCCGCCAACCGTTTCATCTAGTGGGAAGTCAACGCCCAACTTTAAGGAAGGAGATAAATGCGAGCTAATGTGGGCTGTTAATGATATTGAAGATTCTTCAAATCAAAAAGAAACAGACCTTTTTGTCCCGCGCATTATAGATGAACCCTCCATTAATGATCTTTTTTCTAAAAACCCTCCTTATGAACAGATTATGCCTTATGTTATATATGATAAAGAAGGCAAACTCTATTCTCAAGGGACCAATTTATTTAGGAGGGTGGTAGGAAGAGCTATTGATTCTGGGACTGATCAGGATGGTAAGCTTTGTCAAGAAAAAGGAGAGGCAGAAACCTCAAAAGAAATAATAATCCCAACGGTTGAATTTCGAGGGAAGAAGGCCGTCCAGTTACCGACGCTTAAATTTGAGATTACCAAAACCACCTACAAGGATAGTTGTGATCCTAAGGGGATACTTGATGCGGGGTTTGTTATTGAGACAACCATTGAAAGATGGCTTATACTTGAGGATTGTCAGATTGCGGGAAAGACTACTCTTAATTTTAAGTATAGAAATATGTTCTTAGGATCTCCATCAAATTATTCTGTGAGAACGGGACTTTTTGAAGCAGTTGAGAAGGCTTTGGAGGGGGGTATAAGTGAAGCCAATCTTGAAAAGGTCAAAGGATTTATCTTTAGGTATTATACTCCGCCACCCCACAAGGAATGGCAATATGCTCCTTTAATTGTTGAGTCTGTCGATGGAAAAGTATACTTAAGCACTATTGATCACGAGATGACTGAAGGGCTTGCCTTGCTTCCGAATAAACAGAAAGATTTATTATTGACTCCGCCAGGGAGTTTGAACTTTAAAAGTATAGAAAATGATGAAGGTGAGGAGGCACTTAGATCAATTGAGATTAATGTGGAAGAAGGTGCTAATGGTGCGGCTAAAAGATGTTTCAATAATCTAAAAGAAGATGATCAAGATGGGGGATTTTGGGGAAAAAGGAGTATAAGACAAGAGAACCAAGCTAAAAAATTTGCTGAAATAGAGGCTTTCTATACTGGATATATTAAAGGACACTATGATAAACTAGGAGAATATTTTGAAAACGCAAGGTCTTGTCTTTGTAAGGAATAAATGTAGGTGTTATAAACCTGCAGGGAAATCTACTGAAAGATTCTTTAAGGGTTCTAGTGCTTGGTACAACCTACATCCTCCATAGATTGCACCTAAAAGAACCGCTATTGCTGCACCAATTATTAATGGTTTAATGTATGGGCTTTTATTATTTGTGTCAGTTGTAGCATAATTTAGAGTAGGAACTGGTTGTTGACTTGTTTGCGCTTCTCTTTCAAGTGGATTTCCTTCTGGGATTTTTTTGTCTATCATATTTATTAGAAGATTTTCTTCTTTTTAAATCTTTCTATTTTTACCACTTTTTAGAGACAATATTACTAAATTTATTTTTGAAGAAATCTTTATATACCAGTCATTTGGTCATTTGTATATTTAACAAGGGGGAATTATTATGGAAATGTTTGATGAATTTGGTCCTGAAAAGATATTAGAAGTTTATAATCCTAAAGTTGGAATGAGGGGTTTTGTTGTGATCGATAATACGAGCTTAGGCCCTGGAAAAGGAGGAACAAGAATGACTCCTTCTGTTTCTAAAGAAGAAGTGTTTAGATTAGCAAGAACAATGACATGGAAGAATGCTTTAGCGGATTTGCCGTTTGGTGGTGCAAAATCTGGAATTATAGCTGATTCTAAGAAGATTGATAGGGAAAAGAAAAAGACTATTGTAGAGGCTTTTGCTGAAGGGTTGAAAGTTGTTTCTCCTAGCCAGTATATTGCCGCTCCTGATATGAATATGGCTGAAGAAGAAATGAAGTGGTATGCTGAAAAAAATGGTGATATGAAGAGTTGTACTGGAAAGCCTAAGGATTTAGGGGGATTGCCTCATGAATTAGGAAGTACTGGATTTGGAGTTTATCATTCTTTGTTAGTTGCTGCTCCTTATGCTGGATTAGATATTGACAAGGCTACAGTTGCTATTGAAGGATTTGGTAATGTTGGGTGGTTTGTTGCTAAGTTTTTGAAAGAGCATAAATGTAAATTGGTTGCTGTTTCTGATTCTTCTGGTGTGATTTATAATAAAAAAGGATTAGATTTTAAGAAATTAGCTAAAGTTAAGAAAGAGAAAGGTAAAGTAACTGCTTATGGTGAAGGCGAAGTTATGCCAAGTAATGATATTTTAGATGTTGATGCGGATATTTTAGTTACTGCAGCAATTCCTGATTTAGTTAAGGGAAGTGATGTTGATAGATTAAAATTTAAGATGATTGTTGAAGGGAGCAACATTCCTATGATTGAAGCTGTTGAAAGAGAGTGTTTTAAGAAAGGCATATTAATGGTTCCTGATTTCTTAGCAAATGCTGGTGGTGTAATTAGCAGTTATGTTGAGTATACAGGTGGTGGTGAAGAAGAGATGTTTAAGATGGTTGAAGAAAAAATAAAGAAAAATACAGAGATGGTTATGAAGGCTGCTAAAGAAAAAGGAGTTTTGCCTAGAGATGCTGGTATGGAGATTGCTGTTGAAAGAGTAATGGAGAAATGTAAGGTTTGTAGAGTATGAATTCGGTATTAATACTATCAATTATTCTTTTTATTTGGATTGTTCTTACTTTTTTAATTCCTATTTTAACGTTTCCCAGAATGCCTTTAATTGATTTTAGTTTGCCTGTTAAGTTGCCAAAAGAATTGAAAAAAGAGATTAGTAAACTAAGAAAAATTAAAGCTAAGAAAAAAGTTATTCTTGAAAGTTTAAATTTTATTAAGAAAAATTTTGAGAGTAATTCTCTTTTATTATTTTTAAAGTTGCATAGACATTATTATAAGGATTTAAGCTCAATTTTAAAGAAGAGGGGATTTTTTCCCTGCCATATTCTGGCTTTTATTTTGAGGGTGTTATTGATTGAGAGCGGGAGATTCAAGGAAGAAGATATTAAGGTTCATTATACTTTTTATAGTGGGATTATTCATGAGTATTTGAAAGTTTTTGTTAAAAATAACTGGGTTAATGTTGATCCTTGGGCGTATAATCAAGGTGTTCCTTTTGGGAAGTTTGGTATGGGACCGGTAATTGATTGGTTTAGGTTTAAAAAAAGAATATAATTTTATCCTGGTTTCGGAGTTAATTCTTTTGGAGAGGCATGACCGAATTGTATTAGTAAATCTATGTTTTTTATATTTGGATAATCGCAAGCTCCCCAGCAGGATTGTAGCCAGATGAAGATGTTTGCTTTTGTTTGTTTTTTTAGATATTTTGTTATTTCTGTTGCTTTTGGTTTTAGGCCGTCTGGTAATTGGATTAAAACATTTTTTGCTTTTGTTTTTTTTATTTCTTTTACTGCCTTTCCTAGTTCTAGATTGTATTCCATATTTTAGTAAAAAAGAGATATTTTTATAAAGATTATGGAAGTGGTACTTCTTGTGCTAGATAAAGAGGAGTTTATTTTCCAGAAGGATCTCTATATCTCTACTTCTTTCCCTACTCCCTACAATTATGAGTGTGCTATGTCTTGGGTACTCCGTTAGGTTTTGAATAAAGCCTTTATAATCTTTCTTAGGAGTGATTATACGGTAATTTCTTGAAGTGTCGCTATGGAATTTTACTCCTCTAAAACCCACTCCGCAGGGTATTAATAAATTACTGTCTGGCTCTGGAGCATATTCAATGAAGAGATTATTCCCTACTTCCTGATTAGGCATTATTTCTACATATTCGGCTTTAACAACATTTGGATCCATATGTCTTGCTTTGTCTATGGCTGGAGCTAGTATATCTGTACTCATTGATAGTCTACGGAGCAATCTACTAAATTCAATATTGATGGCTTCTTCTATGATTATTGTTGGTAGCATGCTTTTGAGCGTGAATAAGCAAGTAATTTAAAGCTTTTGCTCTGATTGGTTAGGTAAATTTTAAAAACATCAAAGGCTCTATTGAGTCTAAAATGCGGTTATTTTGGGTTTTAATTGTGGTTTTTGTAGTTATTATGATTAACGGTTGCGGTCCTAATCAAAAATCAGATACTGGGGGTGGAGAGAATATGATACACGAGGATGTTTCTTTTGAGACTGAAGATGGAGTTAAGATAGTTGGAGATTTGTATAAAGGTGGAGAGAAATGGATAATTTTATTGCATATGTATACTGTTACTAAGAAAAGTTGGGAAGACTTTGCTGAAGAGTTACAAGAAAAAGGCTATAGTGTTTTAGCTATAGACTTTAGAGGGCATGGTGAGAGTGATTTGGAGTATGATGACTTTAATGAGCAAGATTTTAATAATATGCTTTTAGATGCTAAGGGAGCTAAAGATTTTTTAGGAAAAAGTAAAAATGTTGTGATGGGTGCTAGTATTGGCGCTAATATTGCTATTAAGTTTGCTAATGATGTTGATGGTGCTGTTGCATTAAGTCCTGCTTTTAATTATAAAGGGATTTCAACTAGAGATGATGCCTCAGGTGTTAGTAAACCTGTTTTGATTGTTGTGAGTGATGAAGATACGCAAAGCGTTGGGGATTCTAGAGAGTTAAATGGTTTAATTTCTGGAAGTAAGCTAGAGGTTTATAGTGGAAAAGGACATGGGACTAATATGTTAGATAGAGAAACTAAAGATATGGTATTGAGCTGGTTGGATGAAAACTTTTAGTGAGAAAGTTTATGATAAACTGAGAACGGTTCCTAAAGGGAAGGTTACAACTTATAGAGACTTAGCACGTTCTGTAAATTCAAAAGCTTATAGAGCTGTTGGTAGAGCAATGAAGAGTAATAAAAATCCTGTTAAAATTCCTTGTTTTAGGGTTGTTAAAAGTTCTGGAGAGGTTGGGGAGTATAGTGGTAGAGGCGGTGTTAAAGAGAAAATAAGAAAATTAAGGAGAGAAGGTATTTGTGTTAAAGGGAATAAGATAATTGATTTTGAGAAGTTTGTTTATAGGTTTTAATTTATAGTTTTCCTTTCTTCTTTTACTATTTGTGTTGCTAAAGGAATAATTTTTGGAAATTCAACACCTCTGTTGTTTAAATATTTATCAACTTTTTTTGCTTCAAGTGCTTCTACAATAACCTTTTCTGCGTGTTCCATATCAAAATTTTTGCAAGAGAAGATATCAACAAAGGCATGTTCTTGTTCAACAAATGTATGGATTACAATATGACTTTCTGCAATAAGAACAAATGCTGATATACCTCCTTTATCAAAGCTAGTTTCTTTTCCAGGATAGGAAGTAATTTGAGGTGGTGCAATTTTAGTCATACCGATTTCAGAAGGCAATTTATCTAAGAAATTATAAATGAACTGGAGATCGTTTAGTTTCTCTTTGTTGCACCCGTATAGATCTAACATTAGATGGGGCCCAAATCCGAAAGTTGTCTGATTCATCTTGCATAAATATCATCCCAATTAATAGAAGAATTATGAGAATTTTTGCTTAAAAAGCTTTCTGTTTCCTGTTTGTAGCATTTTTGGAATGGTAAATAAATTTATATATCCTGTAAGAGGTTGAATTAGTTATATGTATTATAACTTGGGGAAAGAAGAGGTTTTACGTAAATTAGATACTTCTGAGAAAGGTCTGTCTGATAGAGAGGTTAGTGCCAGATTAAGGAAATATGGGAAGAACGTTATAAAGAGAAAACATAAGATAAATCCTGTAGTTTTATTTTTGAAGCAATTTCTGGATCCTTTGGTTATTATTTTACTTATTGTTACTATTGTGAGCTTTTTTTTAGGGGAGTATTTGGATTCCGTTGTTATACTGGCTATACTCCTTATAAATGCTATAATTGGATTTGCTAATGAGTATAAAGCTGAAAAGTCAATTGAATTATTACAAAAATTAACTGCTTTACACTCTAGGGTGCTAAGGGATGGAAAAGAGAAAATAATTCCTGCCTCTAATTTAGTTCCTGGGGATATTATTGTTTTTGAGAGCGGGGACAGGATTGGAGCTGATGTGAGGGTAATTCAGCAGAGTAATTTGGGTTTGGATGAAGCAATTTTGACAGGTGAGAGTACTCCAGTAAACAAACAATTACACGCTATTGGGCATCATTGTGAAAAAATCATTGTTGCTGAGCAAAGCAATATGGTGTTTAAAGGAACTACTGTTGTTTCTGGAAGAGGCAAGGGCGTGGTTGTTAGTACTGGCATGAATACTGAGATGGGAAAGATTGCAGAGTTGGTTCAAGAAGTTGTGAGTGTTAAAACTCCTTTGCAGAAAAGATTGAAAAAATTAGGGCATAAGTTGACTGTTGGTGCTGTGTTTATTTCTGTTTTAGTTTTTAGTATTGGGATCTTTAGAGAAATGGGGATTTTTAATATGTTTAAGACTGCTATTGCTTTGGCTGTTGCTGTTGTGCCTGAAGGTTTGCCTGCTGTTGTTACTGTAAGTTTAGCTATTGGTGTGAGAAGGATGTCTAAAAGGCATGCTCTAGTTAGAAAATTGAGGGCTGTAGAAACTTTAGGAAGTACTCGTGTTATTTGCAGTGATAAGACAGGGACGATAACCAAGAACGAGATGACTGTTAGAAAAATATTTGCTCATGGCAAAATGTTTGGTGTTACTGGGGTTGGTTATGGTGTGAGAGGAAGTTTTCTTTATAAGGGAAAAGAGGTTAATTCCCATAGTTTGCACAATATGTTTAATGTTGCTGCTAGTTGTAATAATTCTGCTCTTCCAAATATAGGGGATCCTACTGAGTTGGCTTTATTGGTTTTAGCTAAAAAAGGAGGAGTAAATAAAATTGAAGAAAGGGTTCGTGAATTTCCTTTTGATGCTAAAGAGAAGTATATGTCTACTACGCACAGGATTCATGGGGAGGAAGTTACTTTTTTGAAAGGTGCTCCTGAGAAAATTCTTGGTTTTTGCGATTATATTGAGATTGGTGAGAAGATAATTAAATTAGATAAAAAAGGCAAGGAGAAGGTTTTGGATAAGAATCATGAGATGACTTTAGAGGCTCTGAGGGTTCTAGGGTTGGCTTATAAAAAGCACGACAAAGCTGTTTTTTTGGGCTTGGCTGGGATGATTGATCCTCCTAGAAAAGAGATTAAGAATGCAATAAAAGTTGCTCATAAAGCAGGTATTAGAGTTATAATGATTACTGGAGACCATCAAAACACAGCTAAAGCTATTGCTAATAAAGTTGGTATTGCTGGGGATGTGATGGAAGGAAAGGACCTGACTAAGGAAAAATTGGGAAGAGTAATAAATAAAGTGAATATTTTTGCCAGGGTTGATCCTGAGCATAAAGTTATGATTCTAGATGTTTTACAGAAGAAAGGTGAAGTTGTAGCTATGACTGGAGATGGTGTTAATGATGCTCCTGCTTTGAAAAAAGCCGATGTTGGTATTGCTATGGGGATTAAAGGCACTGATGTTGCTAGAGATACAAGCGATATTGTTTTAGCAGATGATAATTTTGCTTCTATTGTTAAGGCTGTGAAAGAAGGAAGAATTATTTATGATAATATCAAGAAGTTTGTGAAGTTTTTGTTAAGTGCCAACATGGGTGAAGTTGGGATTATAGTAGTTAGTCTGTTATTAGGAATGCCTTTGCCATTACTGCCTTTGCAACTGTTGTGGATTAATTTGGTTACAGATGGGCTGCCTGCTTTAGCTTTGGGTGTAGATAATTCTAATGTCGATGTTATGAAGAGAAAACCTAGAGAGAAGAAAGAAACTATTTTGAAAGGAACTTATGGGTTTATCTTTATTGCTGCTATAATAGCTACTGTGGTTATGTTGGGTCTATTTAAGTACAATCTGAAAGATGGGGTGATGGAGGCCAGAACCGTTGTATTAACTGCCCTGATTTTGTTTGAGCTATTTTTGGCTTTTAGTTGTAGAAGTGAGACTAGTGTATTTAAATTGAAAGTCAATAAATGGTTGTGGGGCGGTGTTATTTTAAGTGTTCTATTGCACTTGACTATTATGTATACTCCCTTGAATGCTGCTTTTCAACTAGTGCCTTTGGGTATTGCGGACTGGTTTTGGATAGTTTTATTTAGTAGTTTAGGGTTTGTATTCTTTGAGGTGAAAAAATTAATATGGCACTCTTAGTTGATTTTATACTCTTTTTTATATTCGCTTTTGTATTAGCAAGGAGTAGTATTTGGGTGATTAGAAGTTTAGGAAGAATTTCTTCTTTTATGAGAATTAGTGAATTCACTGCAGGTTTTGTTATTTTGGCGTTAGCTACTACGCTTCCTGAACTATTTGTTGGTATCAATGCCGCTCTTAATAAAGCGCCTGCCTTAAGTTTAGGAAATGTTATTGGAAGTAATATTGTTAATTTAACTTTAGTGCTAGGTATTGCAATTTTAGTTGGTAGAGGTATCTTAGTTGAAAGCAAGATTATCAGACGAGATGCTTTTTACATGCTTTTGATTGCCAGCTTGCCTGTATTATTAATGTTGGATGGAAGGGTGAGCAGGTTTGATGGATTTATTTTACTTTTTGCTTTTTTGGTTTATATGCTGAAAATGCTTAAGGAAAGAAAGATGTTTGAAAAACCTGTAAACCACTATAAGCCTTATGGTATGTTCAATAGTTTTGGATTGTTCGTTATTAGTATGATTTTGTTGATAATAAGTTCAAATTTTCTAGTTAAATTTGCAGTGAATATTTCTAGAGATCTTAATGTTGCTCCAATATTGATTGGATTATTTTTGGTAGCTATTGGAACTTCTCTTCCTGAATTGGTTTTGGGTATAAGGGGGGTCTTGGCAGATCATAAAGATTTGGTTATGGGAGATATTATTGGGAGCGTGGTTGTGAACTCTACATTAGTTTTGGGGGTTACTGCATTGATTTTTCCTATAATCGCTAACTATACCTTGTTTATAACCAGTGCTTTTTTTATGATGGTTGCTTGTTTATTGTTCTTAGCATTTGTAAATACTGATACGAAACTTACTATACGTGAAGGAGTAATACTTCTTATGCTCTATGTGGGTTTTATTATTGTAGAAATAGGGTTGAATGTATTCAAGTAAAAAAAGAAAAGAAAATTATTTCTTAAGCATCCATATTCCAAATAGGATGAATAAGATAGTCCACCATTGAACTGTCCACCAGGCGAATCCACCTAGGTCTCTTATTAAATAAAGAACTCCTAAAATCAATAATATCCATCCTAAACCTTTTGAATGACAACAGCATGGATTAAATCCACAAACCCTGCATACGGTTCCTGATGGAACACTTAAGGCTTTTGATAAAGTTGCCTTACTGCCCCTTTTAGATGATGATCTTTTTCGTGAAGCTTTTCTTTTAGCCATTAAATTAACACCCCCTATTTTTAAAGAAATACTGTGTTTCTATTTATAAATTAATGTAACTATCCTGAAGTGTTGTTTTTGTTTTTACTTTTCTGTGAGCTCTTCAACTTCCTTTTTTCCTTTTTCTAACTCTTTTTCTTGCTCTTTGTCTTCTTTTAGTAAAAGAGCTTGAAATTCTCCTACGTGTGTTTTTTCTTCTTGTGCTATCTCTAAGAGAATTTTTTTTAGATTATTGTTTTCTGTCATTGCAGCCATTTGTTCATAGAGATTTATGGCGTCTAATTCTGCTATTATTCCTGCTCTTAATATTTCTGTGTCTAATACTTCTTTTTTTACTTTTTCAAGTCTAATTGGTAATTGTGATAACATTTTTTACCTCCTGTCTTTTGCGATATCTCTAGGTTTTTATACTTTTTCTAGATTTTGGTTCCCTTCAGAAAAAATTCCTATAACGGGAGGGGAGAAACTTAACTTCTACTTAGACTCCTTACCTTAGTCTTTAAAGCATTATGCAACTCAGCAATTCTATCTACATATCCCAAAACCTTTTTTACGTCATTTAGATCAATTGAGTTTCTTGGTGCAACTATATACCCTTCCATAGCTTTAATTGCTTCTATAAAATAGTTTTCAGAATCGCTAGCAGTTTGCGTTTCAAGAACAGTTTGCGCCTTCAACCTCTCAACCAAGTAACCGGGGACTAAACCTAATGTTCTACTAAGTGCTCCTATAGTTTTTAAGGTAGGATCAATTATTCTTCCTGTTTCATAGGATGAAATTTGTGGCGAGGTAGTTCCTGTCATTTCAGAAACTTCTCTTTGAAGCAATCTTCTTGCTTTCCTTTGTTTAGCAAAAACTCTTCTAACATAATTATCAATTTGTTCTCCATGTAATAAACCTTCATTTCCTAGATCTTCAACTTGCCCATTGTCCGTCCTATAAAGAACAATAGGGATTAAACCAAGTCCATGAGCAATTTTTTCAATAGAAGATAGACGAGAGTTTCCTCTCTCAAGGATATGACGTAAAGTTGTCTCGGGTATTCCTACAGTTCTTGCTATACCATGCACATTCATTCCTAAGTCTGCCAAAAGTTCTTCCAGTCTCCTATGAATCAATTTTCTTTGCATGTCTAAGTACGATTTAGCAGACTATTTATAAAAGTTTCCATCATTTTACCACCTTGGAGGGTTAACATTAAAAATAGATAATAAATTTTGGGGGTGGAATTTTCTTTAAGGTTTATAGCTTTAAAGAAGTAATTTTAGAAATTCCGTTTTGCTGCATTGAAACACCATAGATATAATCTGCTTCTGTTATTACATGGTCGTTGTGGGATATCATGACTACTTGAGAGGATTTTGCATATTGACAGACTAAATTTGATAATAATTGTGAGTTTGTTTTGTCTAATGCTGCGTCTACCTCGTCTAGTAAGTAAAAAGGAGCTGGTTCATATTCTTGGATTGCGAAAATTAAAGCTAGAGCTGTTAATGTTTTTTCTCCTCCTGATAAAGAGTGTAGGTCAAGGAATTTTGTTCCTGCTAATCTTACTCTTATGTTTATACCGCCGTCTAAAGGATTTTCCTTGTTTTCTAATTCCAGGTATGCATCACCTTTCGAGGATAAAGTTAAAAAGATTCTTTTGAAGTTTTCTGCTATTTCTTTATAGGTTTTTAAGAAAACACGCTTCTTTTTTCCTTCTATTTGAGTCATCATGCCTAAGACGTCGTCTTTTTCTTTTTGCAATGAGCCTTTTTTTGTGTTTAGTTCTTCAAATTCTTTTAATATTATCTCATAAACTTCCAGGGCTTTTAAATTAACATTTCCGATGTTTTTTAGCATTCTTTCAAAGTCAGTTATTTCTCTTTTTAGATCTTCAGCAGATATGTTTCTTCTTAATTTTGTTCCTATATAAGGTTCATACTCTTGTTGTAGTGCTTCTAGCTCTGCAACGATTTTTGCTCTTTGCAAGGAGATTTCATTCATCTTTTTTTCAACTTCTCTTTGCTTAAAGTCCTCTTGAGATATGAAGGATTCGTATTTTCTTATTTCTTCTGTTATTTTATTTCTTTTATTGAAAAGCGCTTTGTAGTTTTCTCTGAATTTCTGCTCTGATTTTTCTGCTTCTTTTAATTTTTGTTGTTGTAGTTTTGAGGTTTCTTTTAATGATTTTTCTTCTTCTGAGAACTTTTTGATTTCTTTATTGTGTTGTGTTATGATTTCTTGTATTTTTTCAATTTCTGGATTGTGTATGGAAGATATTTGGCTTTGGAAGTTTTTTATTTGTGTGTTGATTTGTGTTAGTGATTCTCTTTGTTGTTTGTGTTTTTCATGGAAGTCTTCAATCTTAGATTGCTTTTCAGATGGTTTTCTTTCTGCTTTTAGTCTTTCAATCTCTCTTGATAGATTTATTTCATCTGCTTGTAAAGATTTTATTCTTTTTTCTGATTGTTTAATTAAGGAGGATAATTCTGTTCTTTTGTTCTTTAATTTTGATAGGTCTGCTATTTTTGACGAGTGCTGGAGTTTTGTCATTTCTGCTTCTAAAATTGCTTTATCTTTTGATAAGGTTTGTATAGAAAGCTGTTCTTTTTGTTTGTGTGTTAATAATTCAGTTAAATCAGTTTTTAAGGTTGATATTTCGCTTTCTTTTTGTGAGATTTTAAGGTCTATGTCTTTTTGTTCGAAAATCCCTAATGTTCTTTTTCTAAAACCGCCTATCATTGCTCCAGACGGTTCTACTAAGTCTCCATCTAAAGTAACCATTCTTACTCTTCCAATACCCACTTTTCTTGCTGTTTGCAGGTCTTCTATAACTAAAGTTGAGCCAAAGACATATGAAAAGGCTTTTTCGAATTTTTTGTCGTATTTTATTAAGTTTTTTGCTGCGTCTATAACACCTGTGAAATTCTTTAATTGCTCCAGTTCTTTTTCTCTTGAGCTTATTTGCAGTTTATTCAAAGGCAAGAACATGGCTATGCCTGCTTTTTTTTCTTTTAAGGTTTTAATGCAATCGCTTGCAGTTAAGTCTGTGTCTGTTATTATACTATTTATTCTTCCTGAAGCTGTCACTTCTAAGGCTGTTGAGTACTTATTGTCAACCTTTCCTAAGGCGGCTATTGTTCCGAATACTCCTTTTGTTTTTGAATTTAATATTGTGCTTATGGCTTGATTTCCTGAGAGAGATTGGGCAATTCTTATTTTAGTTCCTTGTAATGTGGATAATTCTTCTTTTAATTGAGAGGTTTTTTGATGATTTTTTTCTATTAAAGTAGTTGTCACATTGGATCTATCTACTAGCTTTGATAGAAAATCTTCTGCTTTTTTTAATTCTAGGAATTTTTTCTTTAATAACGGAGAGGATAATTTATCCAAGGTTTCTTCTATATGCGCTAATTCTTGGGAATTTTGGTTTTTCTGGATTGTTTCACTTGAGATCTCATGTTTTATTTTGAAGAATTTATTTTGGAAGGAATCTAATCGGGATTCTAATTTTTCTAATGAAGAAATATCTTGTTTTTTTCTTAAATTTTGGATATCTGAGGTGGTTTGTTTTTCTTCTTGTTCTAGAGTTTTTGATTTTGTTTTTAATTCTTGGAGTTCTTTTTCTAAGGAGCTTATTTTTTCATGGATTTCTTTTTCATCTGTGTTTAGAGAAGAGATTCTTTGTTTTATATGAAAAATTTCATTTGTTACTGTTTCTAGTCTCGCTGAGTCTTTTATGATTCTTTCTCTTAAAGCTTCTGTGTTTTTTTGTAGGCTGATTTGCTCTACTTCGCCTTTTTCCTCGATTTCATTGTTTGTGTTTTCTAATTCTGATTTCTTTTGTTCTATTTTTTCTCTAAATTCTTGTATTTTTTTAACTGTAGAGCTTATGTTTGATTGGCGTTTTTTTATCTTTGATTCTATTTCATCTTTTTTGAATTCCTTATCTTTTATTTGTAAGTATAAGTGTGTTGCCTTACTTTCCTTAATCCTTGATTCTAATTCTTTGAATTTTAAGGCTTGATCTCTCTCTTTTTTTAATTCTCTTAAATGGACTTCTCTTTCTTTTAAGATTAGGGCTGCGTCATTTAATTTTTGTTCTACTTTTTCTAATTCTAGAAATGCTTTATGTTTTTTATCTTCGTATACTGATATTCCTGATATGTCTTCTATTAAGACCCTTCTTTCATCCGGTTTCATTTCTGTAAATAATACTATGTCTCCTTGCAGGACTATGTTAAAACCGTCTGGGTTTATTCTTGCTTTTGAAAGTAGGTCTACTGCTTGCTGTCTTGTTCTTTTTTCATCATTAATTTTGTAGATTGAGTTTCCTGATTGTTTTACTACTCTTGATATTTTTACTGAGTTTGTAGCTAAAGGAAATTCTTTTTCTTTGTTTGTAAAGAAGATTGCTACTTCTGCTTCTCTCATTGGAGAGCCTTTTTTTCCTCCATTGAAAATTAAAGATGCTGCGTTTTCTGCACGCATTTGTTTTGCTGAAGTTTTACCTAAGACGAACGTGAAAGCATCCATTATGTTTGATTTCCCAACTCCATTACTGCCTATAACTGCCGAGAATCCATTACTAAATTCTAGATCGATTTGTTTTGCAAAGGACTTAAACCCCTTAATTTGTATCTTTTCTATGTAACTCATATTTAAATAAGGTCAATTTTTGGTTTATATAGGTTTTTATAAATGAAAAAACTACT
>Ga0180007_10004384_pt1 | contig 14955 bp, 16 predicted proteins | sample MM_PC_MetaG_FD_121122 | JGI IMG/M metagenome (GOLD analysis project Ga0180007, IMG submission 121122) | Groundwater microbial communities from the Aspo Hard Rock Laboratory (HRL) deep subsurface site, Sweden - MM_PC_MetaG | ecosystem: Environmental > Aquatic > Deep subsurface > Groundwater... | reverse complement strand
CTGTTGAGACAACAACTCCTGATGAGCGATGTTCTTCTGTTTTTCCTTTAAATTCTATATCATATCTTGAAGTGTGAAATTGATAAGCTGAGCCAATGTAAACATCATTTAAAGCTGGGAATTCTATTTCTTTGTTGTTATGAATTATTTTTGCTCTTTGTCTTTTTATTATTTTGAAGTTTCCATTTAGAATTTCTTTTAGTTTTTCTAGTTCATTATTTTTTATAGATTTAAGATATCCTTCTGAGAATTCTGGTTCTGAGTTTATTCCTAATATTGGAGTTTCATTTATAATATAGTGAGCAGCTTTGATGAATGTTCCGTCTCCTCCAATTGTTAAAACTAAATCTAAGTTTTCAAAATCAGTTTTTTCTAGTTCATCTGATTTTTTTATATTAAATTCTTTTGAGTTTAGGATATCTCTGACTTTTTCAATTGTTTCTAAGTGTGTTTTTGAATCTTTTCCTGATTCCACAATTAAGATTTTTTGGAACATGTTTTTGTTTGGGGTTTGGGGTTTATTTATTTTTAGGTGTGAATTTTTATATAATTTTTATATCTTATAAAATACCCTCCCACCCCCCCTATTTTAAGATGTAAAAATTAATTAATTTAATAATAGATAGATTGTGTTTTGTTACTGAATTTGGAAAATTTAGTTGGGTAAGAGAATCTTTGATTCACCTTGGAAATTTGGAAAATTTCTAAAGAAATTTTCTTATATATTAGATGGTGAGGCCGAAGGCCGAACTGCGCTCGATATCTAAATTTTACCGTCGCTAAAAATTCTTTTTTGAAGAATTTTTGCGCCACAAAATCAGCTGCGCCTACGCGCAGAGTTAATTGAGGATTTTGTCGGCGACAAACCTTCGCTTAAGGGTAATTAAAAGAAGGTTAGTTAGTCTTTATTATAATAATCTTTATATAATATTGAGATTGAGATTTATTATGGCTATCGATGAATTAACAGAAGATCAAGTAAGACAAGGTTACCAAGTTGCCATGGAAAGATTTGATATAATTAAAAGTAGATATACTGGATTTTGTGCGAGATTAAGAAGATTATTTAGAGATGATACTCTTAGTTCTGATGAGAGTGTAGAATTACAACAGCTATTTATTGATTTATCAACTTTGAGAATGCAACCAGCTTTTTCTACACTTAAAGAGAGAAATCCAGTAGATTATGAAACTCATGAGATGGATGTTTTAGATTATTTATCAAGGTTTTCTAATACTGGTGTTGAACAACTTTAGAATTATTTTTTATTTAATTTTCTTTGTATAGCATCAACTGTTTTTTTGATTTCTAGTATTTCTCTTTCTGCTTTTCTATTTACAGCATAATCATAAGCTGCTGTTTGTCTGTCTCTTTGAGCTGCTCTGTTTTGGCTCATTAAAATTATTGGAGCTTGTATTGCTGCTAGACAAGATAAAACTAAATTTAAAAGAATAAAAGGATAAAGATCCCATTGTTCAACCCACATATAAACATTTGCTGCCATCCATAATCCTATAAAAATAAAAAAGAAAATAATAAATACCCAGCTTCCTGCGTATTTTGTTAGGGCGTCTGCTGCTTTTTGGCCAAATGTTCTTTTTCCTTGATAAGTTGGATGTTTCTCATCTTTTTTAGGAAATGGGTTTAAACTTTCAATCTCTTTTTTTATTATGTTTTTTGACATATTTTATTTAGGGTTTTATTGTTTTTAAATTTAGCTAATTTTAAATATTCTGTTTTTCTAGTTTAATTATATAAAGATGGTGAAAGAAAAGTTTGAGAAGCTGAGAGATAGATTGAATAATAATCCTCCGTGTCCGATTGGTTTGAAGAGTATGTGTTGTAAGCATTGTATGATGGGGCCGTGTCGGTTGTTTAAGCCGGGGGATGTTGGAGTTTGTGGTGCTAATCAAGATGTTATTTCTTCTAGGAATTTGTTAAGAGTTGTAGCTGCAGGAGCTTCTGCTCATACAGGACATGCTTTACATCTTTTAGATTTTTTAGGTAAGAAGTTTCCTGATAATTATATTGAAAATAAAGCTCCTAAGTATTTGATGAGTGTTTGGAAAAAATTGGGGATGATGCCGAAGGTTAAGTATGAACATTTTAAGGAAATAAGTGAGGCATTGCATGCGTCGACAATGGGAGTTAATGCTGATTATCAAGATATTTTAGCTCGAACTGTTAAGGTTGGAATTGTTGATGGTTATCTAGGATTGTATTTGTCTACTGAATTAGAAGATGAGAAATATGGAAAGCCAACTGTTAAAAAAGGTAAAATGAATTTAGGAGTTATTAAGCCGGAGATGATTAATATTGCTGTTCACGGTCATGAGCCAATGTTTGCTGAAGCTTTGTATCAAGAGACTAAGAAGCCAGGAAATGAGAATGTTAATTTGATTGGTGTTTGTTGTACAGGAGCTTCTTTGTTAGCTCGTTATGGTGTTCCTTTAGCATCTAATGTTGTTTTTCAAGAAGAGGTCATTTCAACTGGAGCTATTGATGTTATGGCTGTTGATGTTCAGTGTGTTTTTCCTTCTTTGGTTGATTTATCTGAATGTTTTCATACTTCTTTGATTACTACTAATCCTTTAGCTAAGATTGAAGGAGCTATTCATATGCCAATTACTGATAAGGATAATGCTAAAAAAGTTGCTGAGAGTATTGTTAAGACTGCTAAGAATAATTTTAAGAAGAGAAGGAAAGATATTCAGATAAATTGTAAAGAGGTTGATGCTGTTGTTGGTTTTGATGAGAGTATTGCTGATGATTTATCTGAGCAGTTGAGGACTAAGAAGATTAAGGGAATTATTGCTGTGATTGGTTGTAAAAATCCTAGAGTTGGAGATGAGTGGATTTCTATTTATAAAAAGTTGAGTAAAGATTATGCTTTTTTAGCAACAGGTTGTATGGCTTTTGAATTAGGAAGGTTTGGTTTGTTAGATGGGAAGAGATTTTTTCATCTTGGAAGTTGTGTTAATAATTCTAGAGTTGCTGAGATCTTTAAGATAATTGCTGAGAAAAATAAAAAGAAGATTACTGACATGCCTTTTTTAGTTTCTGCTCCTGCTCCTTTAGCTGAGAAGTGTGTTTCGATTGGTTTATTTTTTGCTGCTTTAGGAGTTGATGTTCATTTTGGTTATCCTATTGAGATTAATTTAGATAGTAATATGAAGACTTTTTTATCTGATGTTTTGAAGACTCATTTTCATAGTAAGGTTTTTCTTGAGACTAATCCTAAATTGTTTTATCATGATTTGATGAAAGCTGGGTTGGGTTAGAATATATTATATTTTAGAGTATAATAATTAATATAAACGAGTTTTTTGTTTTTGGGTTATGTTAGAGATGCCTCCTATTGAAGCGTATAAAAACTTTATGATAGATTTTACTAGAGGATTAGAAACTCATCATCCCGATGTTTGTTTTTATCATTATGGTTCTGGGTGTCGGGGGGAGCGGAGTCCTGAGAAAGGAAGTGATGTTGATGGGGGGCTGATTTTAGACGAAGGAGTTAGAACAGATAAATCAAAAGTTTTAGATATTTCAAGAATGTTAAGAGATTGTCATCGAAAAAATCCAATTCCTTTACAATTAAATTTAAATGATAGACAAACCGTTGTTGATGGAAGATTTCTTTCTTATACAAGAGATTATTTAGATCATTTTGAAAGAGAGAGTGAAATTGTTTGTGGTCCTGATTTTTTAGGTGAAGCAAAAGGTTTTGATTATAAAAGTGGGCCTTTGTATTCTGCTGCTTTTAATTTAAGAAAATTAAGAAATAGATTATTATCTCTTTACGATACTTTAGAAAATGGTCCTCATGAATTTGAAGAGAATCTCCTTACTTCAATTGGACATGCAGTAAAATTTCCTAAAAAATTAATTTGGTTAAGAGGAAGAGATGATATTGTTACGTCATTTCCTGAATCTTTGAAAGTATTAAGAGAGGATGTTTTACCTAGTTTTGATGTTTCTTTATTAGAAAAATTAAATTCTTTTAGAAATATTCCTTTATTAAATCAATTATTCAAAGCTGATTTAGAAACTTGTGTTCAATTATATTGTCAGAGTTGTGAGGCTGTTGAAGAATTAGTAGGAGCTTATATTGAAAGATATCCAGAGGTTAGCGATAGAGAGTTGAGGGGTTAAAAATCAAACAGTTTCTTTTTCATTGGAAATAATTGGGTTACTTTTAAATAGTTTACCTCTTTTATTTAATAATGCCAAAAAAGGATAGGATTGCTGCATTTTTTGATGGTCTTCTTACGACTGGAGATTTGGTTGGAACTGCGCGAGGATATTCTAGTGGTGATGATCGTTTTATGGGATATGTTGCTGATAAATATGGTATGACCAGAGCAAATGATTTTCCTGGTAATTTCAGAGATCTTGATCCAATAAGTAGAACTTGGGATGAGAGGGTTGTTAAGGGAGTGGGGGATTTTGTTGGGATTTGTTTTTATCCAATAATTCAATTAATTGGGGCTGAAAGAGCAAATAGGGCCCTTCATATTAGGTGTGTTGCAAAGGCAGCAGAAATTCAGTTGGGAATTAAGTGTAGGGCTCGTGGTTGGGCTCAGTTTAAGATTTAGAAGTCAAACAACTTCTTTTGATTCTTCCCATCAGCAATTTCTTTTATATCAACTTTGAAAACTTCTAATATATTTTCAACAGCTGGAACAATTTGTTTGTTTAGATAATATTCTATATCATACTTTCCTGGTTCATCTATCAATTTGACACGATCTCGAACTAATTTTGATTTTGTATCTGATTCTGCAATGTAATACTGGATTAGCATTCCTATATCTACTGCTACTCCTGAGCGTTCCATTTTTCTAGCAATTGTTACATGAGGGGTTTCTGCTTTGTATTCTGAAAGAGGTTTTTTTAGTTGTGTTTTTATTACTAAATCATTTAACTCCACTTCTCTGTTTTTTACTTGAGTAATTACTTTTTTTACATATTCTAATGCTTTTGTTTCATTTCCATCTCTTAGAATTTGTTGTAGAACTTTATTTTGAACATCTCTTGCTAATCTACACCAATCACGTCTTACTGTTTCAAAACCTCTAATTTTAAGCCGCCCCAATTCATCAATTAAAGCATATTTCTTTTTTGCTCCAAAACCGCCTGTTCTTTTTGTTACCCAAATTCCTCGTTTGAAAAACCCTTCTAGTTCTAGTTCCATTATTCCTGGAAGTTGGGTATTTAGTTTTTTTAGAAATTCTTTTACTTGAGTTTTTGATTTGTTTTCTAATGCAAATGCTACGCTGTCGGTGTCTGACATAATTACTTTGTATCCTTCTTTGTTTACTTTATCTATTGTATCTTTGCTGAACTTTCTAACAAATGCTAATACTGAAGATGCTGCTTCATAAGAATAATAACGAGCTCCGAAAAATCCTAAATACCCGTAAGCTGCGTTTGCTAGAAGTTTGAATGCATTTGATTTTGCTTTGTTTAATGCTGTGGGATCTTTTTTGTAGATTGCTTTTGCTTTTTTCCTGTTTTCAAATAATTCATTTAATAGAGAAGGGAAGAATCCTTGTTTTTTCTTAAAATAAAACTTTTGTTTTTTGTTTTTTGTTTCTATCTCCGGGGTTTCAAATGAATTCTTTTTGTCTTTTGTTAGAGTTGCTTTTGAGATGTTGAATGAGACTATTATTGATGTGTGCATTGATGTGAAGTCAAAGAATGCTATGTCTTTGTAAAGTCCTGCTTCAGGAGTTAGGACAAATGCTCCTTCATAACGCGGCATTGCTTTTCTTTTTTCAATCTCATCGAATTTTGGGTGTGATTCTATTATTTCGTTGAACCGATTTAGATTATGCATTAGATAATTTTCAACTTGTTGAGACATTGTATCTCGCGAGATATCATATAGTGGTTCTTGGATTACTTTTGTGAATTCTAATAAGTCTGGCCATATTTTTTCAAATAATTTGTATGTTATTTCTGAATCTCTAAGATTGTATCCAAAGTAGTCATCCCATTCATGAGCTTTAATTTTTTCTGGGGTAAACTTTAAGTCAAATTTTATTTTATTTTCTCCTATTAATTCTTCTGCTACATCATCTAATCCTAATGTTTCTGAATTCATATATTGGGAGTATGATGTTGCTATGAATTTGTATAAATCAACATGAGGGATTCCACATATTTTAGCTGAGGGTAAGTTTCCTTTTTGGTGACGTGGAGCTGTTCCATCTATTCCTAAACTTAATTTTATTTTGTGTTTGTTTGCTCGAGCTCTTAGATAAGGAAGATCAAAACCATCTGAAAAATATCCGGTTATTATATCTGGCTTGATTTGTTTCACGTGTTCTAGAAATTTTTCTATCATTTCTGCTTCATCTTTTACTAATTCTACATAGTCTTTTTTTTTCTTTGACTTTTTCCAGGTTATTACTTTTTTGAAGTTTTTTGATGCTAGAGATATCATTAATATTTGTCCTTTGCCTAATTCAACAGCATCTGTTTCAATATCAAATGCTAAGACTTTTGGTTTGAAATCTGGAGAATTTAAATTTCCACCCCCTGAAACTTTTACCTCATCATAAAAACCCTCCCCCCCACCCTTTTTATGAGGTAAAAGTTTTTTATTAATCCTTGAGAAATTTATATCATTTGGTTTATAGTTTTTGTTGGTTTTTTTATTAATAGATTCTTTTTCTTTTTCGATTGGTTCAATTTTTTCAGCAAGTATACATTGAGATGTTTCTATTATTGCATCATTTCCACCTATTTCTGGGTCGTTGTTTAAAATTCTTCCTTTAATTGTGTGCCATTGAAGAGGTTTGAAGTTTTTCTCAATAATGTATCTTGTTGTTAGATTTATGTCTAGTTCTTTTCTTTTTGATTCTGGATCTAAATCTTTTACTTGGTCTGCTATGTCTTTTATTTTTTTATTTTCTGTTGTTATTTTTAGAGCTTTGACTGGTTGTTCTAAGTAATTTTTGTTTACAATTTCTACTTTAATGTCATCTATATTTCTTTCAATTTTTCCTTTTAGTTTTTCTAAATTTTTTGCTAGAATATAAAAATGGTTTTCAAATTTGTCAAACACACAAATAGATTCTCCTTTGTCTGTTTTTCCAAATACTCTCATGTAGTTTTTCCCTTGAATTTCTATTGGGCTGTAATCTAGTGGGATGAATTTTATTTCTACCATGGTTTATTTTGAAATTTTTATCCTATATAAATAACCCAATTCGAGCCCACACTTGTTGGTCGATTTGTATCGCCTCGTGTAAACTCTCACCCAACCCACCCTTATTATAGGATAAAAATTATTTATAAGTGTAATTTATAATAAATAGAGTTATATAAAGTTTGTTTATTGAAAGTATTTATTTACTTCTTAGGAGTAACAATCGTAAGATTTAAATATACTTATTTTCTTTGGATATTAAGAAAATGGCAAGACAAAGAAGTTTATTTGATGATGAAGGAGAAGCTCAAAGTGGAAGTGGGCAAGGTTTAGTTAGAAGAGATGCTGAAGCTGTTCATGCTGAGGTGGGAAACGAGCAAAAATATTTAGATTTGTTAGCTGAAGCAAAAAGTAGAGGAGTTTCACAAAATCCTTTTGAAGATATAGATACTAAGAGAAAATTATTAGTTCCTTTTGGTGTTGATGCAACTCATTATCAGCCTTATGGTGTTCATATGGCTTACAAGACAAGATTAGATAGGGCTAAAACTATAGAAGCTGCTAGAAGATAATTATATATATTTCTTATTGTTTAATATTTTACTAATATTTGCAATTTTATCCTATATAATAACCCAACCCTCCCACCCTTATTATAGGATAAAATTATTAATAAGATAAATATTAGAATAAAATAAAAACATGGGACTAAACATTGGAGATATTGTTCCTCGAACTTCGCTTGAGTTTAAGGATTTGAAAGGTAAGATTGTTGTAGTGGATGCTTTTAATACATTGTATCAGTTTCTTTCTACTGTTAGGCAGCCTGATGGGACCCCATTGATGGATGATAAAGGAAGGACAACTTCTCATCTTTCTGGATTGTTTTATAGAAATATTAATTTGTTGCAAGAGGGAATGAAGTTAGTTTATGTTTTTGATGGAAAGCCTCCTGAGTTAAAGGGATTGACTCATCAGAATAGAGAGAAAGTTAAAGAAGAAGCTAAGGAAAAATATGAGAAAGCTAAGAAAGAAGAAGATGTTTTGCTGATGGGAAAATATGCTAGGCAGTTGGCTAGGTTGACTAAAGATATGATTGATGAATCAAAGGAATTGCTTAAGGCTATGGGAATTGCTGTTGTTCAGGCTCCTTCTGAAGGAGAGAGTCAGGCTGCTTATTTAGCTCAGAAAATTGATGCTTATGTTGGAAGTCAGGATTATGATTCACTTTTATTTGGGGCTCCTAAGTTGATTCAGAATTTAACTTTAGCTAGAAAAAGAAAGATAGCTACTGGTTTTGTTTATATTTCTCCTGAGATTATTGAGTTGAGTAAGGTTATGAATTCTTTGCAGTTGAATATGGATCAGTTGATTTGTTTGGGGATTTTGTGTGGGACTGATTATAATCCTGGTGGGGTTCGAGGTATTGGGCAAAAGAGAGCTTTAGATCTTGTTAAAAAACTTAAGCAGCCAGTTTTAATTTTTGATTCTGTAAAAGCTCAGATTGAAGGACAGGAAAATAGATTTGATTGGCAAGAGATTTTTGAATTGTTTCATAAGCCTCATATTGATAAAGATGTTGAGATAGAGTGGCCTAAAATTGATGAGGATAAAATTAAAGATATTTTAGTTAAAGAACATGATTTTTCTGAAGATAGAATTGAAAGTGCTTTGAAAAGGTTGAATAAGGCGAAGGAGGCTGGGCAGCAGAAGACTTTGTTTTAATATCACTCTTAAGTAGTTACAAATAGAAAGGTTTATATAGTATTTCTTCTTACTTATTTTAACAAAATTTAATATAAATTAAATAAACAAAAGGAGAAAAAATAAAATGGCAAAAAATATTGGAAGTGCTGAAGCTGGAAGGGCTTTGTTAGTTATGTGTAGATCTAGTGTTGCTAGAGTAGCACAAGAAGCTTCTGAAAAGGGGACAGACAGAGTTTTTGTTCCAACTGATTTAACTTCAGTAGAAGGTAGAGAAGTAATGGCTGACTTTTTGAGTCATCCTGAAGCTTATGATTTAACAGGTGGAAATGATAATGCTAGTGAACCTTTGTATGCTGATTTGGTAAGTGCAAGAGAAGGAAGAAATGCTGATGGAACTCCACATAATGGTTATCTTGCAGTTAGTGTTTCAAGTTCAGAAGTTGTTGCTGCTTATGATGGACAAGGAAGAGAAATTAGTGATAAGTTTAGACAAACACCTGAAGTAGGACCTTTTAGTCCAAGAAGAGCTGCACAAGAACTTTTAGGATAATTTTTTATTTTTATTTTTTATGTTTTAATTTCTTAATAGTAACATTTATAAATTTCTTATATTGTGTTATTTTATGGTTAGTCAAGCTGAACAAACAGATGAAGAAACACAATTAGTTAGTGAAGGTTATGTTCCTTTTGAAGGAAGTATTCATACTCATTTGTTTTGGACTGATTATGCTTCTTCAAGAGGCCATAGGCCTAAGAAATGGATTTCTAGAGCTTTGAGTTATTTAATGCCTGATGTTGAGAGATTTCCAAGAGATGTTAAAACTGTTTCAAAAAGAGTTTTAGATAGAGGAATTAATTTTACTGGTTTGACAGATGTTGTTGCTGAAGGAGATCATTTTGAGCATAGATTTGAAAATTTAATGAAGACTAAAGAAAGGGGAGATAGATTAGATTATAGAGATAAATCTCCTGTTGCGACTTTTGTAGATGGAGCTGGGGAAAAAGAAAGAAGGTTGACTTATGAAAGAAGTATGGAAATTGTTACAGGGCAGGAGATGGCACATATTCTTGCTTCAAGGATTCCTAATTTTTATGAGATGAAAAATGATGATGGAAGTTTAAAATATAATCAGGTTCAGGCTAAAGCTATGCAGGAAAAATTTGATAGATATTTGCAAAAGAGATTTGATGTTCCAACTGAGAAAAGAGTTGAGAGGTTTTTAACATTTTTAAAAAGAACTGGTTGTCATGTTACAATTGATCATCCAATGTATAAAGGAATGGGTGCAGATACAATTAGAGAACATAGAGATAAGATAGATGCTTTAGAAGAAAATGGTAATTTAGTTGATTCATGGATGTTTAATTGGTTGCCTAAGAAATTGAAGATGAAGTTGCCTGTTTCTGAATATAATACAGAGGCTGTTGAGTTAGGAAGAAAATTAGGAATGCCTGTTTATTATAATGAAGATGCTCATGGTCCTGGAGATGTTGGAAGAGGTAGAACTGTTTATTATGTTAATCCTTCTTTTGTTGAATCTGGAGATATTAGAGGAGGAGTATATGAGGCTATGCATGATAAAGATAAACAAAGATTTTTTAAAAAAGGAACTACAAATCATGGTGGTTCTTTGTTTAAGCATGTAGGCTCTGGACAATATAGTTTAGTTAGGCAGGCTTTGGGAGTTATTCCAGAGAGTATTGGTAGAGCAACAGAAAAGAAGCCTTTTTTAGGAAGAATGAAGAATTGGTTAAGTAAGTTTTTTCATAGACATTAGAATTTTCTGACAAAATTATATGATAGTTTTGTTTACAATTCCCTACAATAAACCCTCCCTCCCTCCCTTTATTAGGGAATTGTTAATTTCTAATTAATTTTTTAAATGCTATTTGTTTAGAAGGATTTTATGTTTAGAAAAAATCTGTAAGACTTTTATTTAATTAATTTTGGGGGCAAAATGGGAAAGCGACTTTAGGAGTGGATTTTGCAGGGGGAGATGTAGAATTAGGCTCTGTCCAGAATTAAATTTTTTCATGATTTTATAATTCCCACTAAATTCGTCTATCGACGATACCCACCCTACCCAACTCCTAAACCTTCCCAAATTTTAGTAAAATCATGCTATTCCGGACAGAGCCTAGAATTAGAAAATATTATAAATAGATTTTTCTTAGATTATCTATGAATTATAAAAGAGGGTTTGTGTTTTTATTTTTTATTTTGTTATTTAGTAATTGTGTTTTAGCTGATACTGTTGTTAAGCAAACTTTTACTGAGAAGTCTATAGAGTTGTTAGCTGAAGATATGGGGATTTCTTCTGGGTGGAATTGGCCTTTGAAGATTTTTCTAGGAGTTAATATTCCTTCTAATATTCATTATTTTGTTGTAACTATTGCTGTTTGGATTATGTTTGCATTTATTTTGTTTAATATTTCTGAGATATTTTTTCATAAGATTTATTATAGGATTTCATGTGTTTTTACTTTAATTGTTATTATATCTATAACTGGTTTTGTTAGTTTAGTTGGAGATTTTTTTCTTTTAATTTCTTCTTTCTTTTTTGATGTTGGTAATCAGAATAGTTTTTGGGATCTTCTTTTTGTAATTTTTCTTTGTGTTATTTTGTTATTCTTGGTTTGGGTTATTATACATAGTATAAAGAGGAAGTTTAAGAGTACTATTTTTGGTGGGGATGATTCTATTAATTTAGCTGAACAGGAAAAACATTTGAGGCCTGATGTTTTTAAGACTCATCATAATCCAGTTAGTGTTATGAGAAATGAGGCACCGATGGTTAATGTTGATTGAGATTTTATTTCTTTTATTTCTTATAAATTTTTACCCCTGCAAAATCCGCTCCTTAAGTCGCTTTTCCATTTTGCGTCCAAATATTTATTAATTGAAAGATATAAACATTAAGTTTTATTTATATATAGTTGAGATATTCTTAGTTAACTTTATATAATATATTTCTTACTTTATTTTATGAATAAAAAGTGGTTTAGTTTATTAGTAATTTGTATTTTCTTAGTTTCATTTGTTGTTGCTGGGCCTGGAGATCTTGGAGATGTTGGGGCAGGAGATACAAGTATTGGGGGTGGGGCAACAGATACATCTTCTGGAACAGGTGATACTGCAAGTGGAAGTGGAGATGTAGCAGGGGATGGTGCTAGTGGTGATGGGGGGACAGATCCATCAGGAGATAGTTCAAGTGGAACAGGGGATGCTGGGAATGCTGGTGATGCTGCGAATACTGGGATTGGGGGGAATGTTCCTAGTTTGAATATTGATCCTTCACAGTTGAATCCAACAATTACATTGCCTTCTTCTGTTTCTAATATTTTTGGTTATATGGGTTTTAGTGTTAATAATTTAGGAGAGTTGTTTTTGAATTCTGCAATGATTATTTTTTTTATTTTACTGTTCTTTTATATAATTGAGATTATTCCTTTTCCAACTAAGTTGTTGAATAATGCTTTTGTCAGTCTTGCTTTATCTGCTATTATTGTAATTGCTTTTGGTGGATATCTTGGTTTATTTAGTTTTCTTTCTGGTTTGCTTGATTCAATTGGAGTTAAGTTAGGGATTGGGATGAGGTGGGGTTGGATTGTTGGTTTTGTGATTATGTTAGTTTTAATTATATTAGAAGTTGTTGTTCTTTCTAAAGTTTCTAAATGGTTATCTAAAATCACAGATGATAGTGTTGATACTTCTGGGGCTGATAGTAAAGCAAATGATATTGCTTTTGGTGGTGATGTTTTAGAAGAAGTTGGTAGTCACTGGAGAAAGTAAATTATTTTTGAGTTTTGAGTTTTCTTCCTACAGCTTCGAGAACTGCTTCTCCTTTTGCTGCATCAGTGTTTTTATCTTGTGATTGTTTTTGTTCTTGAGATGCTTTATCTATAACTGCTTGTTCTTGTTTTTTTCTCATTGACTCAAAAATGTTTGCTTCTAATGCTGAGAGAAAAAATAAACCTATAAAGATACCTGCTCCTATTGCTATTTGAAGATACCATGTTTCAGATAAAGAGATTAAAGCTATTAGGCCTTGGGCTATGAGGTGATAGAGAGTTGTGTATGAGAGAGCTATTGTTCCTACTATTCCAAATATCCAGCCCATTTTCCATGTTGTTTTTAGATCTAGAATTTTTCCTATTGCTATTGCAAAGAAGAGCCAGAAATAAAAGACAAAGAAGAAGGTAAATGAGAATTCATAGGGTTGATTCATGATTATTTTTGTTACAGGAGATAGGAATTTTATTGCTAGGTCATTAAGGAGTTTTGTTGGTGGCCAGTTTGTTATTTGATCTGCTAGCCATGTCCATGTTGTTTTTGTGAAATTTTCAGGGTCATCTCTTGCTCCTTCTACTGTGTCTTTTATATTCTCTGGATCTCCTATTATAGGGATTTGAGGGGCTCCTGGGGGGAGGGGAGAGAGGTCTGGGTCTGGTTGGGATTGATTTCCTAAGTTTAATATAAATAAGACTGAGAATAAGATTGCTAATATTATAATTGAGATTTTTAGGAGTGATTTTCTAATTTTCATATTTCTATTAATTCTTCTTCTTTTTTTAATATATCTATTGCTTTTTTTATCTCTTCTTTTTTTAGAGTTTTTTTACCTTGAATCATCAATTCTTCTTTAGCATTCTTTGCTATTTTTACCAATAAGTTTTTTATTTCTATATCAAGTAGTTTAATTGAGTCTTTGTTTATTCTTTTTATTCCTTCTTTTTTGAATAAAGCAATTAAATTTTTCTTGATTAATATATTAACCTTTTTATCATTTTTTATCATTTTCAATTAATGTATTAATGTATTAAATTTTCTGAATTTTATTTGTTTATTTATGAAAAATTTTTCAAATAAATTTTCTGATTTAATTGATGATAAAAAGACTTGATTAGCAATCCATTCCCCTTTATTTTCTTGTACTAATCCATCTTTATTTTTTCCCCCTTTGAGAATTTTTACTATTGTAACTTTTTCTGAAGGATTTTTATCTCTAAGTTCATATTTGAATAATACTTTTGGAGAAAATTGATATTGTTCGCTAAAATATTTATTATGTTTTAGACTGTATCCTTCTCTTAGTAAGGTATTAATTAGTGATGGGGGTTTGATGAAAAATTCTTGAGGGGTTAGTTGGCTTATATGAAAATTACTTATGTTTGTGATTTTTTTATTTGTGATTATTGCTATATCTATGTCTTTTGGGGATTCTTTTCCTTTTATTGCTGAACCAAATAAGATTATATCTAAGATTTCTTTATCTTTTAAATATATTTTTAATTTATTTTTTACTTGTGATATAAGTTTTGAGTTCATAAGCATATTCTTTGATTTTAGTTGTTTCAGTTTCATTAATATGAAAATTATATGATTTTGTATAAATTTCAAATAATGAGGAGATATTTTGGTATACTTCTGGATAGTGAGTTTTTAGAAGAGAAAATCTTTGATTATGACTTTTTGGTAGTATTTTTATTTCTGTATATAGAAGATAATCTGCAAAAATCACAATTGCTTTGAAGAAATCTGAAGATGCTACATTGTATCTTTTTTTAGATAAATTTTCTTCTCCTGCTTCTAAAAATTCTTCTGCGTTCTTTTTTAATTCTTCCATTAATGTATTAATGTTATTTTGATTATTTAAGGTTTTTGGTTAATATGTTAATTTATAGAAATTATGTTATTTGTTTGTATTAAGGGTTGGTTTTGTTGATGGGGGTGGTGGATTGGGAGGTTTTGTTTTTAGAATTTTACCCAATGTAATAACCCTCCCAACTCAAGCCCACACTCGTTGTTCGTTTTTTATCGCCTCGTGTAAACTCTCGCCCTCCCTTATTATTGGGTAAAATTAATTAAATATGAATTAATGATGTGTTTGAATTGGTTTTATATGGAGGCATATAATTGTTAGGTTTGTCAATAATATAAATAACTCATTAATTTTACTCCATACAATAAACCCTCCCTCCCACCCTTTATTATGGAGTAAAATAATTCATATTATTATTTTGATCAAAAATTAGTTGTTGTTGATAGAGTGGAGAAATATATAATTGTTAGGTTTGCGATAGGGGGTGG
>Ga0180007_10004383_pt1 | contig 14955 bp, 12 predicted proteins | sample MM_PC_MetaG_FD_121122 | JGI IMG/M metagenome (GOLD analysis project Ga0180007, IMG submission 121122) | Groundwater microbial communities from the Aspo Hard Rock Laboratory (HRL) deep subsurface site, Sweden - MM_PC_MetaG | ecosystem: Environmental > Aquatic > Deep subsurface > Groundwater... | reverse complement strand
CGACCTCCACAAAGGATACGGAACCCGCCTTCACCGCTCAATGTTGCAAAAACACGGGATTTGTTCTATACATAGGAAGCAATTTTATATCGCCTCCTTCGGCAAAAAGCTTGGAAATCTCTAGAGTCTAAAGTCTAATATCTAAATGAAAATAGTCATATGCGGAAATTACGGCGCAACCAACCTTGGAGACGATGCGATTCTGGAAGGAATTTTGAAACTTGTTGGCAGACATAATCCAAACGCACAAGTATCTGTCATAGGTCGTGATATCCCGAGACTACCATTGGGGATAAGATCATTACTCCGAGGCGGCTACTCGCAAACTCTCCAAAAAATCAAACAGTGCGATCTCTTCATCTTGGGCGGCGGCGGACTCTTCGTCGATACAAAATTTAGAGCCCCTTTAATCTGGGGACTGCACGCTTTCACAGCACACCATTACGGAAAGCCAATCTATCTTTTCTCGAACTCACTTGGCCCACTCAAAACGCCCCTCGGGAAGTGGATAACCAAGAAAGTTCTCAAGTGGTGCAAGATAGTTTCTTTCCGGGATACAGCCTCTATCAAACTTGCTCAAAAATTACTGCCGGACAAAAAATACAAGTTCGTTCCGGACCCGGCTTTTGCCCTAAAACCGCAAAAATCGATGGGGGAGGGGAAGATAATAATTTCTCTCAGGGATTGGACAAAAAAAGTGAACAACGCCACAGAAGAAATCCCGCAAATAATTAACAAAATAACCGCAAATAACAGATTGGAAGTACTCCTCGTGCCCTTTCAGGTAGAAGGCGAAGAAGACATAAGCCTGTTGAACAACATTTGTGAACAATGCAGGTCATCTTTATACGAAAAACAACTCTCTCCGCAAACAGCACTCAATCTATTCTCAGGCTCCAAGCTGGTAGTAGGAATGCGTCTGCACTCCCTCATTTTCGGCGCCATAACCGGCACACCGATAATCGGAATCAACTACAGCCCAAAAGTCAAAAACTTCATGTCCGACCTCGGACTCGCAGAATATGTCCTCGAACCTGAAGAAATCGACAAACTCCCCGAACTCATAGAAAAAGCCCTCAAGAACTCACCAAGAATCAAAGCGGAATTAAGTCATAAAACGGAAGAACTCAGGCGCCTGCTTTACAGCTCCTCCTTGAAGCTATCCTTGTAGCGAGCCTTGAACTCCTCAATGCTGAACCCGTAATTCTGAGTCCCTTCGGTTTCAATCTTATAAGTGGCATTCAGGGCTCCTATTTGGCAAGATTTTTTAAGGTCAAAACCTGCTTTCAACCCATGAATAAGACCGGCCCTGTAAGCATCCCCGCAACCCGTGGGATCAGCGATTCTGTCGGGTTTAACCGCTCCAACTTCAATAACATTCGCTTCATCAATAATCTCGGAACCTTCTCCTCCGAGAGTCACAATAACCCTCCTTAACCTCTTGGGATCAAGAACATTGCTGAGAAGTTTAAGCTCATAGTCATTCAGAATAGTTGCGAAGGCTCCTTCAACGATCTCCTTCATAAATTCAGGATCGAAGAGCGTAATCTGCTGTCCCGGATCAAAAATATAATCAACTCCGGCTTCCCGAGCTTCCCGTGCCAATCTCACCATACTTTCCAGATTCATAGGCGAAATTATGAGGAGGGAATCCTTATGTTTTTTTAAATCCAAACCAAAATCATAATCTCTCAAAGAAGCCCCCGGATAGAAGATAGCAACCTGATTCTCCTTGTCATCGGAAATAATATAAGCGCAAGCGGTATCGCCGCCCTCTACAGTTCGAACGAAATCAAGAGAAGCGCCTCTACCTGTCAGCCAATCCTTATAATCGCCCTCGAAATCGTCTCCAACAGTCCCAATCAGATGGCTTTTTTCTCCAAAAAGAGAAAGCCCGTAAGCAATATTCCCTCCTGTTCCACCGTAAAACTTCTCCCTATTCGGAGAAAAGAAACAGGTGCTCAAATTCGAAAGATCGTGCCCCTCAAAATGCTCCTTCAGCTCGCCCTCATACCTGAAAAGGTAGTCAAAAGCCACCGAACCGGCGACTAGAATGTTTTTGTACTGCATGTTTTTGTGGTCAAATTTTGTTTTTTTATAGATGAATGACTTCGAGAAAGTCCTTTTATCTTCTGCGCAACATCGAGCAATCCGTCTATCGACTCTCCACAATCCCCCCAGAAGCCTTTGAGAGTCGCATACCGCATCATTCCTCGGCCGATATAGTAGTTGTTCACATCTGTAATTTCAAGCTCTCCTCGAGCCGAAGGCCTCAAATCTTTAATAACACCAAAAACAGTATGATCGTACATATACAAACCTGTTACAGCCAAATCTGACGGCGGATTTTCAGGCTTCTCAATAATCTCCATAAGGCTCCCATCCTCAATTCTGGCAACACCGTAAGAACATGGGTTTTCAACCTCTTTCAAAAGAACCATCGAGCCATCACCATAAGCCCCGAAAGACTCAACATACCCGCTAATATCATCTTCAAAAAAATTATCTCCAAGAATCACAACACACTTGTCACCACTAACGAAATCCTCGGTCAAAGAAAGCGCTTGAGCGATCCCTCCCGCCTCTTCCTGAACCTCATATCGAATCGAGACCCCGAAATCCTTCCCGGAGCCGAGCAGCTCGGAAAAATCCCCAACATGCTCCTTCCCGGAAACAATCATAATATCCTTAATCCCGGCTTTTTTGAGGGTTTCAAGCGGATAATAAACCATCGGTCTGTCATAAACAGGAAGCAAGTGCTTGTTCGTCACCCTTGTTAGGGGATAAAGCCTCGACCCGGTTCCTCCTGCAAGTATGATTCCTTTCATTAGTAGGTGATAAGTTACAGTTTTAGAATTTGGTTCTTGTTTGGTTCTTGCTTCTTGGTATCTTGGTTCTTTAAGTATTCACCCAGCGCTTCCTCCACAGACCTCATCTTCGGCCTCTTGGTATTCTTCAGCGCCGAGTAGCTTGGCCTTCTTGCCGGTCTCGGAAATTCCGAAGTAGGCACGGGGGTAACTTTAACATTCTTACCTGATAATTCAAATATTTTTTCGGCAAAATCAAACCACGACATTATACCTTCATTTACCAAGTGATAAGTGCCGTAATCAGGTTTATCTTCAATTAAATCACGCGTTGCGCGAGCCAAATCCAGCGTATAAGTCGGCTTGCTAATTTGGTCATTTACCACTCTAACCTCATTTCCCAGCGAAAGCATCGTATCGACGAAGTTCCGCCCATTTCGCCCATAAAGCCAAGAAGTCCTTATCAAATAGTATGTTCCCTGCAAATTCCTCTCTCCCGCAAGCTTTGAAGCCGAATAAACCGATTGCTCTGCATCGGGAGCGTCATCTTCGGCATGTTCTTTTTCAGAATCAAAAATATAGTCAGTACTGAAATGCACCAAGATCGCGGAAGCCTCAGAAAGATAAGCAACAGCATCAGAATTCAGTTTAAAAGCCTCATCTCGCTCTTTCTCAGCCTTATCAACCGCAGTATAACCGGCCGCATTTATGACAATATCGAAGCCGCGAACCTTCTCCAGAACAGAATCTCTATCTGTTATGTCCAAATCTTCACGGTCCCAGCCCGTGACTTCATATCCGTCCTCAAAAACAGCAAAAAGATCGCTCCCAAGCATCCCTTTCGCCCCTAAAATTAAGATTTTTTCGCCAGCCATTCTGTATTTTCTTTATACCAATCAAAAGTTTTCGTAAGACCCTCCTCGAAAGAAACTTTAGGTTTCCAAGAGAGATCAACCTCCATCTTCGAGTTGTCGATCGCATAACGCCGATCGTGACCCTTTCGGTCCTCAACATATTCAATTAAATCATTGCTTTTACCCAAAAAATCCAAAATTTCCCGAGTAATCTCAAGATTCGACTTTTCGCAATTGCCTCCCATATTATAGATCTCCCCGGTTTTTCCTTTCTGTAAAACCAAATCAACAGCCTCGCAATGGTCAGTCACATAAATCCAATCGCGAATCTGCATCCCATCCCCGTAAACAGGAACTTTTTTATCCTGAGAAGCCAAAAAGTAAAAATAGGGGATTAACTTCTCCGGATACTGATAAGGGCCATAATTATTGCTGCACCTGCTGATCGTGACCGGAAGCCCGTAAGTGCGGTGATAAGCCAGGCAGATAAGATCTGCGGCAGCTTTGGAAGAAGAGTAGGGGGAAGAAGGGGCAAGGAGTGTTTTTTCCGTAAAAAGATCTGTCGAGCCGTCCCCGAGATCACCGTAAACCTCATCCGTAGAGACTTGATGATAGCGGCTGACACCATGCTCAAGTGAAGCATCAAGAAGATTGTGAGTTCCGACAACATTCGTCATCACGAAGACGGAAGGATCATGAATCGACCGATCCACATGCGACTCCGCCGCAAAATTCACGACTGAATCGAACTTTTCTTCTGTAAAAAGAGAAGTGACAGCGTCCTTGTCCACAAGGTCAATCTGTGCGAATTTAAACCTGTTGGAGCCCTCGAGTTGCGCCAAATTCTCGCGTGTTCCCGCATAAGTCAGCTTGTCCAAAACAACGATCTCATGGTCTTGGTGTTTATCGAAGTAATAATGGGTAAAATTCGTCCCAATGAACCCCGCGCCACCTGTGATTAAGATTTTCATTTAGCAGAATTAACGTGCAGCAATTATATACTAAAACAGCGATTTTTACATTATGTTCCTGGAGGCGCAAGCCAAGAGGCACGATCTTAAAAAAGGCAAAAAATGGTTAGACAGGTTATTAGAAGAGTTGTCATAAGTTTTTACTATAAAATTGACAGCTCCTAACCTGTAAAGCCACCCCCGGGACCTGGCCGGAAATCGAAAAAGCGTACTTGACAAGCCGCAAAATGCGGATATGATAACCGCTCATTTTTAAAATCATATCATGGAATCCCAAGCTCAAGCCGAAACCCCAAAACATTTCTGCGACGTCCCAATCATCAGTAGAACAGGGGGAATAGCCTCTTTGCATGTCGCGAAAACACCTGAAGGAGAATTCCAAGTCTCTTTCGATGAAATCCAGAACACAGATGCCAACCCAGGAGAAGCAGTAGGAAAAGCACTCCACGCTCTATGGGCTCAAACAGGTGAAACATGGAGAATCAAGTCTTAAAGCTCCGAATCGTTGATTCCCGCCCAAGCATCTTTAAATTGCTTTTTCTGAAGCTGCAAAAATAAAAATAACTCTAAGATCTATGGTCTAGAGTCTAGAGTCTACCCCAAAGTCTTAATCCTCTTCTCTTCCTTGTAAGCCTCCAAAACATCGCCTTCTTCAAGCTTAACCTTGCTGTCAAATTTAATCCCGCACTCATTTCCTGCTTCAACTTGCGTAACATCCTCGGAAACAACCTTAAGTGCGATAATTTTACCTTCTCCGAGCTGTTCTTCTCCTCTGGAAACTCGAAGATTAGCATCTTTTTCAAAAATACCTTCCGTTACCTTGCACCCGATAATCATATTTTTCTTGCCAGTGAAGAAAATCGCTTTAACTGTAGCTTTTCCGAGCTCATTGATTACGATTTCAGGCTCAAGCATACCCGTCAGCAGCTTCTTGATATCATCGATAAGTTCGTAAATAATTTTATAAATAACAACCTCAACTCCCTCGCGCTCAGCCATCTTTTTAACATGAGCATTGGCATCAACATGGAACCCGATAACGATTCCGCCGCCCGCAGCAGCCATCATTACATCGGATTCGGTAATAGCACCTACACCGCTGTGAACAATCTTGATAGCAACATCATCAGACTTGATCTTATCGAGAGACTGTTTGATAGCCTCAAGAGAACCTTTCGTATCGGTTTTGACAATCAGTTTTAAAGTCTTAAGCGATCCCTCCTGAATTCTCATCATAATCTCATTTACACCCATACCCATCTTCTTGAACTCCTCGTTTTTCAGCATTTGCTTGATTGTAACAGCTTGTGTTCGAGCTTCTTTTTCGCTTCCAACCACTTGGAGAATATCACCGCTCCTGGGGGTTTCACTCAACCCTGCAATTCTGGCAACGCCGGAAGGTTTGATCTCTTTAAGACGCTTGCCCGTATGGTCGATCATAGCCTTAACCTTGCCGTAAGTGGATCCGACTATCACATTGTCCATAATCCGCAAAGTACCCGTATTGACGAGAACGGTGGCGACAGGGCCGAAACTCGGATCCAGATCAGCCTCGATGACTGTTCCGACAGCCGGTCTGGCCGGGTTCCCTTTGAGTTCTCCCATGTCTGCAGTAAGAAGGATCATCTCGAGTAGTGTAGTGATGCCGTCACCTGTCATTGCGGAAACGGGGACCATAACGGTATCACCGCCCCAATTTTCAGGTTGAAGTCCGTGCTGAGAAAGCTCTGTCTTAACCTTCTCCGGATTGGCATTCTCTTTATCCATTTTGTTGATTGCGACGATTATCGGAATCCCGGCCTCGCGAGCATGGTTAATGGATTCGATAGTTTGAGGTTTGACCCCTTCATCTGCGGCGACCACGAGTATCGCTATATCTGTTGTTTTGGCTCCTCGGGCCCGCATAGCTGTGAAAGCTTCATGCCCGGGGGTGTCCAAAAAAGTTATGATTTTACCCTTTAACTCCTTCTTTTCACTCGGCACAACAACTTGATAAGCCCCAATATGCTGTGTAATACCTCCGGCTTCTCCCGCGACAACATTGGTTTCGCGTATTCTGTCAAGAATCATTGTTTTACCGTGATCAACATGCCCCATGACACTCACAACGGGAGGACGAACCTTGAGTACGGAAGCATCATTCTCGGCAAGTAGCTTCTCCAGATTACCTCGAAAAATATCCTCAATAGCGGCAGAACCGCGTTTGCGCTTCAACTTGAGACCCAATTCTTCGGCAATAACAGAAGCGGTTTCGAAGTCGAGCTGCTGATTAATATTAGCCAAAATCCCATTCTTCATCAATTCACCAATTACCTTGGCGGCGGAAAGTTCAGCCTTCTCGGCGAACTCTTTAACGGAGATAGTATCCTCAATCTCAATAGTTCTACCCTTAGAGAACTCAATACTTTCGGATTTCTGGTTTCGGTTTTCGGATTTCTTCCCCGCCATCTGCTTGCGCTGACTTTTCACAATCTCCTTATCCATCTGTTGTGCGATCATCTCGTCATACACATCCGCAGTATCCCTTTCTTCGTCCGAAAGCTCCATCTCGATAAGTTCAGCAGTATCGTCGTCGATTTCTTTCTCTTCCAAGTCAAACCCGAGAGTTTTACACCGAGCCTTCAGCTCTTTCTCTGTCATGTCGAGTTTTTTCGCCAAGTTTTTTACCAAAACCGCCATACAAATTTAAATTAAGCGAGAGCAGTTTAACAGAAAGAACAGGGAAGTAAAAGTGAAATACCGATTTACTAGCAAACTTTTTACGGATATACTGAAAATCACTAAAAATCATTTAACAGACATAAAAAATGGGATCTTTAATAGGAGTGGTGATAGGGTTGATAATCGGGGCTGCGGTAGGGGTTTTATTTAAAAAACTGAATGAAACCGAGCAAAATTCAATACTCACGCAGCAAGATAAAAAAATAGGGGAAATAACCGCTCAATTGGAATCCGAGAAGGCTAAAAAAGATGAATTTATAGGCAAAAACAAACAGTTGTTCGTACAGTTGACCAGATTGGAAGCCGAAAACGCAGTTTTGAATAAAAAAACGGCAAAATTTGAAGCGGAAGAAAGAAAAAACGAGCAGGATTTGGAAAATAAGATAAAAAAACTTGATGTGGCACAGCAAAGCCTCGAAGACGAAAAAATGCGAATAAGACGGGAAGACGCAGAGCGGGAACGGAAGGAAATGGAAGAACGCGATCGCATGTGGGGTGAGCACGAAAACAAGGTAAAAACGCTACTTACGGAAATATGCCAAAAGCCCGAATATAATTTCGCGACATACGACAATAACAATTTGCCGGATGGCTTCGACGGTAAATTGAAGCCGGATTTTATGATTGAATTCTTGGGGCAGTACATAATTTTTGATGCAAAAACCACAAAAGCGGACAATTTGCAGACCTATATTTCCGGTCAAATCAAATCAACAACACTAAAAATAAAAGGAGACAAAAACATATATCCGGTAGTTTTCTTCGTAGTTCCTACAGATGCGATCAGCTCATTAAAAACCCTATCGTACTACGAGCAGGGTTATACATTTTTTATAATATCACCGGAATCGCTTTCTCCTATAATAGCGAGCTTGCGGAAGATAAAAGATTACGAGTTCGCTGAAAAAATGGATCCGGAAGAAAGAGAGAATATAGTTAAGCTGATAGCGGGCTTCGATTTCCACATAAATTTCCGAAATGCAGCGGATTTATGGTTGGCTCAACATGGAATAAATACTTTGAATGAAATCAAAAACCTGCCGGAATCGGTTAGAAACGAGATAGAAATGAAGAAATCGAAAATCAGCTTATCAAGTATTAACAGGAGTGATTTGGCCCCGCTTATGTCAGGTGACAGGCAGCAGCAGCAAATAGAGGGGCTTGTTAATCCAAAGGCGAAAATCGAGAAGAAAGAGGTTGAAGAAGCGGGTTCTTTGTTGGAGGGATAACAAGAATGGCTTGATGTAGACATATATTGCGAATTGGGGTATAGTTCAAGTAGGATTTTTTTACATTCGCACTTATGGAAACCCAAGCAGAAAACATTTTTGATCCGGAACAGTTTCGTGCTGACCTGGAAGCAAAAACTGAAGATTATGCTACAAGCAGTCACATAACATATGGTAGCAACTCCAATGCTGAAGAAATCGAACATAAAAAAGCGAGAGCTGAAGCGTTATACAATGAGTTGCTGGATGAATGCGCGGAGGCTTTGCTGGCTACAGATGACAAGGAAGGTACTATGGAAATAATCAGAACGACCCTGGTAAGATATCAAAACGGCAATCATGCCGTATTATTATTTGCAGCAGGCGGAGAAATTCGATTTTATCGCGATCTGTCACTTCGATTAGCAATGAAAGCTTCCGCGCAGTAAGATCCACGGCGGAAAAATGGTCGGCACATCGCATACACGCAAACGATAGGAGGATTATGCGTAACCCGCAAAGCCCTTGACAGGGCTTCTTAGATGTGTTATCATTAGCTGATTAGGGAGAAGTATATTCGTTCCTTGAAAACAGTTTTGCGACAGCAAAACTACAACTACCACTACAACTACTCTTTTGCCACCTTAGAGAGTGATATGTCGAGAAGGGGAGATTAAACCACACTTTGCTATAAGCCTCCTTCTTCTCGGCAGTTCTCTCTCTAAGTACAGGTTAGTAGATGAGCTATAAGATTTCCCAAAGCCTTATTCCTTGCCTTCCTCTCTGATTAGACGGGCTTGGTGTCTTATCAGCAGGAGGTTTGAAGTTTCTCGTTCCTTTGTCTCGTTCGCGAGATAAATAGTAGGCTCTGCTTACTTTCTCGGGTTTCTGTTGTTACTTTTTGTATCGGCGGGAATTCGTAACCGAGGTTCAGATGCTTTCTCCTAGCCTTGCTTAGAGAGTTCAAAGAGCGTAACTCACCCCCCCCTCAGAGTTGCGCTCTTTTGAATATGAAAATTTATTTTTCTTCTCCGGCTGTTTCCACAACCTTCTTACGCAAATCCGTATGTGGTAGTTTCTGGCATTTTTTTTATAAAATTTAGAGATTTAAAAATAAAGTCTTCAATCATCCTTTGTCAAATTCGCTTGTCCCGTATAGAATGAAACTCACTATGAACGACTCAACTTTTCAAGAAAATTTTCAAAGGCTTAACTCTGCCCAAAAGCAGGCCGTAACAGAGATAGAAGGGCCGGTTATGGTTGTGGCGGGGCCCGGAACGGGGAAAACCCAGGTTCTAACAATGCGAATAGCGGAAATTCTCAAGAGAACTCAGACAAATCCTTGGAATATTCTTGCTCTTACATTCACAGAATCCGGTGTTGTTGCGATGCGTGACCGACTCCGCGATATCATCGGCCCGGCCAGTTATTATGTTGATATTTATACCTTTCATTCTTTCTGCAACGACATTATCAAGAAGTGGCCGGACAAGTTCATGTTCGCCAAGGATTTGGAGCCGATAACCGAGATCGAACAGATTCAGACGATGAGGGAAATTATAGATAAGCTCGAACTTGAGAACTTGAGACCTTTTAACAGTAGATATTTTTATTCAAGACCTTCCTTGAAAGCCATTTCCGACCTGAAAAGAGAAGGGGTGACGCCGGAGGAACTGACAGCTTTAATAAAAAAAGATGAAGAAATCCTCGCGGAGGAAACAGAAGTGAACCCAAGAACCGGCAAGATTTACGGCAAATACCAGGATCGCGAAAAACAGATTGCCAAACAGAAAGAGCTCGCCCAAATCTACGCCGAGTACCAAAAATCCCTCCAAAAAAAAGGCAGATACGACTTCGAAGACATGATAATGTTCGTTACCCGGAAGTTCCGCGAAGACGACTTCCTTCTTGCTTACTATCAGGAGAAATATCAATACTTCCTCATAGATGAGTATCAGGATACCAATGCCTCTCAGAACTCCGTTGTCGAGCTTCTCGGGAGCTTTTTTGATAGTCCGAATACATTCATTGTAGGGGATGACGATCAGGCGATTTACAGGTTCCAGGGCGCTTCTCTTGAGAATATTTTGGATTTTAATAAAAAATATGGAGATGCGAAAAAAGTTGTACTCAAAGAGAACTACCGTTCAGGTCAAAAAATCCTTGATGCCGCAAGAAATTTAATCATAAACAACAAAGAAAGATTGGAAATTGAAAAAGAACTGCATGCCCAATTCGACACGGAAGGAGTGGCGGTTGCGGAATTGGAGACCGGAAACGAAGAGGCTTACTTCATCGCTAGGAAAATCCAAGAACTGCAAAAAGAAGGACAGGATTTATCGGAAATAGCGGTTTTTTACAGGAAAAACAGCGACGCTCTCGACATTTCTACTTTCCTCGATAAACTGGAAATCCCTTACGAAACATCAAACGGCAGTGACATCTTGGAAGACATTCAGGTCCAGAAGATTCTTGCCCTTTTGAACCTGATAGAAGACCCTCTTGATGACAAAAATTTCTTTCGGGTGCTCAATCTGGACTTCCTGAACATAGATCCTGAAGACGTTTACCGTATCACAAGGTACGTTCGCCGCAAGCGGAAATCTCAGTTCTATGACATCATTCGCGATCCAAGCGCTCTCAAAGATGCCGAGCTCAAGAATATTGTGAAAATTTACAATCTCTCCGTCCTGCTCGATCAATGGACTTCTTATAAATCTAACCTGATATTCGCGGAATTCTTCGAAAAAATCCTGCACGAATCCGGCTTCATGCAATATCTCCTGGATCGGGATAATTTGGATGAATTAAACAGCATAAAAACCCTTTTTGACCTGGTGAAAAACTTGAATAGGGGAGATCACAGTCTGAAACTCGAAAACTTACTGGAAATGCTCAGTGTGATGGAAGAAAATTATGTGAAAATCGAAAAAGAATCATCGTTTTCCGGCAAATCCGCAGTCAAACTTATGACAGCTCACAAAGCCAAGGGTCTTGAGTTCGACACGGTGTTTATATTCAAAGCTGTAGATAAAGTTTGGGGCAACAGTAGAAAATCGGATCCACTTAAACTCCCGGCGGGAATTGTAAAAAATCAGAATTTAACAGATCACGATGAGAATGAGGACGAACGCAGGCTCTTCTATGTAGCTCTAACCCGTGCTAAGAAACGGGCTTTTATCACTTATGCCAAAACCTACAACAATTTCGCCGGCAAACCCAAGCCGCAAAGCCCAACAATATTCCTCTCGGATATAGGCGAATTACCGGAAATCGACACAGCTCCTTACTCAGAAGATGCCAAATTACGCCTTCATTTGCTTTTCCGAAAACCAAAACAACAGGAACTTTCAAGTTCACTCAAGGATTACCTGAAAGAACTGGTGAAAGATTACTCGCTTTCGGTAACAGGTTTGAACACATATCTGGCCTGCCCGAAAAAATTCTTCTACCAAAACATAATCAGAGTCCCGCGAACCAAAGACAAAACGCTCGCATTCGGATCGGCGGTTCACTACGGCCTCCAACAACTATTCGAGCGTTACAGAAAAGAAGGAGTCCTCCCGAAAGAAGAGTTTCTGATGGAAGGGTTCCGGAAAGGATTGGAAAGAGAAGTTTTGACCAAGGAAGACCATGAATCCGCCCTCCAAAAAGGCGCAAAAATTCTAAATGAATACTATCAGCACTACTGCAGCATTTGGCAAAAACCGCTTCACAACGAATTCAGCTTCTTGTCGCATAAAGTGGTTCTTGACGACATACCGTTGACGGGACAAATCGATAGAATCGACATGCTCGACCCGCAAATAAGCACCGTAAATGTTGTTGACTACAAAACCGGCCGCCCTCGCTCGGAAAACGAAGTCCGCGGCCTTACCGAAAACTCCGATGGCAACCTCATGCGCCAAATCGTTTTCTACAAACTTCTCGGCGACCTCGACCCTTGGTTCAAATATAAGGTCGTAACCGGGGAACTTGACTTCATAGAAGGTCTCAAAAAAGTCCAAATAGAAATCCTCTCGGCCGATGTCGAAGGCTTAAAAGGCGAAATCCGCGAGGCATACGGCGCGATTCAAGATCTCAAGTTCGATAAGATTGAGAAAGGAAAAGATTGCGAGAGGTGTGACTTCTGTAAGGTTTGCTGGGGGTAGTGGAGAGAAATCCGCTCCGGAGCGCCAGGCAAACGAGCTCTGCGAGATTTGCCGTGAGCGAAGGACGCCGGACAAGAAATTCTTCAGGATAAGATACCTGAAAAATTTCTTGGGGAGGCGAGGATTTCCCCATTGTTGAAAATCAAGAAGCCAGAGAAATATAAAAAAAAGCCCCGCTAGGCGAGGCCTTTTAAAATTCTTGAGAAATAATATTACTCTTCCTCTTCTTTCTTGGTGGTTTTCTTTTTAGGTGCGGCCTTCTTTTTAGGCTTTTCCTCTTTTTCATCTGACTTTTTCTTAGCGACAGCTTTCTTTTTTGGCTTTTCTTCCTTGGCAGTTTCTTCTTTTTCTTCGACCTTTTCTTCAGTCGCTTCACTTTCCTCCTTTTTTTCCGACTTGGTACTTGGTACTTGAGACTCCTCACTCACTGCAGACTCCTTACTGACTCCTGACTTTTTATCCAGATCCAAAGTCAATCCGATCCTGTGTTCATCAAGGTTTACATCGATGATTTTGGCTTTAACCTTGCTACCGGATTTAAGATTAGCAGGGGAGTAGTCGCCATCTTCAGGCATTTCGGAAATATGAACAAGTCCGTTAATCTCATCATTGAGTTTAATAAAAGCACCGAACTGAGCAACTCGAGTAACCTCTCCATCAACAACATTCCCGACCTTGAATTTCTTGGCTGCATCGATCCACGGATCAGGCATAAGACGCTTCATGCTGAGGGAAATCTTGTCATTTTCGATTCCGATAACAAGAACTTCAACCTGATCACCGACTCGTCCGTATTCACCCGGATCACTGACATGTCCCCAAGCGATTTCCGAGATATGAACAAGTCCTTCAAGACCGTCAAATGCAACGAAAATTCCGAATTTAACAACACCGCTAATCTTGCCTTTAACCTTTTGGCCGGGTTTTAATTTGACCATAGCGGATTTGCGATCGGCAGCTTGAGCAGCTTTTTCAGAAAGAATCAACTTTCCATTGTCTTTATCGATACCGATAACTTTACAATCAAGAGATACTCCAACAAGTTTCTGCAGCTTCTGTAGAATCATACCGGCATCAGCCCCATTCACACGAGGATAATGGAGAGGAGCAAGTTGTGAAACAGGTATGAAACCTTTGATTCCGTCGATTTCAAGCAGAAGACCTCCTTTATTGGCTTCATGAGGTTTGATTTCAAGAACTTTCTCGTGTTCATAAGCATCAAGGAATTTCTGCCAACTCTTTTCTTGACTGGCTTTTCTAAGAGATAAAACGGCATATCCGTCTTCGTTTTCCGCTTCAAGAACAGTAGCGGAAATAGTATCACCCGGATTAATATTTTTGACAGTATCAAGGCTATCCTTAACCTCTCGGCCGGCAACAATACCTGTAATAACACCGCCGATATCCATCATAACGCGGCTTTTGGAAACGCTGATAACGGTTCCCTCAATCAGTTGACCGGGGATAGGGAAAATCATGTCCGGAGAACCCTTAAGCAGATCCTCCATAAGAATAATATTTGGTTCAGTCATAGTTTCTGTTCGCAATAGAGGTTAAAAGGATAAAAGCTTATGCCACCAGATGCTCTATTGCACTTATAAGTTCCACCTGATGGAAAGCAGGGGGATTATAGCAGACTCTCGAAGAGAGTCAAAGGCATTTTGAATTTTTGTTTTGTTATGAAAACAAATAAGTTCTTATCTTACCAATCTGATACTGCAGTCAACAGTTTTTACCCTACAGGATCAATTCTATGAAAACCTCTATCTAAATGAGAAGTACGGGCTTCATCCTGATTCAGGAAAAGATGTAGATTGACCCCTTGTAGATTTCCGTCAACATAAACATCGAGAAATCCAGGCTTAGAGAAATCCAATTTCACGTTGCTTACCGAGCCACAGTCGCAAGATATTTGATGCAAAAGCCTACCTAAAGATTCCTCATCAAGTTGACCTTCTCCTACGGTTTCGATTGCAGGTTGGTCTGGTGTTTCTTGTGTCATAATGTATTAATTTAGGAAATTCTAATCACCAGAATTGTAGCATAAAAAAATGCAATGTCAACCTTGACAAGGCGACAAGTATCTGCCATACTACTTCTGTGTATGATAATTTTATTTATTTATGACTGATTTAAAAGTACAGCAGCCTTCAGCAGATAGCTTGATTTCAGATTTGCAAAAGTTAAGTAATCAGCGTAGTGATGATAAATTGAAAGAGATTTTAGCCGATATTCAGGCTATT
>Ga0180007_10004382_pt1 | contig 14957 bp, 12 predicted proteins | sample MM_PC_MetaG_FD_121122 | JGI IMG/M metagenome (GOLD analysis project Ga0180007, IMG submission 121122) | Groundwater microbial communities from the Aspo Hard Rock Laboratory (HRL) deep subsurface site, Sweden - MM_PC_MetaG | ecosystem: Environmental > Aquatic > Deep subsurface > Groundwater... | reverse complement strand
TCATCTGTGAAATAATATAATCCCATTTCATCACCAGCTTCCTATTATCTCTATTATAAAGTAAAAACCCTATAGCCAGGGTCTTTTTTCAAAGAGTCCGTTTTATAGGGTACATTTTATTCAAAAGAGTATTTTTTTCATGGAAGATATAAATACATAAAGTATGAAATGATAAGCAGTATTAATCCAGAACACAAAGAAGAAATATTATTTCATTTATTATTCATTGATAGACCTGTGTTAGTGTAGTTTAGTTGGCACAGAGTGTAAGAGTTTTATTTGGGGAAATGATTTTGATAATAAAGTTCGATCATTAGAAAGCTTGCTGATAAGTATGCTGATTATCCTATTCCAATGCAGGATGTGCTTGATGAATATAAGAAGATATATTGTATGATGAAGTTCATCCTTCAGAGTTAGAGCATCAAATTAAAGCAGATAAAATATTAGAAATATTTAATTATCAAAATATTTAATTGAACAGGAAGGGGATAAATCTAAAGTCGTTCAATCTAAAGTTGAGCACTTTGATTTGATTAAGCTTATGAAATATTACATTGAAATTACAAATAAAATTCACGGTGATGGTCCAAATGATCTTTGGGGGCTTGGAAAAGCTTTATGGAGCCCTAGACGGACCAGCAATGGGAATGATAGTTACTATAAATTGAGGAATATCCAACCTGGTGATATTGTTTATCATTCAGTGAAAGGGTTTGGTCCACGGCATGTTCTTTATGGAAGATCAATTTGTGCTCAAAAGTTCATTGAAACATCTGAACAACCAAATGATCCTGGTAAATGGAAATCTGAATATTACTATCGAGTACCTTTAACAGATTTTAGGGAGTTCGAAATAAAATATGAAACCCTAGCATTCATACAGCAGCATAAAAATCAGTTAGAGTTACACGCAGGTGCATTTTTTAATAAGGCTTATAATCTTGATCTAAAATATTTTACCGAACTTACTGAAACCGAAGCCGAATTACTTGATAAATTCACAAAAAATGACAATGATAATTTATTAAAGAGATATTGGCTTTACCAACCAGGGCAAAAAGCTCAATATTGGGACCAATTTTATAAGAATAACATTATCGGTGTAGGGTGGAACCACATAGGTAATTATTTAGATTATAAGGATAAATCTGATATTCCGGAGAAGGGCATGAACGATCAACTTGCCATTTGGGAGTTTGCAAATGTCATGATGGCTGGTGACGTTGTTTTTGTAAAAGACGGTTTATACAACCTGTTAGGACGTGGTATTGTTCAATCGGATTATATTTATAATCCATCAAGATCTGATTATCATAATATTCGTAGAGTTAATTGGACACATAACCAAGTCTACAAATCGATAGAGGATTCTAGAATGCCCCAAAAAACATTAACAGATATTTCGAAATATCCAGAATATGTCAGGAAATTGGAGGAGCTATATATGGGAAACGATTTAGTAGTAAGACTTGCACAAAGTTTAGAATTATCAAAAAATATCATTTTCCACGGAGCTCCTGGCACCGGGAAAACATTTTTAGCTAAAGATGTTGCAGCAAAGATGATCGGTTTTCCAAAAGACTCTAAAGAGTTTTTAGACCAAGTCGGTTTTGTACAGTTTCATCCATCATATGACTATACTGATTTCATTGAAGGATTAAGACCTTACGAAAAAAATGATGGAGAAATTGGATTTGAACTCAAAGATGGAATATTTAAAGAGTTCTGCGAAAAAGCAAAACCCAGTACAGTTGTGACTAAATATCTTACTTTTGAAGAAGCTTACGATAAACTGGCAGATGAAATTAAAAAGAATGGTGGGAAAATGACTATTCAAGGCAAACGTAAGAAGTTTGAAATAGGCTATAATTCAGCCCAAGGAATAGATTTATGGAAACAAGCTGGATCTCTCACAAAAGATAAAATGAAGAGTTTTTATGAAAAAGGTGTTAACCCATTCCCATTTAGATTAGCTTATGCAGAAGCAATTATAAGTGTCTTAAAATCATATAGTGAAGTTTCAGAAACTCTTTCTAAAAACGATAAGAAATATGTCTTTATTATTGACGAAATCAACAGAGGAGAAATATCTAAAATTTTTGGAGAGCTATTCTTTTCCTTAGATCCAGGTTATCGAGGTATTGCGGGTAGTGTTAAAACACAGTATGCAAATCTACATGAAAATGGAGAAGCATTTTATGTTCCAGAAAATGTCTATATTATTGGAACAATGAATGATATTGATCGTTCTGTTGATACCTTTGATTTTGCAATGAGAAGAAGATTCAGATACATTGAAATTAAATCAAGTGACACAGCATCAGAAATTTTAGCAGATTTGGGTTCATATCGAGACGAATCTTTATTAAGACTTGAAGCACTCAATAAGGAAATTGAAAAAACAGATGGATTGGATAAACATTTCCACATTGGAGCCTCATATTTTAGATCTTTAAAGGACATTCAAGGGGACTTTGATGTATTATATCAAGAATGGATAGAACCATTATTATATGAGTATATTAAAGGACAAGATGACACTATGAAGTATATGGAATGCTTCAGAAAGGCATATAATCTAGATCATGACTAAGTGGTCATTTAAGGATAATAATCTTCATACTGGACAATATTTATCTGATGATATATCTCTGATCAAAATTCTGGCTAATCGGCCAATTCCCGAATTGTTGAGAAGCCACAAGAATCTTATACTTATTCCCAATTTTCAAGATAATGAATCACTTGATAAATCAAATACTGTATTAACTACAAATATTGATCAAGAATTAGAAACACACAATATTATGGGATTTGTAGGCATGGGTAGTGATATGCTGACCATCACATCGAGATTTGATCAAGATCAACCATGGTTATTAAATTATCTCCTAAAAAAAGTATTGAAAATCAATACGATTAATCTTAAATTTGGCATCGACAATAAGAAATCGTATCTTGATTTTTTACCTTTTCTCTTTCCAATATATTTAAAGAGAGCTATGTCTAAAGGATTATATAAAGAATATATCAACAAAGAGTACAATGATTCAAATGTCAAAGGTATCATTGATGTAAAAAAACACATCAACAATAACCTCCCTTTTCAAGGCAAAATCTATTACCATACTAGAGAGTTTAATTTTGATAATCCTATCAATCAGTTGATCAGACATACTATTGAATATATTAATCTTCAATACATATACAAAGGTGTCCTAAGCGATCATTTAATCAAATATCATGTTAATCGGATTATTGATATTACAGCATCATTTCATCAAAGCGAAGTATTCAAAATCATTAGATACAATAGGCTTAATCCTATAAGAAATGCGTATTTCAAGGAGTATAAGGAATTGGTACGCTTATGTATTCAAATTTTGACCAAGGAAAAAATTTCACTTGAAGAAGAATCGAGCAATAAAGCATGGGGAATTTTATTTGATGGATCTTGGCTATGGGAAGAATACATCAATTTACTTGCAGATGATTATTACTATCATCCAAGAAATAGATCGAAATCGGATCCGCAATATCTTTTTGAGAGGAATATAGGTTTAATATTTCCGGATTTTATTTCAAAAGATGAAAACAATCGCAAAATTATGGATGCAAAATATAAACCAAGTATCAATATCAATTCAAGTGATTATCATCAAATATTGTCATATTTGTTTAGATTTGATTCCAATGAAGGTTTATTCGTTTACCCAGAGCGCAGTGGTGAAGCTACCATAAAAGAATTGAGATTGAAAATAGGAATTGATCTTTATAACCAAAGGTCTACCACTAGAACCAGTCCCGAAGTTTTTGTTAAGAAGATAGCTTTTCCAATACCTGTATGTGACAATGAAATTGAATTTGAAGATAATATGAATAGGATAGAGATCGATTTTGTTGATAAGGTCATATAAAACGAAAATTAATTACTTCTAGGAAGTATAAGAAATAGACTATTTTAGTCTTCCAAGGTGATGGAGTGCATCCAACTGAATTGGGATATGAGATTATTAATAATGAAATTAGAAAAAAGTTTGAACACCATCCAAAAGAAATCTAGACAACATACTCTGTTTGCAATTATAGTCAACTTCCAACGTCATTTCTTTAGACAATTTGAGAAAATATCTGAATAATCTAATTATTGTAATGAAGGCTCAATTAGCTAAGCTATACAGATGTTAATTTGTGTTATACTTAGCTCATAAATCTTACTAATAAGGGGAACTATATATGAATTTTACACCACTTCAAAAAAGTATCGAGGAACTGCTTAAATCAGGGAAGAAGTTTATTATTCCGAGATTTCAAAGAGAATATTCATGGAAAAAGTATGAAGTTAAAGAATTTTATTTAGACATAATCCAGAATATTAAATTTGATGGAACGTCAATTGAAACACCAAGTTATTTTATTGGAACGATGCTTTTTATTGGCAAACTCGAAGATCCTATAACTAAGGACATAACAATTATTGACGGTCAGCAAAGATTAACCACGATTACCATATTTCTCTCAGCAATATCAAAAATAATGTATAAAAATGGAAATGCACCACTAGCAGAAGAAATATTCCTATATGTAATGAATAAAGATAGAGACGGGAAAAAGTTTAAAGTTCTAGCGAATGAAACGCCAAATCCATTCTTTGGACTTAATATCCAAAATATTGAAGAGACAGAGATGCAACCCAACTCCGATGAAGAGAAGAATATTAAGCAGACCTTCGAATATTTTTCTGATAATTTACAGGAGAGAAAAATAAAAAATCTAATTAAGAAAAATAATTTTGGGAGATCATTAAGAGGGATATCGCACATTGATGTTTTAAAAAAAGTAAGGGATCAAATAGTTAATAGTATTGTTATAACGATTTCAACTCAAGATGAAAGTAGTGCTAATAAAATTTTTGAGATTCTCAATGCTCGTGGACTAGAACTATCTAGTGTGGATTTAATTAAAAACAAAATATTTGAAATACTCAAAGAAGAAGAACCGATTGATAAAGCGAAATTATCCTGGAATACGATTAAAAATAATCTAAACGCAAATTCTGCAAGAATTGATCTTAGTCTGTATTTTAGACAATACTGGAGTTCAAAATACAGCGAATCTTCTGATGGTGCATTATACAAAAAGTTTATAGATAAAATTAAACCATATGATGAGCTGACATATTTAGGTTTTTTAGAAAATTTATCAAAAGAATCAAAGTATTATAATTATATTGTCAATCCCAAGAATCTTTCAATATATAACAACCAAGCAACTTATAATACCATTGAATATTCTTTAAATGCTATTAGTAGAATATTCAATATAGTGCAATCTAGAGTTTTATTATTGTCTATGCATTTTGCTCGTCTAGATTCTAAAATACTTTCTATGCAATTATTTAAGAAATTGATAAGTGCAATAGAAGATTTTCATTTTGCTAACATTCTTTCAAAGAGGAATCCCAATTTGATTGGGAGCAGATATGGTCAATTAGCTAGATCTATTAGAAAAGAAACCGATTCCAATATTTTAAGAACAGAAATAGGTGATTTTATTAATCACTTAATAGGGTTAAAACCAACGTATGAAGAATTTGAGAAAGGATTTATAGAATTGAAATATTCTAACAGATACTCAAATATATATACTAATGACTTATGTACATATACCCTTAATCGCTTAGAAAATGTTTTAGGAAACAAACCGCTGAATAGAACTCCCAGTAATGTTGAACATATTATTCCCGAATCAAATGGAGAAGAATATACTGTTATTGGAAATTTGACATTAATTGAACCTGAAATAAATGATCGTGTGAAAAATCGCGAATATAGTGCTAAACGCCGCGATTATGAAAGATCTGAGTTTTATACAGTAAAGAATTTACTTATGGAGTACCCTAATTTTGATAAATACAAATTGGAAGAACGCTCAAAAAGACTGAGTAGATATTTTTACGATAATATTATAAAAATTGGATGATAATTGTGCATTAAAGTGCACAATTGTGATATAATATTTTTGGGTGATAACTGTGCTACAAAAAAAATTTGGAGAGAGAGTCAAAAGTATAAGAATGCTTCAAGGAATCTCACAGATCAGGTTGACGGAACTAACAGGAATAGTTAGAGAGCAAATCTCTCGCATCGAAAACGGACAAATTAATCCAACGCTTGAAACCATTGCTAAATTGAGTATAGCTTTTAATGTTACATTATCAGAGTTAATGGATATTCCTGTTGAAAATAATGTCAGAGAATCCGGAAGATTCAAGATAAAACCATTTGTCAAATGGGCTGGAGGTAAAACTCAGATTCTGGACAAGATTAGAGAGAATATACCCAATAATTTCAACACTTATTATGAACCTTTCCTAGGCGGTGGTGCTGTTTTGTTTGATTTGGCACCCAAAAGTGCTGTTATTTCGGATTCTAATCAAGAACTGATATCTGCATTTAGGTGTTTTCAAAATCGCAACAACTATGTATTACTCGTTGAAGAACTTCTTAAACACCAATCTAAGCATTCAGAAGATTATTATTATCAAATCAGGGAAATTGATAGAACACCTGAATATAAAGATTTTAAAATTTTTTCAAAAGCTGCTAGAATGATCTATCTTAACAAAGCTTGCTTTAACGGTTTATATAGAGTTAATTCTAAAGGGTATTTTAATGTACCATCTGGTAAATATGAGAAAGTAAACACTTATGATGAAAAACTCTTTGAAAATATTTATGAATACTTGAGTAATAACAAAATCAAGATAATAAGCGAAGATTTTGAAAAAGTAGTAGAATCTGCTAAACAAGGTGATTTTGTATATTTCGATCCACCATATGACACTTTTGACGAACAAAAAAACTTTACTGCTTATTCTAAAGATGCTTTCGGGAAAGACGAACAAGCTCGTTTGGCTAGAGTCTATAGAGAATTAAGTAATAAGGGCGTTTATGTTATGTTAAGTAATCATAACACTGAACTCATTAAAGAACTCTATCTAGGATTTAATATCCAGGTTATTCAAGCCAAAAGAAGTATAAACTCAAAAGCTACTGGGCGTGGGAATGTAGAAGAAGTTGTCATTACCAACTATTAATAAAGAAGGTAAAAATGGACTTAAATCTTCCAATAAAAAATATATATTTTGGGGATAATGAGTTTCACCTTTTGCTAGGTGATTCTTTGAGTATATTAAGGAAAATAAAACCTAAATCTGTAGATATGATATTTGCCGATCCACCATACTTCTTATCTAATGGTGGTATATCAGTTCATTCTGGAAAGATGGTAACAGTAGATAAAGCAGACTGGGATAAAGGCATGATAACTGAAAACAAGCTTAAATACTCCAGACGTTGGATTAGGATGTGTAGAGAAGTATTACAAGACAATGGTACAATATGGATTAGTGGGACATTTCATAATATTTACTTTATTGGAGTAGCGTTAGAATTAGAAGGATTTAATATTATAAATAATATCACGTGGAGGAAATTAAATCCACCACCGAATATTTCAACTCGCGCATTTACACATTCAACTGAGATGGTTCTTTGGGCTAGAAAACAATTAACTTCTAAGAAAAAAGGAAATCATCAGTTTAATTATCAAGATATGAAAGTAATTAATGGCGGTAAACAGATGAAGGATGTTTGGGATTTCGCTCTTACTAAAGCTTCTGAAAAAAGATTTGGTAAACATCCAACTCAAAAACCATTTGATTTACTTGAGAGAATAGTTCTTGCATCTACAAAAGTAAACGATATGGTACTTGATCCTTTTTGTGGTAGTGGAACAACTGGGTTAGCTGCATATAAACACGGTAGACGATTTGTTGGTATAGATGCAGAGGAATCATACCTAGAATTATGTAAGAAACGCTATATCGGTCTTAAGGGAGGAAAAAATAATGAGTAGAAATTTCGATGATTGGATTTTGACATTCAAAGAAACAATATTTACAAGTAAATACTTTGTTGATTTTGAAAAAGTTCACAACTATATAGAGACAAATAAAGTTGAATTTGCTGCATTAAATTCACTTATTGGAAGTAGAAGTATAGAAGCAGATTTTGATATATTGATAAATAAAATTCCATCAGTGATTAATGTGATACCGCTGTTGTTAGCAGTAAGAAAAAACGAAATAAAGTATTTAGACAATGGTGATGTTTTAACATATATTTTTGAGAGTAACACGTTATTTAATAATGATGATTACAAAAAATTTATGCGAGATACAGGATTATTCAATTTATTTGAAAAGCATTTGATTTCTAGTGTTGTTGACTATGCCACTGGTGTGGAGGTGGGTTCTGATACAAATGCTAGAAAGAATCGTTCTGGTTGTGCGATGTCATTAATTGTTGAAAAAAGCATTATTGACGCTGGTTTTGTTCTCAATGAAACATATTTCAAAGAAATTTATAAGACGGATATTGAATCCATGTTTGAGATTAAAATTAGCTCTGAAAATGAAGATAATAAACGATTTGATTTTGTTTTGGTTTATAAGAATAAGATTGTAGCAATGGAAGTAAATTATTATAGTAGTCAAGGATCAAAACCCAGTGAAACCTCAAGAAGTTTTAGATTGATAAATAATGAAAGTTGCAATATTAAAGATTTTATCTTTATATGGATAACTGATGGTTTTGGTTGGTGTAAGATCAAAAATAATTTAAGAAACTCTTTCAATCAAATAGAACATCTTTATAATATTAATGATTTAGAAAATGGGATTCTTAACAAAGTTTTAAAACGATAAAATAATAAATAAAAGATCACTCCTTTGTACCTGATCCCAGATAGGTTATTGGAGTGATTTTAATATTTTCATGGTTGTTGTATCAAAGTTTTTAAAAGACCAGACAAGAATCGATTGATTTGATATTTAATAGATCACCACACTCAAATATCACTATAGCCTAAAGTGTATCAAAATCAAATAGCATTTTAAATGCACAAATAATATAATTCATATAAATAGTGTATTGAAATAATTATCCATAGAAGATGCGACACTATCAATATCTAAATCTATTAATGAGGCCAAAGAGTTATCAATATAGTATTTGAATATAAGGTAGATAGTTCTCTTATTCGTAAGCAAAAAAGAGATTAAAATCGAATATAAATTGTTTGCTGCGACAACATTTATTTTCTGAAATTGTAATAAAAACATATGTTTTCAGTATAGTGCAAATATTTATTATTTTCTTTTAACTTTAGTAACTGCAGCTTTAATGCCCATTAAATCCAATCCTATATGTTCATATGTTTACTAGAACAAGATATAAAATTGTACGTTAATTAAATGGCTGATGAATAAATAAAGGTTCTTGTTTTTATTTAATAAACCAAAGTCATATTTCCTCTGGATATAACTTGCCATCTATCAACCTTAAGTACTTAGTCCATAAAAGTCTATTTAAGGTGTTTTGAAGCGACCTCTCATAAATATCAAGAATAACGGATAAAGACCGCACACAAGATATGCAATACCCCTTATCTTTCATTAGATGAATCAATCTCGAATATGTCACCATGTCTTTAATAGGTACTCTTCGATCTTTCAGTAAATCTGTGTCAAACAAGATATAATTACTCATAAATTTAATGCTCCTTTGTTTTTGTTTTTATGATAATCAATTTTCTAGATTTAAATCAATAAATAATTTGAAAAAAGAGTCTAAATGATAAAAAATTAAAAAATACCCCATAAAAAAGGCTAGAATTCGGTAAAATTAAGTGTTATTAAATTTATTAGTCTTTAAAATTTAAGATAGTTTAGTTCGAATTAAGCATTCCTATCTAGTTAAAAAGCCATTTCTAATTGATAGAGTGAAATCAAAAAGGAGATTATTTGTATAGATAATATAAAATTGGAGATTATATTAGAAGAAGATTAGAAGAATTAAAATTGACTCAAGAGGAATTTGTTGAAATGCTCTATCAAGTTCACAAATATCACAAGTGTTAAATGGAGTCGTAGGATTTAAGATGGAGAACTACATGTCAAATTCACGTATATTTGATGAATCAGTAGATAAAATACTTAATGCTGGTGAAGAAAGATTACAAGAAAAAATAAAAGAGCTAGCACTAATTGATTATCGGAGACAAGCTCTATCCACTCTTTTTTATAAAATGTCAGTTTTTAATCACTAACTCCAGAGATTGTCTTTATCTTGGATAGAAGTGGTTCTATGAGTGGTTAGGAAAGTGATACGATTGGTGGATTCAACTCCATGATTGAAAACAAATGAACATTGAAGGTGAAGCAATCATATCAACAGTGTTATTTGATGATAGATTCGAGGTTTTTCATAACAGAGTGCTATTAGAACATGTTAGACCTATGTCATCTGAGGATTACTATGTAAGAGGTTTTACAGCTTTATTAGATGCTATTGGAAGAAGTATTCATAAATAGGTAACATTCAAAAAAATACTCCAGAAGAATTTAAAGATGATACGGTCATCTTTATCATCACAACTAATGGTATAGAAAATGCAAGTAGAGAATATATGTATGAGAAGATTAATAGTATGGTTGAAAGACAGAAGGAAAATTATAGATGGGAATTCATATTTCTAGGAGCTAATATTGATGCATTAGAAACAGCAGAAAGATTTGGAATACATAGAGATAGAGCTGCTAATTACCATTCTGATAGTAAAGGGACTGAAACGAATTACAAGGTTGTTAATGAAGCAATCAGTAATCATAGAATTAATAGTGAACTTGCTGCAAATTGGAAAGATGAAATTGATAAGGATTTTATTAAAAGACAAAAATAAAGAAAATATACAGCTATAATCATATTTACATAAATAAAAACACACGTATATACAATAGTTTTTCAATTTCTTTAGATAAGTGGTAAAATTAACTCAAATTAACATTCGATATTCGTACATTGTGGTAAAGAAGAGAAGCCGATTTCATTGGGGGATATGATGATTATTTTACAATAAAATCAAACCTAAATAGCTAAATAGATTCCCTTTTTGGGGTATCATTCAAAAATACACTTATTGTTGTTATTTTCAATTAATCTATATTTCTTTATCTAGAAAATTCACGGAGGATATATTATGAAGTTTAATATGCTTGTTATTAGTGATTTACATTTTAACATTGAATCTGACAATTCATTTATTTTTGAAAAAATCGAGGCATTATCTTCAGCCGTTAATGCTGCGATAGGGAGAAAAGAAAAGCATCTAATTGTTGTTGTAAATGGTGATATTGCAAATCAAGGTAAACAAGAAGAATTTGATCTTGCCCAAGAGTTTTTCGAGTCATTTGAAGCAGAGATGTTAAATCATAATAGTGAAATAGTGATCTCATATATATTTATTCCGGGTAATCATGATTGTGATTTTACAGTTTATTCTGATGATGAAAGGAAACAATTGGCAGAATATACCAAAGAAAACAAATTACTTGATCATATACAAGAATATTTGAAGAAATTAGGCAATTTCAAAAAGTTTTCTGAGAAATTTAAAATAAACACAAAAATTAACTCATTTGATTTCTTTACAAAATATAGTTTTACTGATGGGGGGCATCCAATATACATTATTGCATATAATAGTGTCATTGCTTTTGACCATAATTACAAGTATGATCGTCAAATTATTGATTCGACATCAATAAAAGATAATATTGGGAAATTAGATGATGGAATTACTTTGACATTTTCCCACTATCCAATGGAGTGGTTCGAAAGAGAAAATAATGATTTTTTAGATTATTTGGAGAAAAATTCAAATTTAATTTTCATGGCACACGAACATAAAAGCAGAATTGAAAAAATAATTCGAGGAGATGGTATAGAGTTTGAGAAAATAGGAGGTTTATCTTTTAGTGAGCAAGGGCACACTGAAATATCAGGATTTGATATCTTTCAAATAGATTCTGAAACAACTGCCAATTCATTACAAGAGTTTTCCTATGATGGAGCGATTTATACAAAAAGATTTAGTAAAGATAATGCTAGAATTAAGAATACATTTAAAGCGATAAAGGCATTTGTAACAATAAATGATGTAAAATATAATAGCTTTTTAAATGAGGGATTTGTTCTTAGAAACTACTCAGATTACAAGTTTGGCGATTATTTTACGTTACCGGTAATTGATCTTCATATTCAAAGTGAAGATGATAAAACATTTTCTAATTATTGTACATTGGATTTTTTCAATCCATACGATAACGATAAAACGACACTTTTTACATTTAAAAATAGTTTTGGCAAAACAACATTGCTTAAATATTTCTTTAAAAAATTCTATACTGAAGGTTATGTACCAGTTTATATTGAGATAAATAAGAAGAATAAAACAACCGAAAGAATTACTAAAGCAATTGATGATAGTATTAAACATTTCTATGATGATCAGTATGAGAAAATAATACAAAACCCAGGGAAAATTATCTTGCTAATTGATCAAATCAGTGAAATGAAAGAAATGATTCACAATGTTATTGAAATGTGCATGAATAAAGGGTATAAAAAAATTATCGCTACTTTTGATGAAAAACAATATGTGTTTAATACAGTTAGACGAGATACAAATATAATTGAATATTTTGAAGTTATGAAATTCGGACATGCTCAGAAATATGAACTAATTGAAAAATGGGTTGACAAGCATAATGATTATTTTGATGAAATTCAGAAAGAGCATAGAATTCATCTAATTCAGGATTGCATGGAAAAAGCAGATATGAATACTGGGTTTATATCAACCCCCGAATTAGTGTTAATTTTTCTTGATGCCTATGAGAATGATGAAGCAGAAAATATGGTGTTAAATGCATCTAGAGGTTTTTTTTATAATTACTTATTTAATAAATACATCATTATGATTAGTACATGCTCAAAAATAGAAATGCCATTTATACGGAAATTACTAGAAGCCTTAGCTTATAGGAATTTTAAATCCCCCGATGTACAATGGAAGGATTTTTGTCGAGAATTTATACACAATAATCTAGTTGAAGATGAAGAATTTTATAACAGCATAAGAGAAATAAGAAAATGTATGATAGATTTAAAACTGATTGAAGATGATGTAATTGGTAAATTCGAATTATCAAACAAACAATTCCAATCTTTCTTTGTTGCATCTTACTATACGAAAAACATGGAAAGACTTAATGAAGAAATTTTATCTATGTGCGATGATATATACGATGAAGAAGTTAGCAGTGTAATTTTATTTATAGTCCATCTTACAAAAAACTTAAAAATCATTAACAAAATTTCATCTATAGCAGATAAGCTTTTTGCTAATATTAAAGAGATTGAGTTTAATGATGATATTTCGGTAATAAATGTATTAATTGAAGGGGTAGGAAACCCAATAGATTATGGTGATATCAAAAAGCAGAATAGAAATCTTAATAAAAGACTAGACTATTTAGAGAATGAATTAGCCAAAAAAACTCCAAGACAACGTAAAAAAGAAAAAACACTATATGAAAAAAGTGTGTTAGCATCATTTAGGATTAGAGAGGTCATTAACGAAATCCTACTTCAAATGCTCGATAGGGAAGAAACTGAATTACTTATCATATCAAATCTGAAAATGGGATTAAGAAGCATTTCAGAATATCTAAAGTTATTCGATGAATACTGGCATGAAGTTGATATGCATCTTAGTGAATTAGATGAAGATGACATATATGAACTAAATGATTTTACTTTTGGAGCTGTAATTAGTTTCCTATCTTTAATTTTATATGTTTCTGATAATTTAGTGCCTATTAAGTACTATAAATTTTTAATTGAATATATAAAAAATGAATATCCAAATAACACAGGTGTTATGCTTAGATCGCTGCTACAATTGTGGAGTTCGAGAAAGTCAAACTCTACAGATGTGTTTGATTTATTAATTAATTTTCGTAATAAAATGAGAAATGAGAAAAACTATGTTTGTGTTGCAATAATTAATGCAGCAATAGGTCGCGAAATAAACTATATCGGGTTAAGTGTAAATAAAAAATTAAAATTGTTAGAAAAATCAGAGGCTCATGAATTAAGTAAGTTAGAGAAAGATCCCCAAAAGCATTTGCAACAGACTGCAGAAAATAGGAAAACTAGATTAGGATTTATAAAAAAATCAAGGAAACCAATTAAATAAAAGAAGAAATTTGATTGTAAATTACTAGTTTACTAAATTATTAGTAGTAATTATTTCAAACACCATCCAATCTTTCCAGTCAATCTTAAGTTAAGTACAAACGTTCTTTCAATTTAGTTTCACTTAACATATAATAAAACCATAAGAAGGTGATTTATATGCCAGACATCATCGATAACGTTAAAGTAGGAGAATATATCAAAAGACTCCTCAAGAAAAAAGGAATGACTCAAGATGATCTTGCTGAAGCATTATCTATCTCCAAATCAGCAGTATCACAAAATCTTCGGGGGAAGAGTTCATTCGACATCCAAAACTTAATGAACATAGCTAAACTATTCGAAATCACTTTAGATGATCTTTTAAATCTTAGATCAGAAGAAACGTCTGAAGTGATAACTGAATATGAGAAACTCGTGAATCTTGGATTACCATCGATACAAAAGGTGAGTGCTCAAGACCTCCGGATTTCAGAGCCAGACCTTTATGGGAAAGTTCTTGTTGATTACATCATTGATCAAAGAAAGCTTGATATGATGCTCTATCTAGATCAAGCTCAAATCGAGCTTGTTCCAGATTATTTTCATCGCGCAGCTGATGTTTACTTAAGGTTAATCAAATACTATTTAGAAGAGAATCAAAAAGACATCATGAAGTTCATCATTAAATATACTGAGCTTCATGGATCATTTCAAATAGATGATCAAACAATGAGTTTCATCATTTGGGGATTATTAGATCAATCATCAAATCAAGATATCGTTAAAGAGTTGATGAACTATAAATCT
>Ga0180007_10004381_pt1 | contig 14957 bp, 17 predicted proteins | sample MM_PC_MetaG_FD_121122 | JGI IMG/M metagenome (GOLD analysis project Ga0180007, IMG submission 121122) | Groundwater microbial communities from the Aspo Hard Rock Laboratory (HRL) deep subsurface site, Sweden - MM_PC_MetaG | ecosystem: Environmental > Aquatic > Deep subsurface > Groundwater... | reverse complement strand
GATGTATTCCTCACTCCGTGATAGCGATGTCCAAAAAAATTACTCATATCTCGATTGATTGGGGTGCGGAAAGTATGTTAAAAAATCAAAGCGATGTTTTTAACAAGGAAAAAAATATTTGTCCGGCGTGAAAAATTATTTTCTTATCTGTTTAAAAAATCAAAAATTTTGAAATATACACCGCAAGTTTTTAAATAAACTACAAGATATAATTCATATCAATATGTGTTTCAAAATGTTCTTTTAAAAGGCGATAATCTCTCTGTTTTATCGTGAGCATATCATCACATTGATAATTGGCATCCAACCCGATTTTTTTCAGCCATTTCAATAGAATCTGTGACGAATCAAAAAAGCCGTGGATATAGGTTCCGGCAACCCTGCCGTCATCTGATAGGCATCCATCTGTTGCTGTGCAGGAAATGGAATTTTCTGCACAGATTTCAAGAAGCGGGACACCTGCGCTTAAGCGTGTATACCCCATGTGAATTTCATATCCCTTGCCTCTGGCTTCTTCCCATCGGAAATCGCTTAGAGTAGTTGTTTTGGGTGCCTTTAATATGGTTTGTACGGGCAAAAGATTAAGAGCTTTTGTTTTCCCCGGAACGCCTTCAAGCCCTTCAGGATCATCAACAAACTCTCCCAGCATCTGATAGCCACCGCAAATGCCGAAAAGATATCCCTTTGATTTATAATACGCTTGAAGGGGAGCCTTAAAATTTTTTATCAGCCATTCAAGGTCTTCACGGGTATTTTTTGATCCCGGAATAATTATCGCCTTACATTTTGACAGATGATCTGGCCGGTCAATGAAAAAGGTTTGAAGTTGTTTTATTTTTGACAGGGCATGAAAATCCGTGAAATTGGCGATATGGGGCAGACGAATGATGCCTATTGCCGGCAGATCAGGGTCGAATCCATTAAAATTATTGCATTCTTCAATTTCAACAGAATCTTCAGCATCTATTTTAAAATGCGTATACCAGGGAACAACACCCAAGACCTTTTTATTTGTCTGCTTTTCAATCCAGTCTACCCCATCTTTAAACAGGGCTATGTCCCCTCTGAAACGATTGATGATAAATCCCTTTACCATGTCCTGATATTTTTGCGGCAAACAGGCAAGGGTGCCGATAATCTGTGCAAACACGCCTCCCCTGTGGATATCTGCCGCAAGTATGACATCTGCATTGGCATATTCTGCCATGGCAAAATTAACAATATCATTGGGCATCAAGTTGACTTCAGCACAGGATCCGGCACCCTCCAGGATGATTCTGTCAAAGGTCTGTTCAAGTCTGTTAAATGCTTCACAGGACTTTTTAAAATAAAAACCCTTGTTTGTATGGTAATCCATGGCTGTAAAATTACCATGTACCCGTCCGTTGAGAATAACCTGGGACTGTTTTTCTCCGGTCGGTTTTAACAGAATGGGATTCATATTGACGTGGGGAGCAATATGGGCTGCCTCTGCCTGAACTATCTGGGCACGTCCCATTTCAAGTCCTTCTGGAGTGATCCCCGAGTTGTTGGACATGTTTTGAGATTTAAAAGGTGCAACCTTAACTCCCCTGTCTGCAAGAGACCTGCAAAGAGCCGCTGCAAGGATGCTCTTACCAACATCTGAGCCGGTTCCAAGGATGGCAATATTTTTTTTCATCATTTTTCGATCCCAACCCGGGCGGTTACGCCTTTTGTATAATAGTGTTTGATTTCCTTGATCTCTGTAACAAGATCGGCTTTTTCAATTATTTTTTTTGTCGCACCCCGTCCAGTGATCACCAGTTCAACATTACCGGGTTTCATATCGATCAGGGCTAAAAGTTCATTCTCTGTGATAAGATTGAACATCACCGCAACATTTGCCTCTTCCGCAATGACCATATCATATTGGTTTTCCTGCAAAATGTGGCATATTTTGATATACCCTTCAGCTGCCGCCGCCACATCCTCTTTTGATGGAGTGCCGATAATAAAATTACCAAGGCCGTATTGCTCGATCTTGATATTTTCAAATCTGGACAATGCTTTTATTTCAGAGTAATCCCCTTTCTTTAAAAACTGGCCGATATAGACCTTCAGCCCGGCACCATCCGCCCTCAAGGCAAGGCCCAGGCTAGCAGTTGTTTTTCCTTTGCCATTACCCGTGTAGATGTGAACATATCCTTCCATTGCTGATCTCCTAAAACGGTTTTCACTGCGTTCAAATCGTATATTTTTTTGAATATCCTCTCGGGGTAAACAAAAAGTCCAGGTATCTCAGAGACGCGCTGGAGCCTACAAACAAAACCGTCTGCATTCCGACCTCAGCCACATCCAGTTGATCCAGTGTTGTAAAGGTGATGTTCTGATTCTCTCTCATGGCCCCTGTGATGACGGCAACGGGTGTTGTGCCCTCCCTGTGTTCCAATATAAGCTGTTTTGCCCTTTTTAGCTGCCAGTCTCTTTTTTTGCTTTTCGGATTATACAGAACAATTACAAAGTCTGCCATGGCAGCACAAGTCAGCCTCTTTTCTATTTTTTCCCAGGGGGTAAGAAGATCACTTAGAGAAATGGCAGCAAAATCATGGGTCAATGGTGCACCTGCCAGGGCGGCGCCTGCTGCCAATGCCGGAATTCCCGGAACAATTTCAAGGAAAAGACCAGGGGTGTTGTCCAATGAATTCTCTGTGTCCCTGGTCCTTACTATTTTTATGTCCCTCTGTTTGCAGATTTCAAACACAAGGCCCGCCATGGCATAAATACCCGGGTCTCCGCCTGAAACAAGGGCGCAGGATTTTCCGGTCAAGGCATGTTCAATGGCTTTTTCAACCCTCTCCACCTCTTTCATCATTCCGGTTGAGATGATCTCTTTGTCTTTGATTAAATCTGCAATCAATTCAATATATGTCGTGTATCCCGCTACACAATCCACCTGTTTTATAATTTCAATGGCCCGCAGCGACATGTAGGATATGTCGCCTGGGCCCGTACCAATAACATAAAGGCTCATTTTTTTATTGCCACCGCTATGGTGACATCCTTGTTTTTCTTTTTTGGAACAATCAATTTCCCATTATCGGCTGCTAGAATTGCTGCCGCTTCACAAACACTTTTAACCCCTAAATGCGTTTCCACTATTTCTGATGGCGTTATAATTGTTTTCACTGAATTCAAATCTTTTTTACCATAAAAAGCGATTTGAATTTTCATTTTTTTTGACAGGGCCAATAACCCGCTCTCATCTTTTTTGATATCTGATGTGGCAAATTTAAAAATGCTGTTAACAGACAAGCCCTCTTTTTCTAAAACCCATAATAAAAATTCGTTAATTGCTTTACAACTTGTTCCCCTGTTGCATCCAATTCCGATACTCAGAACAGGAGGTCTTAAAATCAGCGTTTCACGTGAAACCTCTTTGGTTTTGTATGAACAGAATATTTTCTTGTTTGAACCACCTGTAAAATTTTTTGTTGTCCAAAAGGGTTTGGGCAGATTTGTTTTAATAAAATTAAACGGGTCAAACAGATTTACAGGCTCTCCCATGAGAAAGGCCATGCTGATATGTTTTATGTTCTCAGGGGTTTCGATAAACAGGTTCTTTTTTTTGGCGATCAAGTCAATGGCCGGCAGGTTGTTTGTGTCTGTTGCCGTTGTTATGACAGGTGTTCCGGAAACGATTCCGGCAATTTTTTGGGTAAGTGCATTGGCTCCCCCCAGATGCCCTGATATAAGACTTATGACATGGGTTCCATTGTCATCTGTCACCACAACGGCCGGGTCCATGAGCTTTGAATTCAACAGTGGCGCTATAAGCCGGACCGCAATTCCGGTTGAGAAAATAAACACATGTCCTGAGAATTTATTAAATTCAGAAAAAAGTTTATCAGATAGCGATTCAAATGTGATGGTATCTTCCCCATACAGATCTTTTTCACTAATTTTGACAGAGACAAAAACAATAGACCCGTTTAGGACAGTCTTGATTTTTTCACCCAGTATTTTTCCTTTGGGTGTAATGCACCAGATGGCAATTGTGTCCGGAACCATTTTAGTTTTCTGCGTTTCTATATCCATGAGAAAATGTTGAATCGTATAATTTTGATTTAAAAACTGCCTGATTGTCAATGCTGGCTTTAACGGCATTCCCGACAATGATCAGGGCATGCCGTGTGATATTGTTTTCTTGGCAGGTTTTTACAAGCTTTTTTATTTTTGTGTAAATTATTTTTTCTTCGGGATGGCTTACTTTATATGCAATAGCACATAATGAGTCCTGGCCATAATGTTTTACCAGTATTTTTTGAACTTTGTCCGCATGGCCGATACTCAAATATATTGCCATGGACGATCCATGGGATGCCAGTTTATCAAGATCTTCGGATTCAGGGACTGGAGTTCTTCCGGCTATTCTTGTCAGAATCAAGGTCTGGGTCACTTCCGGCAGTGTGTATTCCATATTCATCGTTGCTGCTGCCGCAAATGCCGCTGTAACGCCCGGGATAACCTGGTATGGAATGTTTAATTTTTCAAGCTCCCGCATCTGTTCGAAAATGGCACCATATAAAGAAGGGTCTCCAGTATGAAGGCGGACAATTTTTTTCCCTCTGTCATGATAGGATTTTATGGTATTGATAATCTGGTTAAGATCCATATCAGCGCTTGATTTTGTTTCTGTATGTTCTCCCTTCCAGCAGAGCACAGCCCTAGGCACCAAAGACCCTGCATAAATGATAAGATCAGCTGATTTGAGTGCGTTCATGGATTTAATCGTGATCAGGTCAGGATCACCCGGGCCTGCACCGGCAAAAATAACCTTGTTTTCATTCTCCTTCATATTTTTTACCTTATCTTGGGTTTTGATCCTGATATGATCCAAACCGGGTTTAATGCTTCAAGCCTGTCTCCAAACAACAATCCCTCTGAGGTTGACCTGGATACCTGAATGAGCGCTACTTCCGGATCAAATTCATATTTTTTTAAGACCCTTAAAGCGGTCTCAAAACTTTGCAGCAATACCGTATTAATCACAATAATTCCAGATGGTGCAAGCCTGTCACACGAGACCGTAATAACGTGTTCAAGGTTTTCACCGCCTCCCCCGATAAATATTCGATGCGGGGTTTTCAACTCTGTTATCCCTTCGGGAAAATCAATATTTAATGCCGTAATATTATGACAATGAAATTTTTTAATATTGTGAAGGATATCACAGATTCGGTCCGGGTTTTTTTCCATGGCATACACCTGCCCTCCTGGAACCTGAAAAGATGCCTCAATGGAAATCGAACCTGAACCTGATCCAATATCCCATACCACATGAGGTTTTGGGGTCAGTCGTAATTTGGCCAGGGAAATACACCGGATTTCGGATTTTGTAATCAGTCCTTTTGAATGCTTGAATAAAGAATCATCCATTCCAACGTGTGTTTCACGTGAAAAAGGATGGTTTTCTTTTGGTTTTTTTTGCAAAATGACGATATTTGGCTGGGAAAAAATTTGGTTTCCCGCCAGGCCAGGTGTGTCAAACCAGGTAATCTTTTCTTTTAAGGCATGGCCAAGATTTTCCAAAACACAAAATTTGAAATGATTCAGGCCTTCTTTAACCAGTCCTGCTGCAATATATTGCGGATTCATTTTCGGATCTGTTAAAAATGCTATTTTGGTCTCGCCGGCAATTTCTGCAAAGGGAAAAGATTCCATTTGCGTACCATGAAGACTGATGATTTTTGCATCGTGCCAAGGCTCTTTTATCGCTGCAAAAGCCGCAGAAATCGATGAAATATTTGAATGAATATGGTATTGGGTTTTATCAAAATAATGGGTGAGTGTGGAACCAATTCCGTAAAACAATGGATCTCCCGAGGCCAGAACAACAATTTTGTGATCCGTCATTTTTTCTTTTAACAATTCAACAAGCTGGTCAATTTGACCCGTTATGGGAATTTTTTGTTTATCAGGATAATCAAACAAATCAAGATGGCGACGACCACCGACCAGTACCCCACACGCTTTGATTAACTCAAGGTGGTTTAATGTAAGATCTTTTTTGCCCTGTCCAATGCCGATAATGTCTATAGGATTCATATTATGCCACGATGTAATAAAGGGTTCCCATTAATATAAGACTCAATATCCTGAACAACTGACCTGATAATAACAATTGCAGCCCCATTTTAGGAGAGAAAATTCCCATATACCGGGGAAGCTGGTGACGAAGGGCTCTAATCGGAAAGGCAAGAATATTTCCAAGCAGCAGCGCTAGGACGGTTTGTTTAACCGTGATAACACCGGCATCCATAAGTGCTCCGGCTGCGGCAAACCCTGAGGTAAATTCAGCAGCAAAGCTCAGAATAACCACAGATAAGGACTCCACCGGCAATTTTGAATGGGTTACCAAACCGGTCAACGAGTTGTTCAGATAATCAAAAAACCCATTGCGATTAAGAATAAAAATAAAGGTATAAATCGGTAAAATCCAGATGATAATATTGATTATACGGCCTGGCAGTTTTGATTTTATGCTTTTAATTATCGCTTTTAACTCTTTTTTGTTTTCCTTTGCAATTTGATCTGAGGGGAGAGCAGGTCCGGTCTGGAGATCAAGTTCCTGATCATGGTCAAGAAAAATTTTAAGATACATTCTGCCAAAAATCAGAAAACAGATTGTCCTGAAAAGAGTGGCCATAAAAGTAATGGCAAAATAAAGAGCTCCGGCATAACCGGTCAAGGGCAAAACAATAAACACGGTGGTTGGCAGGTGCAAAAAAAAGGCCGGAAACTGGTTGATATAATTTGATAGAAACAATTGCATCTTGTTGATTTTCTGATCCTCATAAAAATTCAAAAGCATGGCATTGGAGGCAGTTCCGGAGATAGAAGCGGCTGTAAAGGCAGCACTGCAACGATTTCCAAGATTTGAAAAGGCAAAGATGGGCCTTGCAAGGACAGCAATCTGTTTTGTCCAGCCAAGCGTTTCGATCAACTGGCCGACGAAGAGCCCGATAGAAATGAGCATAACAAGTCTGAATAAGGGAATGCCAAGATTTTTCAGGCAACCGGCAAGGGTAATAGGTTCAAAATAATTCAGACTGAATATTAAAAAAGCCAGCGTGAAAAGGATCGAAATCCCAAGATTCCTGTATTTTAACGGATTGGATTTCATTTGGAAGCCAGTATCAGTGTCCAGTAATCAGGCGATCGGTTTTCAAGTTCATCAAGATCCTTTATAATCTGCTCACCTTTACGGCCACACTGTGATACAGCCACGCTTTTTCTGTTAAGCCCGGTTTCTTTGAGTGCCCTATTGATGTCCTGAATGTTTTTATAGGCCTTTACAATGGCAACATTTTCAACACCGTCGACATGCCGTATTCGATCGCCTCCATAAGCGCCTGAGGTCACAAGCAATGATTCTTCCCCTTCAACAAGGATCCTGTTAAGCCGGGCTGAAGCGGCATGAAAAGAGGTGATTCCCGGAATGGTTTCAATGTCTGCTTCCGGCATAATGCAGCTCATTTTTTTTAAAATATAGCCAAACGTGGAATAGGTTGTAGGGTCGCCCAGGGTCAGAAAAACAGCTTTTTTCCCTTGTTTCAACACGGTTGCTATCTGTTTTGCATTGCTCAGCCATGACGCTTCCACCTCATTAACATCCTTTGTCATGGGAAAAGACAGGGTTGTAATCCGGGTAGAAGCTGAGATATAGGGTGATGCGATCTCAACAGCCAGGCTATAGGTATTTTTCGTTGATGCTGCCGTAAAAATAATATCAGCCGCTTTTATTACCCTGACAGCCTTGATTGTTATCAATTCAGGATCTCCAGGTCCAACACCTACACCGAATAGTTTTCCAACAGTTTCCATTATAACTCCTTGTTAAGATTTTATTGAGCGAAAATATCCGGATAGAGGAGCATCCCGATGAAGCGAATCCCTTCATAAAGTCTGGGCACAGGTCGGGAAATGATATTTTCATCAATCAAATATATTTGATCATTTTTTATCGCCTTAATGATACCAAAACCCGGTTCATTTTTGATCTGTTCGATACTCACTGCATTCATCAGGCCCTTTTGGGCGAGAAAGACATCTATCTGGGAGGCTTTTGCAAGTATCTGCTCCTTGCCATAGATGGCAATATTGGTATCCCTTGATGCCTTGGCATCCCATGCCACATTTATTCCACCGGCAGTTTCAAGGGCGAAAATGGGCATGGCGTTCTGGGTGAATGTTTTCATCCGTGTATGGATCGCCTCGAAATAGACCCTTTTTCTAATTTGAATTCCCTGGGTTTTTGTTTGTATATAGTCTATTTTTTCCTTAAACTCCCGTACCATTTGTCTGGCCTGCTGATCTCTTCCAGTCAGCACGCCGAGTGTTCGCCAATAATCATACATTTCGATGATACCGGAAGGTTGAAGGGAAACCACGGTAATGCCTGATTTTTCAAGGGCATTGATCAAATCTGGGTAGCCATTGTCAATCATTGGTCTTATTAGAACAAGATCCGGCATAAAGGCGAAAAATTTTTCAAGATCATCATGATACGAAAACCTTGGCTTTTTTTTCACCTGAGGGGGGAAGGTGTCATTAATGGAAACACCAATGATATTTTCCTCAAGCCCTAAATAATAAAGATTTTCCGTATGTGCCGGATAAAGAGAAATAATCCGGGTAAAGGGTTTTGAAAAATCAATCTGTCTTTCCTTTTTATCTGATACGCTAAATGCATAACAATTGATTGATATCAGAAAGACACCAAGAATGAGAATGACGGCTATGGTTTTAAATTGACGGATAATATACCTGCTTTGCCTGGGCATGTTCATTAAATTCAATAATCGCGTCAACATCAAATACCTCTTTAATTGTCTGTTGCGTCAGGATGTCCTGGGAATTACCAAAGGCTATTATTTTTCCTTTTTTCAGCATCAGCAACTCATCCGACCAGGTTGAGGCAAGATTTAAATCATGGAAAACGCTGATCACAAGCCTGTTTTTTTCTTTAACAGATCGTTTTACCAATCGCAGCATTTGCAAGGTATGATTGATGTCCATATTTGAAAACGCTTCATCCAGCAAGAGGACCGGCGTGTCCTGGCAAAGGGCTCTGGCAAACACGCAGCGCTGTCGTTCACCCCCGGACAGCTCATTGATCTTCCGGTCAGACAAATTATAGATCCCGCATATTTTCATCATTGAATCTACTTTTTTCATATCTTTGTCAGATGGGTGAGCAAACCTTGGTATATAAGGGTGTCTTCCCATCATTACAACATCTTTTACCCTAAAAGGAAAGTTGATGATATAATCCTGGGAAACAAGAGCGATGATTTTTGAAATTTCTTTTTTTGAAAGAGATAAAATCAGTTTTTCATCCAACCCAATATGTCCCCTGCCAGGGGTTAAAAAACCTGAAAGCAAGTCTAATAAAGTTGTTTTCCCACTTCCATTGGGCCCTATAATGGAATAAAAATTTCCCGATACAAAAGAACAGCTGATATTTTGGATAATATCAGCCTGGTCATAAGCAAAAGCGATGTTGTGTAGTGTTAACTTCATTCTTTTCTATTTAAACCGGTTTCTTTTGAAAATCCAGCAGAAGACTGGTCCGCCGGTCAAGGCTGTCAGTACGCCAATGGGTATTTCATGGGGAAGGACTGCCCGGGTGATGGTATCGGCAAACAACAATAAAAAGGCCCCTGCCAGCATGGATAAAGGGATCAATTTTCGATTGTCCGGCCCTGTTATAAACCGGACAGTGTGCGGGACCAGAAGCCCCACAAAGCCAATAATACCTGAAACAGAAACGCAGATGGCCGCAAGCATGGAACCGGTTACCAATAAAATGATGGTCACTTTTTTCAGATCAACGCCAAGACTGGTGGCTGATTTGGCCCCAAGAGAGATCAAATTCAAATCCCGGGCGAAAAACAGTGAAATAAAAAGCCCTAAAATCAGGAAAATCAGAACAGCCAGAAAATCAATCCATGTTTTGGAGGCAAAGCTGCCCATAAGCCAGAAAATGATGACAGAAACCTGCTCATTAGCAATAAATTTTAAAAAACTGATTCCAGCTGACAGAATTGCAGCAACAATGATCCCGGATAAAATAAGGTTATTTGAGGATAGAGAGAGGCTTGGATTTTTTGCAGAATAGGATAAAAACATAACCAGAAACAAAGTGGCACAGGCGCCTGTAAAGGCAAAGACAGGAACAGAAACAAATGCCGCACTTAAATTTAACAGAATGGCAATGCTTGCTCCAAACGCTGCGCCTGCAGATACGCCTAATGTATAAGGATCGGCAAGGGGGTTCAATAATATTCCCTGAAATAATGCCCCTGCCACGGCAAGAGCAGCACCAACAACAGCACAGGTAAGTATTCTGGGAAGGCGAACGTCAAATATCACTGCCAGATAGGTTTCATGTGTATTTTCCGGAAGGGATAGACTGCTGCTAAATTTTCCATAAAGGATTTGGATGATATCACTCATTGGAATATGGATATATCCCATGGACAAAGAGACCAGAATCAACAAAACAAGAAAAAAAGAAAACAGAACCACAAGGGATATTGTTCTAGTCGTTAATATATTAATCAATATGTTCAAAATTTTACCACATATTGTATCAAATCAGGATATTGTTCCATGTGAAACAGGTGGGTCGGTTGAACAACACCCACTTTGTATCTTTGGTTCTGCCGGTCGCCAAAGGGGGAAAGTATGTTAGCGGTTTTGGCCTGCACAGGTAAAGATAAGATCAGATCCAGAAGGACGATCAGTGTAGCAAACCAAAATTTTTTCATAACAGTTCCCCGGTCATTATGATTTAAAAACAAATCAGGTTCTGGTGTAAATAAAAAAATCCCACACCAGAGCCTGTCTGATATGGGAACCGTTTTTATCCTCATTTTATTGATCGGCCTATTCCTCGCACGCAACATGATCAATTATTCAGGCAGGTTTTCTGACTTCCGGATTTTTTTACTGACCACACCTTCCCATTAAAATAACACGTTTAACAGTGGTATTATGGCGTTCATCCCCGGTTACAGCGGCGGGTCCGCTCCTGACTTTAACAGGATTCCCTATTAACTGCATCTGCAGCACCTGAAACAACCGTTAGAATAGACGGATTGCATCTCTGTGTCAAGAAGAAATTTTGATTGGCAGTGATGATAAGCCCAATATAATAAACCACTTATTTGAAAGAAGGGTTTTTATCTCCTGGAAACGAAAATGTTCTGATTTAAAACATCAAGCTCATTAAATCCTACTTTTAAGGAAAACAAAACAGCCAGTATGGTGCTGAAATATTCTGTATAGAAAATTGAGAGCATGATGGCCATCTGGTATTTTATGGCCACAAGCGGAATGGATCCGCCTAAAATCTGACCCGTCATCATACCTGGTAAAGAGACAAGACCGATGGTTGCCATGGAGGCTATGGTTGGCGTGACCGATGCTGTAATGCTTTGTTTAAAATAAGGTTTTAACGCCTGAATACGGCTACAAAATAAAGACAGGGAATACAGATATACTTTTTCCTCTTTTTGAATTCCGGAATAAAAACTATTTAATCCAATAATGATACTTCTAAGGCAGTTGCCAAGCAGCATGCCACCAATGGGAATCAGATATTTTGCTTCAAACAGGTTATCGATTCTCACCACTACGGCATTAAAGAAAAACAGGATAATGGCAAACGGTAACAGCAATGAAAAAAACACAGGGATGAAAAATGTTAAGACCTTAAGATTGCTTGCCTTTAAAATGGATTGGCAGGCAATGGATATCATTATCAACAGATAAACCATATTTAAAACAGGTGAGTTGTACTTGAAGAGAAATTCAAGGTAAAGTCCGACAAAGCTCAGTTGAATGCACATTCTGATGATCGAGGACACCATGACTGCATTGATGCTGAGTTTCAATCGCCTGTTGATATAGAAAACAGGGATAAGAAAGACCAATAATGAAGCAAGCGATAAAACAGTAATATCCTGGGCACCCAATTTATCACCACCTCTCAATTCTAATGGTGCTGTTTTTTTTCCAGACATCATCATGGGAAATAATGACAATGGTTTTATCCTGGGCCACAATGTAATCTGTTATTTTCCGTTTCAAGGTCTCGTCAAGTGCGGAGGTGGGTTCATCCAAAAGCCAGACAGGGCGATCCATAAGAAAACCGATGAGTAGCCCAATCCTCTGGCGTTCTCCGCCGGACAAGTCTTTGACGGATTGATTGAGGACAACAGTTTTCAAATCCAGTAAATCCATTAACCTGGAAAAAATGGCCTGGTCCTGATTCTTTAATACATTATGCTCCTGCAATTCATCAAGAAGGAATGTTACTCTTTCATTTTTAAGATCAATATCCTGGCTCAGATAAAAAATCTGATGACGGATCTCCTTGACATGTTCTTTGTCTATATCTTTTCCATTAAAAGTGACACTTCCTTTTTCGATTGTTTCAAATCCGAGAAGGATTTTAAATAAAGTTGTTTTACCAATACCGGATCTGCCCTGAATCAGGACCTTTTCATTTTTTTTAATAACAAGGTTTAAATCGGAAAAAATTTGTTTGTCATTTCGTTTTAGATATACAGATTCAAATTTTATCATTTTGGCTGCCTTTGATTTCAGGAACTGATAAAATCGCGAAAATTTTAAGTTTTGTCAATATAAAAAGATTTGATTCAAACAACACAACGGCTGTAAAAGGAACTATAAAATCAGTATAGAGCGATTATCACTGGCTGGAAAAGTTCTGATATTGCATTTTAAAGAAATTCTCTGTATTTTAATATCTTAAATCTGCCAACTTTGAAAGAAGAGTTAATATTTTAACCTGAAATAAAATAGGAATTTCATGAAATTTGATACATACCATATATCTGCCAACATAAAGAAAAACCTGTCTGATCTTGGATTTAAACGGCCCACTGACATCCAGTTCAAGGCCATTCCTTCCATTATGAAAGGAGAGGATGTCCTGGCCATAGCCCAGACCGGAACAGGCAAAACAGCGGCATTTGCCATTCCTGTAATTGATAAGATACACCGGACAAAAAAATCCAAGCAGTCCTGGGGAATTAAGTGTATTGTCATGGTACCCACAAGGGAGCTTGCGGCCCAGATCGGTAACGTATTTGATCAGCTTTCAAAACACACCAAGGTGAAGGCGTTTGCCGTTTTCGGCGGAGTCGAACAGGATCCCCAGATCAAAAAGCTGGGTGATGGCATTGATGTGCTTGTGGCAACCCCCGGGCGAATGTTTGACCTCATCAGTCAGGGAGCGATAAATCTGAAACAGGTGGACACCCTTGTTCTTGATGAGGCGGATCAGATGCTGGATCTCGGATTTATCAAAGATATCATAGCAGTCAAGAAAAAGCTTTTTCAAAAGCATCAGACCCTGTTTTTTTCTGCAACCATTAACAAGGAGATCAAAAAGCTGGCTTTTTCCCAGGTAAGATCATCTGCCATCAGAATTCAAATTTCTCCTGAAGACCCGGTTTCCAAAAATGTAACCCATTTTGTCATGTTTGTTGAAATGGATGACAAACGTTTTTTTCTGCGGCGATTTATAAGTGACAATCCTGAGGCAAGGATTCTTGTTTTTGTCAGAACCCGGGTCCGGGCGGAACGGGTGGCCAAAGCCCTTGAAAGGGTTGATATCGTTTCAGCAACCATTCATGGGGAAAAAGATCAAAAAGACAGAACAGATGTGATGAACCGATTTAAATCAGGTGAAATGAATATCCTGATTGCCACGGATGTGAGCGCCAGGGGTATTGATATTGATGATGTTCATTATGTGATTAACTATGATCTTCCGGAAAAAAGTGAAAATTATGTCCACCGGGTGGGAAGAACTGGCAGGGGAACTAAAAAAGGTATTGCCATCTCCTTTTGCAGCACGGAAGAAAAAGCACGTCTTGAAGATATCCAGATGTTTTTAAACAAAAATATTGAAACCATCCCCATCACAAAAAATGATTATGCCTTTACCATTTCTTTGTCTGGTGAAGAAGAAAGTATCCAGGATTTAATCAACGAGCAGGAAGAGTGGGAAAAAAACAAGAAAAAGAAAGGAAAAAAGAAAAAATAATCCGCTAAAAGCAATGGCCTGAGTCCAAGAATACAGAAAGCATTTTTTATATATGAATCACTGGCTATGTTTTTTTAATGTATTGCCGGACAGCCGGTAACGAATCCATCCGTCCTGGGGTTCGGCTCCCAATGATTTATAAAAGCCTATGGCCGGGGTATTCCAGTCCAGTACTGACCACTCTATCCTGCCGCAGTCATTTTCAAGTGCCAGACAGGATAAATGCTTTATCATCTGTTTTCCGGCGCCTATATTTCTGTATTCTGAAAGGATATACAGATCTTCAATATACAGGCCGTTTTTTCCCTGCCAGGTGGAGTAGTTAAAAAAGTAAACGGCATGACCAATGGGGTGTCCGGCGGATTCACAGATAATGGCATGGGCTGTTGTATTTTTTCCGAAAAGTGTTTTTACAATCTGTTGTGTGTCAGCTTCGACTTCATGTTCAGCCTTTTCTTCTCTTGCAAGTTCATGTACAAAACTGAGAATCACTTGTGCATCTTCAATGGTTGCTTTTCTGATCGTGATGGTTGACAAGGCGTTTCCTTTTTTCTAAATTGAGATCTCTTGTTTGAGCATGCAGCAGGCAATTTTATGGTCAGGGTTGCCTTTTTTATCGTAGGAAATATTTTTGGGCTGAATCATTTTGTTCATGACGCATCCTTCCGGGATGGTGAGGCCGAACAGGTCTTTTTCGTTAATTTTCGGGGTGGCCATTAATTGATTGCCGTTTATTTCATAATATTCTTGAAAAAATTTCTTGTGATGAAATTGATTTTTTATCTTTTTCTCTGGATGGCGCCACACGAAAAACCAATGATGCCATCCGGGGAGAGGGAAGCTATGGCAAGTC
>Ga0180007_10004380_pt1 | contig 14959 bp, 20 predicted proteins | sample MM_PC_MetaG_FD_121122 | JGI IMG/M metagenome (GOLD analysis project Ga0180007, IMG submission 121122) | Groundwater microbial communities from the Aspo Hard Rock Laboratory (HRL) deep subsurface site, Sweden - MM_PC_MetaG | ecosystem: Environmental > Aquatic > Deep subsurface > Groundwater... | reverse complement strand
TAACTTATATGAAGATTTTGCTTGGAGAATCAGTGTTTCTTGGTGCTAAAGTAACTGATGATTCAGGAAATCCAATACAGGTAAAAATATACTTCAGAGTAATGCCTCCCTCAGGGTCTGGAACAACCTTTGCTGTTGTAGACTCTGACTTGGAAGGATTTGCAAAGGCAGATACATCACCTGTTATAAATATCGAAGGGATTTACCAATTCCAAGTTTCTGACAGTATGGTAGGCATAACTTTTGACCAAGTGACAGTTGAGGTAGCTGAAGAACCTCCAGTGACAAAGCCTCCATGGGCAGAATACTTGCCAAACCTCTATGAACTTGTTGAACGTGTACGAAGCAAAGTTCCCAGTTTGCCCCTATTACCTACTTCACCCTCCTCAACTCCACCCCCACCCCCTCCATCTAAAACCCCCTACGAACTGGAAGATATTCCTCCTCCACCTTGAGGTGAAACAATGTCTGCCATAGGAGATGAAATAATCCAGTCAGGTTACTTAAACCCTGTTGTCAGAGACAGATTAGTCAATTATTACGCATCTGACCCAGTGTTCAACAAAGTAGTAAGCTTGGTTGGATTTGAAGAAACTCTTCGATGGTATGACTCAGTTTCACAGCCTGTATATGACATTGTTCAAAGATCAACTTCTCTTATGAATATTGCAGATGCCTTAGCAGGAAAAATCATAGGAGACTACTTCTCCAGAGTATCTGACATTGTAGCACGACATGGAAACATTCTTTGGTTCACTGAAGTCCCACAGATAACAGATGCATCTGAACTATTCAGCAGACGTTCAGACCTCACAACAGTAAGCGACTACATAATGGGAACAACCACTTCAGGTGCTTCACGTTGGATTCGGCTCCAAGACCTGCTTTCTGACAGCATGTTCGTTGACTTAGAATGGTATGCAAACACAAATGTGATTTCAGCTATTTCAGACAGGATCAATGGATTCTTAAACGACAGATTCCAAGTTATCGGTCCAGACTTGAATATGTTGCCTTCTGATCGTGGGGCAGGTGGAAGGGCACTTACACACTGGGAAGATAATGTTTTAAGGCTTAACTTTGGTGGGGACTTTACAAGAATTGAGCTAGATGGACAAGCCACAGATGTATTTGGAAGGCTTAATGCTTTCAAAGATTTTCACTTGGATGGGTTATTTGGAGGATTGACCTATGATGAAATTCGTGATAGGCTTACAGAACTGATTGACAGTATTGGACATCGAGATGATGGAGTGATTGACACGACCTATGTTGGAAAACTCTTAAGATGGAAGATAAATCACCCAGCAGGACAATATCTACAGCCTAATATGAATGAGATGCACGAATTGGTTGACATAATGCTGGGTATAGATGAGTTCACTACCAAACTAGGAGCCATCCGTGATAAGATTAAACCTTTGTGATTGAAATGAGCCAACAAGTCCTAAGTGAAGAAACAAAAATAATCAGTCCGCATCCCAAAGTAGCTGAGTTTCTGGCTAAACGTGAAAGCTTAATCATTCCAAAAGAAGTTTATGATTTTGGAGTCAGCTGGATTCGTGACGTGGGGAAAGTCATGAGAAGCAGGGAATTTCTGGTCAGCTCAGTAGCCAGCTATGCTTCATATGGGATTATTCTTGCCTTATCCGAGAATTTTCCACAAGTAAAAAATATGAGGTTACTCTCAAGAACCTTGGGAATTGGGTGAATGAATGAAATACCAAGGAATCAAACAGGGCTTCCCAAACCTTAAACGCATCTCATCTAAATTCTCATCCTACGCAAGTCTCTGTCGTCCATATACGATCTTAGGCGCATTCCTTGCAGGTCTGTTCCTAGACATACTTTTCTCCAGATTAAGTGTGAATGGGCTACACCTTTTCCACTCGATTCTCGTAGGAATCACATTAGCTCTCCTCCAATCAGGAGGTCAAATTCTAAACCAATCCATCCAAGAAGAAGTTGAAATTGACATCCTAAATGGAAAAACATATCGTCCAGTGGTTAATGGATCAATCAGCCTTCTCGAAGGACAAATCCTAAGCAGTCTCATGTTCATAGGTGGAGTATCTTTGGCTTTCTGTCTCAACTTCAACTATGGAATATTCTCACTTCTCATAGCCTTCTTCGCAATCTTCTACACAGTTCCTCCTCTTCGAATGAAGAAACGATTTTTACTCAACAATCTTTGGCAAGGAATCGCAAGAGGCTTACTTCCAGCAGTGTATGTATCCTCAGCATATCCAAGCTTTGGATTCCTTCCTGTTCTGTTTGGAGTGGTCATCGCAATCTGGGTATCTGGATTCCAAGCGTCAAAAGACTTTAATGACTTAGATGGAGATTCCAAGTTCAACATTAAAACCTTTCCAGTTGTTCTTGGAAAAGAAGGTGCTTTGAAGCTTATGTCAGTTTTTGGGTTAATCTCATTCTGCGTCCTGAATCTCTTTGTTGCTTTGAAAGCTTTTCCAACTTCGTTTCTGTTGTTGAATGTTCTAGCTGTTCCAACAATCCTCATTTTGGTTGGGCTAAAAAGAAATATTAGAGTTGGATTCGCAGAGAATAATATAGCATGGGTTGGATTCTACGGAACTCTCGGATGCTTTTATATGATTCCTGCCTTAATTATCTAAACGTGCTTCTCATCTTCGTACTCAACTTAAAATCTCTATCTTCACAGCCTTTATTCTCTCTAGCTTTTTCTTGTTTCTCCCCAGAACAACTAGGTGCTTTTGTACAGGACTTACACAGATAGCAAAGCTCACTCAACACTATCAGCTTGGATAGTGCTTATCGCAATACCTAATTTTCAGTTTATCAGGAGATTTGAAGGTCTTAGTAGCTTCTTCGTTACAATTTGCTTCCATACACTTAGCCATTTCTGTTCATACTCTATTTCTTAACAAACCCTTATAAATCCTTTCCAACTTAGTTAGAGTTAGTGAAACAAGATGTCATTCCCAATCAATTTGAGAAGGACTTGGGTTGTCATTTACAGTAATAAATCTCCCCTCGCAGAAATATCAAAAGCCCAAGAAATAGCAAATTATCTAAGGTCAAAAGGAAACATTGCAATACTAATCTCATCAACTGATGAATCCTTAGCAAAAAACTTAACAGTTTTCTCGAACATACTAACAATTGGTGGTCCAGCTCCTAATCAATGGGTATACATTCTCAATGAATACACGAATCCAAAATGGGATTTGGAACTTGCCCGAGAACAAGGAGAAGAAGAAACTTGGGATGAATTCACTTCATCTGGAGGATTAATAGCGAAGGGGTTCATCTGGAATGATAAAACTTATGCTGGAAGAGCACAGCTTGGGATTATTGGAAAAGGTATTCTTCCTGCTTTACGAATCCGTCCAATGGTGATAGTGAATCTTGGAGGTTGGAACTTTGAAGATTCCTGTACAATGTTCAAAGCTTACATGGAGAATGCTGAAGTAGGAGTTTACCAGTGTACTTATACTCCAATTCCAGATATGTCTGCATGTCCTGTTGATTCGGAATACACCATAGAGGCATAAGTTAAAGATGCCACTTACAAAAAAGGAAGTCCAAGAGATCTTCAACAACTATTATGTAGTTGATCCTCCAAAACACGTTTTTATGCTTGAAAAACCCACAATCACCTTCTCCAAAGAAGGGCACTTCAGCTTCTTCAAAGGTCTCCAGCCTAAATGGAGAAGAGACGTTATCATTCTCACTCCAGACGCTGATGATGAAACAGTCATTCACGAAGCCTTACATGCTAACTATGAAACTGAAGAGTTCATCACTAGTCGTCTTGGAAAACTTATGGTTTTGAAACACAGATTCCTCAGAAAACTCAATCGTGGCTCACTGAGGAAAAGGGATGTTCGTTACATCGAATGTAAAGGCTGTAATCTCTGTTCCAACCTCAAAGAGCTTCTAATCCATCCTCCTCTGAAAGCCAGACCTAAACACTGGATACTAAAGCAAACCTTTTAATGGTGAAAAAAGCTAAATAGATAGTAGTTGATTAGTCAATGACAAAGAAAAAAAGAAGTAAAAGAAGGCACTCTGCCCAAAAAGTATCACCCATGTTCAAGCAATCCAAACTGCTAGGACGAATAAAACGGTTCAAAAAGCCAGTTCGAACCAGAATAGCACGGATGTTTCCAGCACTCAACAAATTCCCTATAGTTAGGAAAGCCCTGAAGGGTTTTTAATTTGTCCAGCATAAGCCTACACGCTGAAAACATAGCAAAACGCAGTCCATCTACATCTGAATCTGAAGGCTCTCTGGGTATTGATGGAAGCAATCTGAGAGTTCAAGGACAACTCACCAAATCTCCACTTCTTCCATTCTTGGACAGACCTTCACCCCTTCTCGAAGCAATTGAAGAATACACACCAATTATTCCAAGAGCAAAAGTTTTAGGTTCATTTGGAATAGTGAAAGGTTTTCGTGGGCAGTACACTCGAAAAGGTCCACATGCTGATCGTTTTATCCCAACAAGTTACCCTTGGACTGATTTTAAATGGGGAACAGATCGTCCCATTGCAAATCTCCCGTCAGTGGAAGCTGAGTCGATCGTAACTGGACCGATGAGGACAATTAGTCCTCAGATGAGGGATGTAACCAGAAAAGTTGAGTCAGCCAGAATATTTGTGGATGTATAATAAATGGCTTTTATGACGATAGAAATTGCAGAAAGAACCATTGTAAAAAGACCTGCAACCCAATTAGCCATAATAGCAGATACCCTCGCAAGGGAAGGTAGCCATCTCTATCGTGCAGGGAACTTCTTAACCCATAAAACAAAGCTTTATAACTCACTAGGAGACCAATCAGTTGCACTCTCTAAGAAGGTAAGAGAGTTGAGTTTTAAGCTTGCAAAACAAAAAAAGAGGTAATAGAAAAATGGCAAGAGGAATAACAAGAGACACCCATGCTAGAGTTCTACTCAGTTATGTTAAGGGACTTAAGAGACAAGCAAATTTTGGAAGGGAAACATTAGGCACACTAACAAAAGAGGAATATTCATCAATAGAAAAACATGTTAGTGGGATAGAATCAGTGTTAGAAAAAATATTGGAGGAGTAAAAATTCCAGTTTCAGATGAAATTGTAATCGGTCCATCCAGCAAAGCTCGCATAGATGCCCTTCGAAATCTTCCATTCATGGGGCAAAGAACAGGATATCTTGCAAATTACCCAATAGCATGTAAAATCCGCAGAACAACTAACCAAGCCATCTCAAGAGTTGGATTAAGAGGACAAGAAGGTAAGTTACGTGACCAAATTAGGCAAAGAGTTCGCGACAGATTCCGTTTCCGTGAACCAAGCGCAAGACGTGGAGTATTTGGTGATGTAGTTGATCTTCCAGCTCCAACTGTTTCAGGGTTTGGGTTCGCTTTGGAGGCATTGCTAAGTCCAGTCTACAGAATCCGTGAAATTACAACAGGAGTTCTCACTCCAGATGAAATCGTCATCGACCGACCTTATTGACCAAGTTCAAATCGTTCTAATGTAGAATTGAAATTATTGAGCAAATAAGGTTTATATAGGCTTACCATCTAAGTTATCTTAAAGAGGGCTAATAGTAAAATGTCCATGAAATTTCCAGAAATTGGAAAGATAAGAACCAGAGTTCAAAGTAAAGTTGCTCAAATGAAAGGAAGATTCAGAATGCAGCAAGGTGGATTCGCTAAAGGACTATCAGGTCAAAGAATCGGTGGCGGACAGATAGCAAACAAAGTTCGAAGTCGTCTTGATCAAGCAACAAGAAAAATCAAGGAAAGACGTCCTGGAATGATTCCTCAAGTCAAAGAGTTTAAACCTGGAAAACGAATTCGTCAAATGATTCCAACTGCTGGTCGTTCTCGATCACGCATTCGTCCAGACCTCACAAGCCTTCCAATGCCCACTCGATCAGGAAAAGGTATGTCCATAGCAGATGAACCTGCCTATCCATACAACGGAAGAGACATCGTCATAGAAGCTTAAATCTTTAAAACAGAAACATCTTCTTTTCTTATCTTTGGAAAAAATACATTTATCAAGTGAAATTCGATCAGTCTGCTTCTTGAGCTGAATGCAGAGTTCTGGTCTTCCACCTGAGCATTAATCCTTTTAATGAGTTTCTCTTCAAGACTGATGCTTATGGTTTGTTTGACCAAATAACCAACTCTACTGTGAATCTATTGCCTTATATTATATTCTAGTGGCACTGCCTTAAAACCTTTATTAATGAAATTTATGTTTATTCCTTTAGGTTGAAATAAAAGATGCCAGTCAATTTAAACAGTCTAAATGCACTACAAGGAGATGCAATACTTTTAGCCAGAGACCTCGGAATTACTGTTCGAGAGCTAACACCAAAAGAACTCACTCGTTTCGGCAGATGCTTTGAAAGACAATTTGTTCTTCCATACCAAGCTCGGCAAGTTCGAGACATTCACATGCGACATCAAGGAGAAGCCCTTCTGGGTGCTATGATTGCTAAGGAACAGATGGATGCTGAAGTAGATAGTGAACTTCCTGCCTCCAATAAGATTGGTGGACCAATCCCCATACGAGCCTGTTGGCTTGGAGTTGGAGACGATTGGGAAGATCTATTAGGAATCTATTCAGCAGCTCAGGGAACATGGACTACAGGCACCCCCCAAGATTGGATTCATGCAGGAACCACTTTAATGGCGGGAACAGATGGGAATGCAATCAGGATACTGGAAAACGCTGTCCACATAATCTATGGAGTTGGAAGCCTACATGCCTCACCAAAAATTGAAAGTGTCAAATTCACAGTTGACGACAAAGCGAAGCCAATCCTGCAAACATGGTGGAGTCACAAACAGCCAGACTCTCTCAGAGTCAAAGAGTTTGACAACGCCATCGTGTTAAAGGAAGACACATATTTCCGTGCTGAAGTAATGATTTCCAATGCCTTTGGAGCAGCCTCAGCAAACGTGACAGACTTTCCATATCTCTTCGGTGTTTCATACATTAAAGAACCACAACTAAGAATACACGATATAACGAATGCTTTGATCGTCGGTGTCACTCCAGGTATTGTGACCACGACTTAAAGGGTGTTAGCTTAGATGCCTTACACCCCTAATGATTCGGAGCCCATTAACCCTAAGCCTGGACTCGTAGCTTGGCTAAGAGATCGAAGGGTTATATCAATTGCTGAAAGCACTGCTGGAGTTCTGGACGCTGTTTCAGGTGGAGCAGGTTCTCACGGTGGATACGGTGGAAACCTCTTTATTCCAGTTGTAGCAGAACTTCCAGACCTTCGACGCATCGATTGGGTTTTGGACATTAACTTGTTCAGTGATCCTGCAACAGCTGTATGCTTTGGAAGCGCATTCAACAAGAAAATCTCTGGAAACTTAGTTGGATTCACCATCGTTGGAATAACCAACGTCCTAACAGGAACAACAGTATTCGCTGAAGTAGTAGCAATTGGACCTCCATAGTCAGCCTCGAACTTTTTTTTCGAGGAGACTAAAATGGAGGGTTCGCAATAGCATAGGTGTTATGACAAATGAGTACAATTGAATATCAACAAAAAGATGAGAGTCAAGCAGGTTCGCTTGAAGATCAACGGCAAATTATTCGAAGTCAACAATGTGACATCGTAGCTTTTGCTCTTGGAATAATTCCTCCTTTCCATATGCAAGTTCACTTCCGTAAGCTCCATCAAATTGACGCAATTTTGGACGTAAATATTCGAAGTGTATCACCTGAGGCTTGCGTTTATGGAGTATGTCAGAAGAAAATCACCAGAGATTCTATGGCGGGGCACCCGATAGTGGGCTTCACTTGCGTCGGCATAACATTCCTCGGAAACGGTTTGACCGCGACGGGAGTCACAGTCTGCTCAGAAGTTGTCGTGGTAGGTTGGTAGAAACAAATGTCTGAAAGATTCGTAACTTGGTATTTAACTTGGACTAGCAAAGATGGAACAGAAACCCAAACCCAAGAGTTCACCGTCATCGCCACTATGATAGCAAAATTATGGTTCTTACTTGCCACTAAAGGTGGATCAGCCACCATTTCACAAACGCCTCCAGGAACTTAAGGAGGAGTAGCCTCTTTGAGTGGGCTGGAATCAAAAGTAGACAAGTCCTTCTGCGATGAACGATTCGAACGTGTCTTAGAAACAGTGAAAGCATCCATTGCTCCAGTAGGCAAAGAAGTTGAGATGCTACGAAGAGAGATAAGCACTCTCTCAAAACAGCTCAAACGAAATGGAAACCCCACTCCAACTAACTCATCCAAGGCAGGTAAATACATTTTCTATGGAACAGTTGTCACTACAATGGGACTCTTGGCTAAAGAAGTTATAGTTTTCATCAACTCGTTAGTGTAAACAGTCCAAGCATCTTTCTCCCTTTTTTCTATTTGAACGATAAAGTTTTAAATGCAGTTCACCCTTATTCTTATAGGGAATTGTAGTTTGTCAAAACTCAGCGGTCCATTTGGTATATGGAATTTTCCTATCTTATCATTCTTACGTGAGTTCCTACAAAAACAAAAAGTCAGTATCCCAGAAAGACAAAAACCTTTAGTCACAGCCAGAAACCTTGAAGTTTGGGAATGGACCAACCGAAGAGGCGAACCCCAAACCCTAACAGTTCATCGAGAGGTTGAAGAGTGAGTGACAAAGTCAAACGTCTTGCTCCTCCAATAGAAGTCATCAAATTACACGATATTGTAGATGCTTTGGAAGAGCTTATTGAAATTGAAAAACGTAACACCCCGAGAGGAGAAAGAGCCAGCTTCTTAGTATGGGTGAAAGATGAAATTACAAATGTCAAACAATCTTATCCAGTTCAATGGTTTACTGTAACCCTTCACAACTATTCTGGGACATCTGTATATTTTGCTTTGAATGAAGTAAAACCAGTTACAGATCGAACATATAGTGATGAAGTCAGAGTTGGAGAAACACGACAAGTTCGATTTGGCTCACCTAAAATAGATAAAGTAAATATGGTTTGTCCATCTGGAACAAGTGCGTTGATTAGGGTGAGTGGCATCTTTTGAGTGCTGGAGTAGGTGACACTTTTGGGAGTGAAAGTGAAGAAGCAACTTTACAACAGATTCTTGCCAAATTGGACAACCCAAATGATCCAGCCCTTTTTGATATTACTGATCGTTGGAATCGTCAACTTGGACAAATAGACTTAGTCAGATATAGAGGATTGGTAGTTGGGCTTACAAATGCTGTTCACACCCAAATTGTTGTTGGAGGAGCTGTTATTGATCCACGTGATCGAAACTGGAATTTAGACCAAGCAGTTGATAGTGTTCAAGTAACTCCAATAGTTGCTGCGGTTTGGGACGTTTCAGATAGATGGGCAAGACAACTTGGGCAGATAGATATCGCAAGGGTTCTTGGGGTTGATCTTGCAGCAGGAAATCCAGTAATTGTAGGATTATTCGATGCTTTAGGTAATCGGATGCCTGCTATGGATGTAGCAGCGAGACCTGGATTTGTTGATGTAATAGATCGTTGGGCACGCCAATTAGGTCAGGTAGACTTAGCCAGAGTTTTGGGAGCTGTTTTAACTGTTGCCAATCCCGTGATCACAGGAGTGTATGATGCTGCTGGAAATCGTATGCCTAGTATGGATGCTGCTGCTCGTCCAGGATATGTAGATGTTATAGATAGGGCAGCACGGTTAGTAGGTATAATTTATGGAAATCAAGGACAACTCCAACAGAATGCTGGAACACTAGAGTTAATAACAGATGTTCAACGATGGGGAGGAACAGCCCTCACAGGAAGAGATATTTCAGGTGATCTTCGAGCCTTAATAGATGACTCCATTAAAGGAGTTATGAGAACTCTTGGAGATGCTGGAGCAACCCCGACAAACCAGACAGGTGAAACAGTCCTAAAACGACTTTTTGACACAGAAACCTTTCTTGATGAATTGACAGATGCTTTGGCATCTGTTGGGACAGATACTATCAGAATTTCAGATGCGGGAGGCTCCATAACCGTTGATGGAACGATCACACCTACTCAAACAACCCGTACAAACATGACTGTTATGCCTGAAAGGGAAGACTTAATCACCTACAGCGAAGTAATTAACGAGGCTGGAGCGGGTGATGTAGAAATTGTTGCTGCTACTGCAAGCCAATACATTAAAGTTTACAGTGTAAGCTACTACATTGATGATGCGGTTCGTGTAGGTCTCCGTTTTGGGACTGGATCCCGATTTGCTATTCGAAACACAGCTGGAACATTTGCTCAAACCTATACGCATCCACATGTTGGACCAGTGAACACTGCTTTAAACTTTCGTGTTGAAGGGGCAATCACAGGGGAAGTGTCTATTCAATATGTTAAAGAAGCGTAGGGAGGTGTAAGAAACGGTTTTAATGACAATAACACTTGATGTTTACTATGGAAAACGAGAGGTAACAGACACAGGAATAATTGAATTTCTAGCTTGGTTAGTTTCTATTAAAACAGAGCTTGCTACCATTTCAATACCTGACATAACTAATACTGTAAACGCTTCAGGAAGTGACGATACTGGAAAGCTTATAGCTAGTATAACAGTTAGTTACCCTAAAACAGAACATTTCACAACAACTGACTTAGCACAAATACGAACATTCATCAAAACTAAAATTAGAGATACGATGCCAGAAGGGGCTTACCTTAAGAAACGTTGGGAGTGGAAGCCTTAACCATCTATAAAGTACAACCCATCAAACAACTCCTCACCCTCTGTCACCCAATTATAGCCACAATCATCATTACATTCACAAGTAACCCCTTCTGGACAGACAGCCCCACTATAATCTTCGCATCGACATCTACAAGTACAATTAGTTTCAACAAGTACACTCCCCTCTAAAGGTTCTGGGCAGTCGCATGTTGTTTCAGCACTACAAGCTGAGAATTGAGCGCAACGTTCAAAAGGCTTAGTCACCACATGACAACCACAAACTCCACACGCTATGTTTTCTCCATCAAACACCTTTATACAATCTTGGTAGTAATCGGGGTTGTGAGGTTGTTCCCTTGGAATATAAATAATGTGGGATTTTCCTTTGATGATAGCAACAGCTTTTCGAACAGACTTTCTCCACTCCTTCCGTTCTTTCATATGTCGTTTTTCTGTTCTTTCAACTCCCCTTTTTGCTCTTTGATAGGCTTTCTCTTCAGAAAGTCTAAAATGTTCCATTAACTTTTTAGCAAGTTTATCTACACAAGGGGAACAAGTCAACTATTACACTTACTATTTTTTAGGAACATCAACCTTCTTAAACTCTTGGTTGAACTCCAACTCTTCTTCAAGTTCACGCAGAAACTTGTACCATAATGGCATGATCCTATCCCAGTCATACTTCAAGCTGAATTCTCTGGAAGCCCTTCCAAACTTTTTGGTTTTGTCACGATTATGATAGGCATCTTCAATACATTCAATCGCAGACCTCTTACTGGCAACAGGATAATCTTGAAGGGTTGGAATCCATACAGGAACAAACCTGTAATCGTCATTTTGAGCGACTAACCATCCGTGATCTCCAACTAACTCAGGACTGGTTGAACAATCTGTGATGATAGGAGGAACACCACAAGCCATACCCTCTAAAGTAGGCAATCCAAATCCTTCTCCAAGTGTCAAACTCCAATAAGCATCTGCCATCGACAAAAGTCTTGACATGTGTTCATTTGTGAAAGGTTTGATGATCGGATCAACCTGCGGATAGCGAAGATGATCTGATATTCCAAGCATATAAGCATAGTTTCTAAGATCATAACCTGAAGGATATGGAACACTCATGTTGGTGAACAAATACCAATAAATATCGTCATACTTTTTTAGGAGTTCCTTGAAGACCAACATCATGAAAGGCATCTGCTTCCGTTCACCAACATTAGCTCCAACTGTGAATAACACGAAGGCATTGCTTGGAATATTTAACTGTTTTCGAGTTTCAGCATTTTCCTGTTCTGTATGAGGTCTAAACTGTTTGGTATCCATTCCATGAGGGATGTAATGTATTTTAGATGGTGGAAACCACTTAAGCAATTCTTCTCTTCCAAATTCACTGAAAGCAATGATTTTGTAAGCATCCTGTACGTTTATGTACATGTTCTGTGTGAAAGTAGTGTCAACTGGAAGATATGGAATAGCTGGAACTGAAAGATTGCCTATGTAGTGAATAACGAAGCTGTCCCAAAGGGTTATGACGAAGTCTAATCCATATTTATCGATGAAGATTTGAGCGACATCTGCCCCTCCGAGCTGTCCGTAAGTTGGAAGAATAGGGATTTCAATGTCTATGACTTTCTTCTTCTGACGGTTCAGGTGGGTTTTTGTGGGGAGGTCAACCTGCCCACCCCAAACGGTCTCGGTTTAGCAGTCGCGAGTACTGCTAATTTGCCCGCCGATCCCACCTATGTTAAATGCGTCAAATCCTTCTTCAAGCATTCTTGTTAGGATTTCTCTCGTTTGTATGCCGTAACCTGTTTTCGCCCAATAAAGGATTTAACCTTTGTTGTCTGGCGTAGGCAGCAGCACTAATCCATCCAAATCTCAATAGCCCACCTCCATGAAACTTTTAATTCTTTCCAATATTTTTTAGGGTTTTTCGATTCGTTTTTCCTAAACATCATCCATTCTCCTTATTAATCAAAATCACAACACGAACCTGAAAAATCATCTATTTCAATTTCCTCCTTAGTGCAAATTTCATTCTTATTATGGCGACAGTCTGTACTTCCACACTTAACCTTAGTCATTTCGCATTCCCCTTATCATGAAGCTTCTCATAGTAAAGCTTCGGTGCCTGTAGCTCGTCACAATGCCAAGGTTTCTCATAGGCTTTATCGAAAATCTCCAGTATCCTATGATCCACATTTCCCTTCTTCAAATAATCATCAAACTCCTTCCAAGTCTTCAACCCCAGCTCATCAGTAACCTCTTGCAACTCCACCCACAATGGATTCTTTTCACGAAGGTTGTCACCTGCCCCACCCAAGAAAAAGTTTAAAGTGGATTGCTTCAGAATCTTCATCTTTGTCTTTTTATGAGTATAAATAGCACTGGATTCAGTAGGCTTCCATATGAAATCAGGTTTAAGCCAGATATGAGGTGAAGCATAGTATGGGTTAGATACATTCAAATGGAGAAGCCCCTTTCCAAGTTCTTCATTCACTGTTTCTTCCTCAGCATCATCGATTATGATGACATCCCTAGACTTGAATTTCACAATGTTATATCTAGTGGCTCCGACAGACATGTCGATGAATTCAGGAACTTTATCAATAAGATCCTTGGAAGGTATTTCATCATAATCAAGAATCAACACCCACTCAGATTTAGCATGCCCAATGCACTTATTTTTATAGTCTCCAAAATCGTCATTCCAAGGTTCTACATATACAGTGGCTCCCAACTCTTCAAGAGCTTTAACATCTGCTTTAGTCAAATCGTTTCCTTGGACTATTGTTTCAAAAAAAGCATAAGCAAACTCTTTCACAGTCTGTTTAACCATATCCAAGTTCTTTCGTTCAGTCATAATACACATTGCTACACTATTTGGCACAGGTTGTTCTTTAGGATGAAGAGCATAATAATATTCTTCAACATGAGTTAATTCATCGTCTTTCCAAGGAAATACCCTAACCCCTTTGAACCAATTCTTCAGCCTTTCTCCAACCCCACCTCTAATTAGATGGTCATTGAACTTCTTCCAAGTGTCAACACCCAACTCCTTGGTGATTTCACGAAGTTTAACCCACATCAAATTCTCATCCTTCACATTCTTGCCTCCTCCACCCAAAAACACGTTTCTGGCTGATCGTTGAAGCATAGTTCCTTCCTCTTTAATGTGCCGATAGGCAAATGGAACAGCTACAGTCTTCCAAGGATAATAGTCCTCCATCTTTAATCCAACATGAGGGGTTCCTTCATAAGCATTCTTCACATTCACATGAAGGTTCTGTTTTCCCATAGCCTTTTCTCCAGTGTGAATAGTCTCCCCCAGAGCATTTACAGTTCCTCCAATACAATGAAGTGCCACCAGATTGTAGTCCTTAGCATTGTTGGATTTAACCACAATTTCCTCCAAATTCTTGATGAGTTCCATTGTTGGAATCTCATCATGGTCCAGAATTAGAATCCACTGAGTATTCGTATGTTCAAGAAGTTTGTTTTTGTAATCGCTGAAATCATCTTTCCAAGGTTCAATGTGAACATAACATCCATATCCTTCCAGTATGGCAATATCCTCTTCAGTGAAGTCATCCCCTTGAATATGAGTTTCTATAATAGGGTTGATTCCTTGTTTTTTAGCCTCTTCAATTACTGAAATGGTTCGTAATATCAGATACATTCCATCGTGATATCCCATTATACACAATGAAATAGTGTTTGTTCCATGCTTTGAAAGGTAAATCGCAAGTTTTCCCAAAGACATTTCTCCAACTTGGTCATAGAACCATCTGTGAAACTTTGGAACATCCCACACTATGTCTTCCAAAGCTTTTCCTAAGTCTATTCTTGGTTTGATTTTCGTCCAATAGAGTTTGCTCTTCAACAAAGCCCTTTCAAAGAGATCTTCAGTAACTCTGACGTCAACATCCACTGGAACTGCTACTCGAACCTTTTCTGCCCCTTTTGGTTTCACTTGAATTCGATAATCTTCAAAAACCCTTGGCAAATCCTCCTTCTTTATTTTGCCTTGAATGATAGCACTCACAAGCTGTTTAAGATCTTCCTCTGGCATTTCCTCCCCAACAATCCTTAGATAAAGTGCTTTAACATGATCCACAAGTTCCTGAACATTTATTTGAGGTCTGGCATCCCGCTTCTCGGCTTCAAATCCTTCAAGCTCTTCAGGATGAAGATATTGATACCATCTGAAAAAGTCTTGCATTTCATGTTCATAGTCAGCTCCATCAAAGCGATTGTCTATAATCCACTGTCGAAGCCTAGCATCTATT